>Ga0194039_1000835_pt1 | contig 17492 bp, 16 predicted proteins | sample JunL228m_MetaG_FD_148679 | JGI IMG/M metagenome (GOLD analysis project Ga0194039, IMG submission 148679) | Anoxic zone freshwater microbial communities from boreal shield lake in IISD Experimental Lakes Area, Ontario, Canada - Jun2016-L227-8m | ecosystem: Environmental > Aquatic > Freshwater >... | reverse complement strand
CACGCGCACACGCCGCGACACTGCTCGACGACGGCCATCCGGTGCTACTGGAATCCTTCCTCGACGGACCCGAGGTGTCGTTGTTCTGCCTCGTCGACGGCGCGACCGTGGTGCCTCTGTTGCCCGCGCAGGACTTCAAGAGGGTCGGCGACAACGATTCTGGGCCCAACACCGGGGGTATGGGCGCCTATGCGCCGCTGCCATGGTTGTCCGACTCAGCGGTCGCGGAGATCGTGCGCGATGTCGTCGAGCCCGTGGCGGCAGAGATGGTGGCGCGCGGCTGCCCGTTCTCGGGTCTGCTCTACGCGGGCATGGCCATCACCTCCGCCGGACCGGCGGTCGTCGAATTCAACTGCCGCTTCGGTGATCCCGAGACCCAGGCCGTACTGGCACTGCTGGAGTCACCGCTCGGGGAACTGCTGTACGCGACGGCGACCGGGAAACTTGCCGCGCAGCCTCCGCTGCGATGGCGCGACGGGTATGCGGTGACCGTCGTGCTGGCGGCGGAGAACTATCCGGGACGGCCCCGGGTGGGCGACGTGATCACCGGGGCTGACACCGACGGCGTCCTGCATGCCGGCACCACTCTGCGCGACGGCGTGGTGGTTTCGTCCGGCGGACGGGTGCTGTCGGTCGTCGGGACCGGGAAGGATCTCGCCAACGCGCGCGCCGACGCCTACGGCAAGCTTGACTCGGTAAGACTGACGGGCAGCCATTTTCGCTCCGACATCGGATTGGCGGCGGCGGAGGGGCGGATCGCCCTTCGACACTCACGCGATCAGTAATGGGGCCATCCACGTCAGTTCAGCGGGAAGCTGCGCGCTCCAAAACGTCGTGTCATGGCCGCCGGGAGAGAACCCACCGGCCGGAGGGGTCGGGAGTTGAGCGATGAACGCCTTGGTGGCCGCGTAGAACGGATCGCTGTCACCGCAGTCGATCCGGATCGGGATCGAGCCGAGAGCGGGTAGCCCGAAAACACTGTTGGCGGCAAAGTCGTCGGCACCGTCGAAGGCTCCCGGTGCGGAAGCCGCGGGCGACGGCCATAGTGCAGGGCTCACCGCGCAGATCGCGGCAGTGCGCACCGGGCCGAGGCGGGAGCCGAGCAGCAGGGCGCCGTATCCGCCCATGGACCAGCCGAGGAAACCGACCCGCGAGGTGTCCAGTTGCTGACCGGCCAGCATCGGCAGCAGTTCGTCGAGGACCATGGAACCGGAGTCATCCCCGGCAGCGCGACGGTGCCAGTATCCGCCGCCCCCGTCGACGGCCACGACCGCGAAGGGGGGACTCCCGGCTGAAACCACCTGTGCCAGAAGGTCGTCCAGGCCCATCCCCATGACAGCCGCGGCATCACTGCCCTTGCCGTGGAGCGCTATGACCGGCCGCAGCGGGGCCGTCTGGCCGGGTGGGCGGGCGATGGCCCAATTGGTGAGAACCCGGCCCCGGGCCGCCGAGACGAATGATCCGGTGACCATGGTCGGCGCTGTGACCGGCGCGGCGGCGGCCGGCGCTTCCGGTGTGGCCGAGCCGAGAGCGACGGCGCCGGCACCCAGGCGCAGAAACTCGCGGCGAGTGACCTTTGGCACCTCACCATCCTCACCATTGGTCACTACTTCAGGCAAACGGCGATGGCGTCGGATCGTGCACTGGCAGCATGAGGATCATGTCCTCAGCGGCGACGGCGAAGGGAGAGCGGCGGCGTCATACGCTTGTCCGAGCCGCCGCCGAACTGCTCTGCGAGGGCGGATTCGAGGCCGTCAGCCACCGCGCTGTCGCCGAGCGGGCCCGCGTCCCGCTCGCATCCACCACGTACTACTTCTCGTCGCTGGAGGAGCTGGTGGAGAAGGCGGTCGAGTACCTCGGCGCCGCTGAACTGGCGCAGCTTCGCGATCGGGTGGAGGCGCTGCCGCGGCGTCGCCGCGGGGCCGAGGCGACCGCCGACGTCCTGGTCGATCTGCTCGCCGCGGACCCCACCCGGGAGGAACTGATCTCCCGCTACGAGCGCTACATCGCCTGCGCGCGCCACCCGGAGTTGCGTGGAGTGGAACGCCGCCTGCTCAAGCAGCGCGTCGACGCGATCGCCGAGGCGATCGGCCGGTCAGGTCGGCGGGTGCGTTCGGGCATGATGACGGCGCTGCTCTACTCGTTCGACGGTGCGGTCGCATCGTCGCTGGCCGAGGACGCGGCTGCGCCTCGCGACTACGTTCGTGCCACCCTGGTGGACGTGATCGACGTTCTGGCCCCCGTCGACGCCCGGGTGTGAGCCGTGGCGCTGCCTGACGTCACCCGGCCGGTGACCGACCTGATCGACGGCGTCATGGATAGGGCCCCGGTCCTGGGCTACACGCGCATCGGCTCCGGTCTGCGCCGCCGGTGGTGGCCGGCCGACCCGGAACCCGGTGCCATGGCGGGCAAACGTGTTCTCGTCACCGGGGCGACTGCAGGAATCGGCCTGGAGATGGCGCGTGCGTTCGCCGCGCTGGGGGCGACGGTGCACCTATTGGGCCGCAATCCCGACAAGGTGCGACGATGCGCGGCCGACATCGAGCAACAGGTGCCCGGCGCGCGGATCATCGGTGAAGTGTGCGACGTCTCGGATCTCGCGGCGATCGAGACCTGGGCCGCTGAGTTCTCGGCCCGGGTTCCCGCCCTCGACGGACTGGTACACAACGCGGGACTCATGCCCAAGGAACGCCACGTCACCCCGCAGGGCCACGAACTGCAGCTGGCCACCCATGTTCTGGGCCCGCACCTGATGACCGAGAAGCTGCTACCGCTGCTTCGCGCCGCGCGCGGCGCGTCGGTTGTGTGGGTGTCCTCCGGCGGCATGTATAGCGCGCCACTGGTCGTCGAGGACTTGGATTCCCACAACGACTACAACGGGGTCCGGGTGTACGCACGCACCAAACGGATGCAGGTGGTGTTGGCCGACTCGTGGGCACGGCGGCTGGCCGGCACCGACGTGCGGGTAGAGAGCATGCATCCGGGTTGGGTGGACACCCCCGGCGTGGCGGAGTACCTGCCCCGGTTCAGGGTGATCACCAAGCCGCTGCTGCGCGGGGCGGCCGACGGTGCGGACACGGTCGTGTGGCTGGTCGCCACCCGGCCGCGGTCCGAGCCAGGCCACTTCTGGCACGACCGTGCTCAACGGCCGACGACATTCGGCTGGCAGCGCCACGAGAAACCGGCCCGGATTCGCCGGTTCCTCTCGGAAGTGAGCGCGATGACCGATACGCCGGATACCTGGACCGGCCTCCGGGGTTCTTGAGACGGGATCAGGGGTTCCTGAGAGCGGGAGTCACGATGCATCCCGTAGCGACGTCGCCGTAGACCGTGACGTCACCGGGGCGGCTGGCGGCGTACCGGGCGATGTAGGCACACAGAACGGCATCGACGGGATCCTCGGCACGGCGGAGCTCGGACTTCCGGGTGGCGCTGCGAACGGCGCGTTCCAGTTCAGCCCATTGCGGCGAGCCCGTCACGTCAAGCGATGGAGTCGAATCGATCAACCCCTCGATGAACGCGATCAGCCGCATCAATTCCGCGCGCAACTGCACGACGTCGCGGCCGGACTTCTGCTTGTACTTCAGCGTCTTCGGCAGTCCGAACAGCACGACGCTCGCAGCGTGCGGGTACACCTCCAGCGCGCGTCGCGACCCTGACAGCGGGTCGAGACCCAGCGCGAGCTGGGCGCACAGCCGCGCCCCGCGGCCGCCGTCGGCGAACCACGCGAGACCGGTATTGGCCGGATGGGTGCCGGCGTCGAAGCGCCGGAAGTCTCGGTTCAACGCCGCCTCGCAGGGCCTGTTGCCGCTCGGGTTTGTGACCACCAGCGGTGAATCGATTCCCACCACGCAGGCTCCGCTGACGTAGGGCCGCATCTGGTTGAGAACGTCGTCGTCATCGCCGGCCACCGCGACGTGACGCAGCACGCCCGCCTCGTCGATCGCGGCGACCCCGGTCGGGCTGCGATCGCCCCACGCCAGGTCGACTCCCACGAAGTACACGCGGTAAACCGTAAGCTGTAGTCGTGAGCCGCGAGCCTGGGACCATTCCTGATGTCCTGGCCAACCGGTACGCAAGTGCCGGCATGGTTGGCATCTGGTCACCGGCGGCCAAGGTCGTCGCCGAGCGCCGGCTGTGGCTGGCGGTCTTGAGGGCGCAGCGCGAGCTCGGCGTAGAGGTCCCCGAGGCGGCGCTTGCCGACTATGAGCGTGTGCTCGAGCAGGTCGACCTCGACTCGATGGCCGCCCGCGAGCGTGTTCTGCGCCACGATGTCAAGGCGCGCATCGAGGAGTTCAACGCCCTGGCCGGCCATGAGCAGGTTCACAAGGGCATGACGAGCCGCGACCTGACCGAGAATGTCGAGCAGTTGCAGATTCGCCGGTCTCTGGAACTCGTTCACGCCCACGGGGTCGCGGTCGTCGCGCGGTTGGCCGAGCACGCGATCAGCTATCGCGATCTGGTGATGACGGGCCGCAGTCACAACGTCGCCGCCCAGGCGACCACCCTGGGCAAGCGGTTCGCGTCAGCCGCTCAGGAGACACTTCTCGCGCTCACCCGCATCCGCGAGTTGCTCGACCGATACCCGCTGCGCGGCGTCAAAGGACCGATGGGCACCGCACAGGACATGCTCGACCTGTTCGACGGTGACGCCGCCCGTCTGGATGATCTGGAACGCCGGGTCGCCGCACACCTCGGTTTCTCGGCTGTGCTGGACAGTGTCGGCCAGGTGTATCCCCGATCCTTGGACCACGAGGTCGTCTCCGCCCTGGTGCAACTCGGCGCCGGTCCGTCCTCGCTGGCTCACACCGTCCGGCTGATGGCCGGCCACGAACTGGTGACCGAAGGTTTCGCCCCCGGGCAGGTCGGCTCCTCGGCGATGCCGCACAAGATGAACACCCGCAGTTGCGAACGGGTCAACGGACTTCAGGTGGTGTTGCGCGGATACGCGTCGATGACGGCCGAACTCGCCGGCGCCCAGTGGAATGAAGGCGATGTGTTCTGCTCGGTGGTGCGCCGAGTCGCGCTGCCCGATGCCTTCTTCGCCGCCGACGGGATGATGGAGACTTTCCTGACCGTGCTGGAGGAGTTCGGTGCCTATCCCGCGGTGATCGATCGCGAACTGAATCGCTATTTGCCCTTTCTGGCGACGACCAAGGTGCTCATCGCCGCCGTGCGTGCCGGCATGGGACGTGAGTCCGCCCACGAGGTGATCAAGGAGCACGCCGTCGCCGTCGCACTGGCCATGCGGGAACAGGGAATCGAACCGGATCTACTGGACCGGCTCGCCGCCGATCCTCGACTGCCCCTTGACCGCGCGGCCCTCGACGCGGCACTTGCTGACCGAAAGTCATTCACCGGAGCGGCCGGCAGTCAGATCGACCGGGTGGTGGCCGCTGTCGACGAATTGGTGAGCGCCTACCCGCAAGCGTCTGCTTACACCCCCGGCGCGATCCTCTAGCCGACTTCGGCGCGGTTTCGTTCGCTGAGCGCTGGTTAGCGCGCCGAAATCGCGGCGTGGATCTCCGCCAGCACGTTGTCGGGATGCTGTGTGATGTCCAGCCAGGTGAACCTCAGCACCGTCCAGCCGTTCAGGGAAAGCTTGTTCTGCCGGTTACGGTCATTCTGGAACGCCTGCGGATCGCTGTGGAATGCCCACCCGTCGACCTCGATAGCCACCCGCGCCGCGGGAAACGCGATGTCCACAACGTACTTGCCGACCGGGTAGTTTGCCTTCCAGCCGGTGATGTCCGCTGCCCGCAAAAGGTGCACAATTCGCCGTTCAGCCTCTGAGCGTGCACCGCCGGCGGCCGCCTCCAGCATCCGTCGCGCGGCTACAGCGCCGTGGCGTCCGCGGTTGCGAAGGTGGGCGCGCTGGAGTTCGGCCAGTCGAAGCCCACTGCGTTGCAGCGCGGTGTCCATGATCGCCGGACCGCCTGCTCGGGCGGCCGCCTCAAGGGCGGTCAGCGCCGGTGCGGTGACACGAAGCCCGCGGTGTTCGACGACGTCATCGTCGCAGAGGTCCCTCCGGCGCAGGCGGACGCCAGGCCCCGCGCGGCCATGACTGTTACGTGGCACCGTCACCTCGACCACCCTCGGATCGACCTTCGTCAGGCCCAGCCACCACGCCGCGGCCAGACCGCTCGCGGCGGCCAGGTGACCGCGACTCCAGACGGCTGCCCGGATGCGCGCCGCCGCGGTGTACGGCCGGTCGTCGGCAAAGTAGACCCCCGTCCCGCACCGCCGCCACTGTCCGGAACGAACTCTGCGGCGAACTGCATGTTCGCTCATGCCGGCGTTTCGCGCCTGGGCGAGGGTGATCACGCCGTCATGGCGGCGTAAGTAGTTTGCGATCACGCCGACTTGGACGTTTAAGAACCCGGAATACGTTCCATGGGCGCGGTTTCGCGCGCCCAGCGCATGTTATCGCGCCGAAGTCACTCGGGTCACTCCCGCCGAGCGCAGTTCCAGGGCCGCCAGTCCGCGTACCGCATCGGACTCCTCGCGGCGCCACGCACCCACCGGATCGGGACTGACCTCGGTCAGCTTGCGCAGCGGCCGGTTGGCCAGCGCCCTCAGCGCCAGCAGTTGCTCGCCCGCCGGGGTCTGCGCCAGTGCGATCACCGTCCACTTGCGGCGGAAGAACCGAATCCGCAACGCCAGCCACGGCATACCCACCGCGAGGATCGGTGGGGCCGCCACCGCCACGGCCAGCAACACCGACAACCATGTCGCCGTGCTGTGCAGGCTCTCACCGGCGCCGGCGAGGTCGAGAGCGGCCTCACTGGCCGCCCGCAACGGCGTGGCCACCGCATCACCCACCAGTGGGAGCCGCCCGGCGTTGTCGCCGGCGGAATTGAGGTTGTCCGAGATCCCCGTCGCCCCACTGCTCACCTGAGTTCCCACCGACGCGAAAGTGGCGATCGCATGGTGCACGGCCAGACCGACGAACACCCATCCGGTGATCCAGGCTGCGATCAGGACATCGCTGATCAGTTGGGCGGTCAGCCGCGCGGGGGTCGTGGCGTAGGGAAGAAAACGCGATTTCATGGCTTCGATCCCAACACAGTCACGGTGCGTGCGGCCGCTAGTCTGACCCGGTGCGTCCCGCCCTGTCCGATTACCGTCACCTGGCCAGCGGCAAGGTCCGTGAGCTCTACCGCGTCGACGACGACCACCTGCTGTTCGTGGCCACCGACCGGATCTCGGCCTTCGACTACGTCCTCGACAGCCTGATCCCGGACAAGGGCCGCATCCTCACCGCGATGAGTGTCTTCTTCTTCGACTTCTTGACCGACCGGGCCGGCACGCCCAACCACCTTGCCGGGCCGCCGGACGACCCCCGTATCCCCGCAGAGGTGCTCGGCCGCGCGCTGGTGGTTCGGGCGCTGGAGATGATGCCGGTGGAATGTGTGGCCCGCGGCTACCTGACCGGATCAGGTCTGCTCGACTACCAGTCGACCGGCGCCTTGTGCGGGATCGAACTACCACCGGGACTGGTGGAGGCCAGTAGGTTCGACCATCCACTGTTCACCCCCGCGACCAAGGCCGACCTCGGTGCGCACGACGAGAACATCTCCTTTGACCGCGTCGCGGAATTGGTCGGCGCACAGCGTGCCGCGCAACTGCGGGATCTGACGCTGTCCACCTACGGTCAGGCGGCCGAGCATGCCCGAACGCGAGGAGTGATTCTGGCCGACACGAAATTCGAGTTCGGTGTCGATCGTGACGGGATGCTCGTGCTGGCCGACGAAGTGCTCACACCGGACTCGTCGCGGTATTGGCCGGCCGATACCTACCGTGAAGGAGTGGTGCAGCCGAGCTTCGACAAACAGTTCGTCCGGAACTGGCTCACCGGCGCGCATTCCGGATGGGATCGTCACAGCGGCACCGCGCCGCCGCCACTGCCGCCTGAGATCGTCACGGCGACCCGCGACCGTTATGTCGAGGCTTATGAACGCATTTCGGGACGTAGGTTCACCGACTGGATCGGAGCCGATGCAGGGTGATTAGCCCGCCTGCGCCCAAGCGGATCGAGACACTGCGCGTCCATCATGGCGACGCCTTCGCCGACCCGTACGAATGGATGCGCGACAAGTCCGATCCCGAGGTGATCGCGCACCTCGAGGCGGAAAACGCCCACGTCGAGGCCGCAACGGCCTATCAGGAACCGTTGCGGCAGAAGATCTTCGACGAGATAAAGTCCCGCACGAAGGAGACCGACCTCTCTGTACCGACCCGTCGGGGCGACTGGTGGTACTACGGACGCAGCTTCGAGGGCAAGCAATACGGCGTGCACTGTCGCTGCCCTGTGAGCGCACCGAACGATTGGAATCCGCCGTTACTCGACGAGAACACTCACATTCCGGGTGAACAGGTACTGCTCGACGAGAACGACGAGGCCGAGGGTCACGACTTCTTCTCACTCGGCGCCTCGAGCGTGAGCCTGGACGGCCACATCCTGGCCTACTCCATCGACGTAGTCGGCGACGAGCGATACACGCTGCGGTTCAAGGATCTGCGCACTGGTGAGTTGTATCCCGACGAGATCACGGGAATCGGTGCCGGTGTCACCTGGGCCGCCGACAACGAGGGCGTCTATTACACCACCGTCGACGATGCCTGGCGACCCGATACCGTCTGGCGGCACCGCTTGGGAGCGACCGCCGATGCCGAGCAGGTCTTCCACGAACCTGACGAGCGGTTTTGGGTGGCCGTCGGCCGCACCCGATCCAATGCCTACATCGTCATCGCAGCCGGCTCGGCGATCACCTCGGAGGTTCGCCTCGCCGATGCCAGCGATCCGAGAGCCGCATTCACCACCGTGCTGCCACGCCGCGAAGGCGTGGAGTACTCGGTGGAACACGCCCGTGTCGGCGGCCAGGATCGGCTCCTCATCCTGCACAACGATGGCGCGGTGAACTTCACCCTCATGCAGGCTCCGGTCGACGATCCCACCGACCAGACCACCCTGATACCGCACCGTGACGACGTCAGGCTCGAGGGTGTGGACGCCTTCGAGCGCCAGCTCGTCGTGCACTACCGCCGTGAGGCGCTGCCGCGCATCCAGCTCTGGCCAATCACCGGTGAGCGCGTAGGGACCGGCTACGGGACACCGGAGGAGATCACCTTCGATTCCGAGCTGATGGCCTCCGGCCTGGCCGGCAACCCGAATTGGGACTCCCCGCGCCTGCGAATCGGCGCGACGTCCTTTCTGACGCCTACCCGGATCTACGACCTCGATCTGGACACCGGCGAGCGCATCCTGCTCCGCGAGCAACCTGTGCTCGGCGACTACCGCCGGGAGGACTACGTCGAACGACGGGACTGGGCGATCGCCGAGGACGGCACCCGGATTCCGATCTCCCTGATCCACCGCGAGGGCATCGGCTTTCCCGCCCCGGCGACGCTGTACGGCTACGGAGCCTACGAATCCAGCGAGGATCCGCGGTTCTCCGTCGCGCGCCTCTCCCTGCTGGACCGCGGCATGGTGTTCGCCATCGCCCACGTCCGCGGCGGCGGTGAACTCGGGCGGCTGTGGTACGAGCACGGCAAACTGCTGGAGAAGAAGAACACCTTCACGGACTTCATCGGGGTGGCGCAGCACCTGGTGGACTCCGGGGTCACCCGGCCGCGCAATCTCGTCGCCCTCGGCGGCAGCGCAGGAGGTCTGCTGATGGGTGCGGTGGCGAACATGGCGCCGAATCTGTTCGCCGGGATCCTGGCGCAGGTACCGTTCGTCGACCCGTTGACCACGATTCTGGATCCGTCGCTGCCGCTGACCGTGACCGAATGGGACGAGTGGGGCAACCCACTGGAGGACGCGGGCGTCTACTTCTATATGAAGTCCTACTCGCCGTATGAGAACGTCGAACCGAAGGACTATCCCGCCATTCTGGCGATGACTTCACTCAATGACACCCGGGTGTTCTATGTCGAACCCGCCAAGTGGGTGGCCGCACTGCGGCACATCAAGACCGATTCTCACCCGGTGTTGCTGCGCACCCAGATGGCCGCGGGCCACGGCGGGATCAGCGGTCGCTACGAGCGATGGAGGGAAGCCGCATTCCAGTACGCGTGGCTGCTGGCGACGGCGGACCCAGAGCGCTTCGGACCCGCAGCGTCCTGATCACACGGCGGTCCCACTCGCGGTGGTGGCGATGCCGCCGTCGACCGGAATGACCGCGCCGTTGAGGTAGGCACCGGCCCGGCTGGCGAGGAATATCGCGATACCGGCCATGTCGTCGTCACGACCTATCCGGCGCAGCGGTGCGGCGGCGGCGATCGCCTCGCCGAAGGCGTCGAGAGTGGCCGCCATCATCTTCGATGGAAAAGGCCCGGGCGCCACCGCATTGACCGTGATGTTTTGGGGCCCAAGCTCTTTGGCGAGTACGCGGGTCAACTGGTGGATGGCGGCCTTGCTCGCCGAATACGAGTAGGTCGGCATCGGCGAGACGTGGATGCCGTCGATGCTGCCGATGTTGATCACCCGGGACGGATCGTCGGCGGTGCCGGCCTTGCGCAGAGCGGGCAGCAGTTCCTGCACCATCCAGAACGGGGATTTGACGTTGAGATCGAGAACCCGGTCCCAGGCCGCCGCGGGGAACGATTCGATCGGTTCACCCCAGGTGGCGCCGGCATTGTTGACCAGGATGTCGAGCGCCTCGTCATGCGCGGTGATGTCGGCGGCCAGCCGCCGGCACTCGTCCTGGCGCGACAGATCCGCTGCCACGCCGCGCACCGGTCCGAATCCCGACAGCTCGGCCACCGCGTCGTCGACCGCGGCTGCCTTGCGGGAGCTGACGATCACCGACGCGCCGGCCTGCAGGAGACCGCGCGCGATCATCATGCCGATCCCGCGGGTTCCGCCGGTGACCAGAGCGGTCTTGCCTGACAATCCGAACAACCGCTGCAGATCCGATGTGCTCATGGGTCAGAACCGTACCGAGTTCTCTTCGGGCAGCACCCGGAAGTCGGTGTCACACATCTCCTCCAGCCGTCCGTAGAAGATGCCGCGAGCCTCCGGTGCCACGATCCCCTGGTGAATCGGCACCGCATGCTCCGGTGCCACCGCCCGTAGGTAATCGACCGCCTCGGAGATCTTCATCCACGGCGCCGCCGCCGGGGTGGCGAGAACCTCCACCGGTTCGTCCGGCACGAACAATGCATCGCCGGGGTGCATCAGGCGTGCCGGGTGGTCGGAGTCGCCGATCAGATAGGAGGTGTTGTCGATCACCGGAATCTCCGGGTGGATGACGGCGTGCCGCCCGCCCACACCGCGAACCCTCAGGTCGCCGACGGTGAACTCGTCGCCGGCGTGGACTGCCGTCCAATCACCGCCCAGCAGCGTGGCGGTCTGGGGGTCGGCGTACAACCGCGCGCCCGGGTTGGCCTCCACCAGCGCGGGCAGCCGTTGCGGGTCGGCATGGTCGGGATGCTGATGGGTGATGAGGATCGCCGTGAGACCGGTGATGCCCTCGAAACCGTGCGAGAAATTGCCGGGATCGAACAGCACCCGCGCGACACCGAAGTCGGCCAGCAGACACGAATGACCGAAATGCGTCAGTTCCATGCCTACGATTGTGCGCGCACAGGAGGCAACGATGCTCAGAGCCCTCACAGCGGTACTGGCGCTGAGTTGTCTGCCGCTGGCGCCGACGGCGCGTGCCGAACCGATCGGGACCTGCCCGCCGGCCTGCAACCGCATTCCCGACACCGCCTGGATTCCGGCGGAGTCCATCCCGCTGAACGCACGCTACGGGTGGCCGGAACTCGCCGGACTTGCGGTGAGCGCGCGGTCGCCGAGATTCCGATTCGAGGAACTCTGCGCAAGCCCACCCCCGGTGGCCGACCCGCGCAGCTACGCGATCGCCGAGCGTTCGGTGGTCACCTCGGCCGACGGGCAGTGGCAACTTCAGGCCCAGATCCTGCACTGGCGAGGCGACACCTGGTGGGGCGGCTCGCTGGCCAGGGACGCGATCGCAGCCGCGGCGACGGCACTGCGGTCGTGCCAGTCGACCAACGCGGCGGCGTCGCCGTCGCTCACCCTCGATGAACCGGGCCGGCTGGCCGCCGTCATCAGCGGTCCGGTGGTCATGCACGAGTATCTGCTGGCCGACCCCGCCACCAGCACGGTGACCGAACTCGCGCTCTGGTCGAACTCTCCGCCGCAGATCCCGTATCCAACCCTGCGCGACAGCAGCGTCCTCGACGCACTCGGCGCGCCGTTGTGCGAGGCCTACCTGAGTTCCTGCGCGTGATCCGCCGGTAGGATTGCGACCGCACTATCGGCTGATCCGAAGGAGCCAGGTGGCCCGGGTAGTTGTCAACGTGATGCCCAAAGCGGAGATTCTCGACCCCCAGGGCCAGGCAATCGTCGGCGCGCTGGGCCGTCTCGGCCACGGTGGTGTGTCGGACGTGCGGCAGGGCAAGCGATTCGAACTCGAGGTCGACGATCACGTCACCGACGAACAACTCGCCGAGATCGCCGAGTCGCTACTGGCCAACACCGTCATCGAGGACTGGTCGGTCAGCCGGGATCCCGCATGAGCGCACGCGTGGGAATCATCACCTTCCCGGGCACGCTCGACGACGTCGACGCCGCCCGCGCAGTACGACGCGCAGGGTCGGAGTCGGTGGAACTGTGGCACGCCGACGCCGATCTCAAAGGCGTTGATGCCGTAGTGGTTCCCGGTGGGTTCTCCTACGGCGACTACCTCCGCTGCGGCGCCATCGCCAAGTTCGCGCCGGTGATGGGCGAGGTTGTCGCGGCCGCCAGTCGCGGTATGCCGGTCCTGGGCATCTGCAACGGATTCCAGGTGTTGTGTGAAGCGGGGCTGCTGCCGGGCGCGCTGGCCCGCAACTCCGGACTGCACTTCATCTGCCGGGACGTGTGGCTGCGGGTCGACTCCGTCACCACCGCCTGGACTTCCCGCTACGAGTCCGGTGCGGAGTTGCTGGTCCCGCTGAAGTCCGGCGAAGGCCGTTACGTTGCAAGCGAATCCGTGCTTGACGAACTCGAGGGCGAGGGCCGGGTGGTGTTCCGTTACGCGGAGAATCCGAACGGATCCATGCGGGACATCGCCGGTGTCAGTTCGGCCAACGGCCGCGTCGTCGGGCTGATGCCCCATCCCGAGCACGCCACCGAGGCGCTGACCGGTCCATCCGATGACGGGCTGGGGATGTTCTACTCGGCTCTCGACGCCGTGCTGGCCGTCTGACCCATGACGGGGGCAACCGCGGCGGGTCTGTGTGACTTCATCGACGCGTCGCCGTCGCCGTTTCACGTCTGCGCGACGGTCGCCGCACGGCTGCGCGACGCGGGCTACACCGAACTGGCTGAGACCGACCGGTGGGACGACGCCGCGGCGGGACGGTTCTTCACGATCCGGGCCGGATCGCTGATCGCCTGGAACGCATCGGGGGGCCACCAGCCGTTCCGCATCATCGGCGGGCACACCGACAGCCCCAACCTGCGGGTCAAGCAGCGCCCGGATCGCATTGAGACCATGTGGCGGATGGTGAGGTTGCAGCCATACGGCGGCGCTTGGCTGAACTCGTGGCTGGACCGCGATCTGGGACTGAGCGGACGGATCTCGGTGCTCGGCAACCACGGCCGCATCGAGCACCGGTTGGTGCGATTCGACGAACCAGTGCTGCGGGTGCCGCAACTGGCCATCCATCTCGCCGAGGACCGCAATTCGGTCAGCCTCAACCCGCAGCGCCACCTCGACGCCGTGTTCGGCGCCGAGGGTCCGGCGCGACCGTTCCACCATTACGTCGCCGACTGGGCCGGGGTGAAACCCAGCGACCTGCTGTCGGCCGACTTGATGACCCACGTGCTGGAGCCGTCGCGGGTCATCGGCGCCGACGGCGACCTGGTCAGTGCGCCGAGGCTGGACAACCAGGCGAGTTGTTACGCCGGGTTGGAAGCGCTGCTTGCCGTGGAGCCGACTGACCGCATTCCGGTGCTGGCACTGTTCGACCACGAGGAGGTGGGATCCACCTCCGACCACGGTGCGCAGTCGGATCTCCTGCGCACAACGTTGGAGAGGATCGTGCTCGCGGCGCGCGGTGACCGCGAGGATTTCCTGCGCCTGACGACCGCCTCCATGCTCGCCTCCGCGGACATGGCGCACGCCACCCACCCCAATTACCCCGAGCGCCACGAGCCGTCCCATCCGATCTACGTCAACGCCGGCCCGGTGCTCAAGGTCCAGCCGAACCTGCGCTACGCCACCGATGGGCGCACCGCCGCGGCCTTCGAGCTGGCCTGCCGGCGGGCCGGGGTGGGGCTGCAGCGTTACGAACACCGCGCCGACCTGCCATGTGGTTCCACCATCGGGCCGATGACGGCCGCCCGTACCGGCATTCCCACGGTGGACGTCGGCGCCCCACAGCTGGCCATGCACTCCGCCCGTGAGCTCATGGGCGCCGCCGACGTGTCCGCCTACGCCGCCGCGCTGCGGGCGTTCCTTGCGCCATAAGCTGGGCGGGTGACAGTCGACACCGTCGAGAACGCGCAGGCGACGCCGGACCATCCGCAGCCGTACCGCGAACTCGGCCTCAAGGATGACGAGTATCAGCGCATCCGCGACATCCTGGGCCGCCGCCCGACCGACGCCGAGCTCGCCATGTATTCGGTGATGTGGAGCGAGCACTGCTCGTACAAATCCTCCAAGGTCCATCTGCGCTACTTCGGTGAGACCACCACCGAACAGATGCGCGCCGGCATGCTCGCCGGAATCGGTGAGAACGCCGGCGTGGTCGACATCGGCGACGGCTGGGCCGTCACCTTCAAAGTCGAGTCGCACAACCACCCCTCGTACGTGGAGCCCTACCAGGGGGCGGCCACCGGCGTGGGCGGCATCGTGCGCGACATCATGGCGATGGGCGCGCGGCCGGTCGCGGTGATGGACCAGCTGCGCTTCGGCGCCGCCGACGCACCCGACACCCGCCGGGTGCTCGACGGGGTGGTGCGGGGTATCGGCGGTTACGGCAACTCCCTCGGCCTGCCCAACATCGGCGGCGAGACGGTCTTCGACGCCTCGTACGCCGGCAACCCGTTGGTCAACGCGATGTGTGTGGGTGTGCTCCGCAAGGAGGACCTGCACCTGGCGTTCGCTTCGGGGACCGGCAACAAGATCGTGCTCTTCGGTGCGCGCACCGGTCTCGACGGTATCGGTGGGGTCTCGGTGCTGGCCAGCGACACGTTCTCGGGGGACGAATCGGGGGCCGGGCGTAAGAAACTGCCCAGCGTGCAGGTCGGTGACCCCTTCATGGAGAAGGTCCTGATCGAGTGCTGCCTGGAGCTCTACGCCGCCGGGCTCGTGGTCGGCATCCAGGACCTCGGCGGAGCCGGATTGTCCTGTGCCACATCCGAACTCGCCTCCGCCGGTGACGGCGGAATGACGATCGAACTGGATAGGGTTCCGCTGCGTGCGGCGAACATGACCCCGGCGGAGATCCTCTCCAGTGAGTCCCAGGAGCGGATGTGTGCGGTGGTCACTCCGGACAACGTCGAAAAGTTCATGGCCGTCTGTCGCAAGTGGGATGTGCTGGCCACCGTGATAGGCGAGGTCGCCGACGGAGACCGCCTGAAGATCACCTGGCACGGCGAGACCGTCGTCGATGTGCCGCCGCGCACCGTCGCCCACGAAGGCCCGGTCTATCAGCGACCGCTGGCCCGCCCAGAGACACAGGATGCGTTGAACGCGGACAGCTCGGCCCGACTGCCGCGACCGACAACCGGGGCGCAGTTGCGCGCGACACTGCTCGCCTTACTGGGCAGCCCGCATCTGTGCAGCCGCGCATTCATCACCGAACAGTACGACCGCTACGTGCGCGGCAACACGGTGCTGGCCGAGAACGCCGACGGTGGCGTGCTGCGCATCGACGAGCAGACCGGCCGGGGCATCGCGGTATCCACCGACGCATCCGGCCGCTACACCCAACTCGACCCGTACGCCGGTGCACAGCTTGCGCTGGCGGAGGCATATCGCAATGTCGCCGTCACTGGCGCCACCCCCATCGCGGTGACGAACTGCCTCAATTTCGGCTCGCCCGAGGACCCCGCGGTGATGTGGCAGTTTTCCCAGGCGGTGCGCGGACTGGCCGATGGATGCTCCGCACTGGGGATCCCGGTCACCGGTGGCAACGTGAGCTTCTACAACCAGACCGGCGCGACCGCGATCTTGCCGACACCGGTCGTCGGCGTGCTCGGTGTCCTCGACGACGTCGCCCGCCGACTGCCGACCGGCCTCGGGGCCGAACCGGGGGAGACCCTGTTCCTCCTCGGTGACACCCGTGATGAGTTCGACGGATCCATCTGGGCTCAGGTCACCGCCGATCATCTCGGTGGCCTGCCGCCGCAGGTGGATCTGGCGCGCGAGAAACTTCTCGGTGAGGTGCTGGTCGCCGCGTCCCGCGATGGATTGGCCTCAGCCGCCCACGATCTCAGCGAGGGTGGACTCATCCAGGCGATCACCGAGGCCGCACTGGCCGGCGAAACCGGTTGCCGCATCGTGCTTCCCGAGGACGTGGACCCGTTCGTCTTCCTGTTCTCCGAATCAGCGGGACGAGCGCTCGTTGCGGTTCCGCGCACGGAGGAGAGCCGCTTCCGGGCGATGTGCGATGCCCGCGGACTGCCCGCCACCAGGATCGGCGTCTCGGATCACGAGTCCGATTCACTCGAGGTGCAGGGACTGTTCACCGTGACTCTGGAGGAACTGCGCAGCACGTCTGAAGGGGTGCTGCCCAGGCTTTTCGGATGAGGTTGGTGCGCCTGGACTTCACCGGCGTCGCGTTTGCCGCGCTGTTGTTCTGTCTGTCGCTCACGCCGTCGCTGCTGCCGCGCGACTGGCTGGCTGCCGGCGTCATCGGCGGGATCAACGCCGCGATCGGGTACGGAATCGGGGTGCTCGCCGGCGGGATCGTCCGCAGGGCGGTGTTTGCGCACCGCTCCTGGTGGCCGCTGCGGCGCCGGGATCGGTATCTGGTGCAGGGCGCTGTCGTCGCACTCTCCGTCGGCGCCAGCCTGCTGATGGTGATACCCGCAGCCGCGTGGCAGCGGCAGATCGCCGCGATCATGGACATCGCCGGGCCGCACACCGTCGGTTATCTGCGTACCGTGCCGGTCGCACTGATCACCGGCGCTCTTCTCATCGCCGTCGCACGGCTGTTCAAAGACGCCGTGAAGGGCCTAGCGAGGTTGATGATCCGCCGTTGGCGTCTCAACGACGAAATCGCCACCTTCATCGGCACCGCGATAGTCGTCGCTCTGGTCATCACACTCGTCAACGGCGTCCTTGTGCGCGCTCTGCTGACCGGGGCGAGTGCGGTCTTCCAGCCTCAGAATGCCTCGACCCGGCCCGGGGTGGCGCAACCGAGCGAACCGGAGAGGTCGGGCAGTCCGGCATCCTTCGCACCGTGGGACACCCTCGGACTGCAGGGACGAACCTTCGTCGCCACCGGGCCCCGCGCCGAGGAACTCG
>Ga0194039_1000834_pt1 | contig 17509 bp, 17 predicted proteins | sample JunL228m_MetaG_FD_148679 | JGI IMG/M metagenome (GOLD analysis project Ga0194039, IMG submission 148679) | Anoxic zone freshwater microbial communities from boreal shield lake in IISD Experimental Lakes Area, Ontario, Canada - Jun2016-L227-8m | ecosystem: Environmental > Aquatic > Freshwater >... | reverse complement strand
GTCAAAGCCGCGAACGTGCAACTGATCAAATCCATCCCCATCGGTGGAGCCCTGATCACAACCATCGTCCAAGGCGATGTCGGCAGCGTCAAAGCAGCCGTCGAAGCCGGACGCGAAGCGGCGACCCGCGTCGGCAATCTCGTGGCCTCCCACGTCATCGCCCGCCCGGTGCCGGAACTTCTGAAGTTCTTCACCGCCTGAGAAACAAGCAATTCATTTAAAAAATCATATTATGGCAAATCAAGCACTGGGAATGATCGAAACCAAAGGGCTCGTGTCGCAGTTCGAAGCGACGGACGCGATGCTCAAGGCGGCGAATGTGGAACTGATCGGGTGGGAGAAGGTCGGCTCCGGGAACGTGACCGTCTTTGTTGCGGGCTCGGTGGCGGCCGTCAAGGCGGCTGTTGAGGCCGGAGCGACCTCGGCGAGCGCGATCGGCGAGGTGGTCGCGGTTCATGTGATCCCGCGTCCGCACGAGGATCTCGTGAAGCTCGGGAAGTTTCTCGCGTCGAAGCCCGCCGCCAAATAATTCCGCGCCGGCCGGCCGGAGTCCGCTCCGGCACCACAGATCCGTGAATAATAAAATCCTCGTCGCCAACATCGGGAGCACCTCGTTCAAGTTCCGCTTGTTCGAGATGCCGTCCGAGCGCGTGCTCGCGAAGGGCGGCGTTGAGCGGATCGGTTCCGGGGAGTGTCCGTTCACCATCACGGTCGGCGAGGCGCCGGCCAGGAAAGGCGCAGCCTCGTTTCCCGACCATGCGGCCGCGATCCAATTTCTTGAGGCCGAGCTGGGCGGGTTTGGCGGCCTGGCGGCGGTCGGGTTCAAGCCGGTGATGGCGAAGGGGATTTCCGGCACGCAGTTCATGGGCGAACCGGTGCTGCGGGCGATGGAGGAATTCAACACGCTCATGCCCGCGCACAACCCGCCGTATATCGCGGGCGTCCGGCTGTTCAACAAGCTCTACCCTGGGCTGCCGTGCATCGGGACATTTGAGACCGCGTTTTACGACAAGCTCCCGGCGAGCGCCTACCGGTATCCGGTTCCGCTCGAGTGGGAGGAACGCTACGGGATCCGGCGCTACGGGTTTCACGGGGCGAGCCACCGCTATGTCACCGGGCGGTGTGCCGAACTTCGCGGGACGGATCAACTGCGCATGATCTCCTGCCACCTCGGCGGAAGCTCCTCGATTGCCGCAGTGGTCAACGGCGAGGCCGTCAACTCGAGCTGGGGAATGACCGCCCAGAGCGGGCTTCCGCAGAACAACCGTGTCGGGGACTTTGATTGCTTCGCCCTGATCTATCTCGCCCGTGACCTTGGCCTCGGATTGGACGCCGTGGAAAAAGCCCTCACGGGCGAATCCGGATTGAAAGGGATGTCCGGGCTCCCCACCGGGGATGTGCGCGACCTCCTCCAGGCCGCGGCCCATGGAAATGCCAACGCCCGCACCGCCCTTGCTGTCTTCGTCGCACAGATCCGGAAATTCCTCGGACAATTCCTCGTCGAAATGAACGGCGCGGACGTCCTCATCTTCACCGCCGGCATCGCCGAGAATAACCCGGATCTCCGCGCCGCCGTCTGCGCCAACCTCGGGTTCTGCGGACTCGAACTCGACCCCGCCGCCAACGCCGCCACCCGCGACTCGGAGGCCGTCATCTCGACCCCCACCTCAAAAATCGAGGTCCGCGTCATCCCCACCAACGAGGAAATCATCATCGCCCGGAACGCCTGGCGGAAACTTCACGAAAATTTAGCTAAACCAACCAAACCAAAATAAAAAAACCATGTCACAACAAGCACTCGGAATGATCGAAACCCGCGGACTTGTCGCACTCGTTGAGGCGACGGACGCGATGCTCAAATCCGCCAACGTCGAGCTCATCGGCCCGATGGTCCAGGTCGGCAACGCGATGGTCACGGCCTGCGTGGCCGGCGATGTCGCCGCCGTCAAGGCCGCCACCGAAGCCGGAAAAATCGCAGCCCAATCGCTCGGGGAAGTGATCAGCGTCAGCGTGATCGCCCGCCCGCACGGCGACCTCGGCGCGGTCCTGCCCAAGGCAAAGTAAGAAGGATCCTTCATCCCTTCCCATGATCCTGTGCCGCGTCGAAGGCAGCGTTGTTGCCACCAAAAAAAATCCCAAGATGGCGGGGAGCAAACTTCTCGTCGTCCGTCCGCTTGTCATTGACTCGCCCTCGGCGAAGGAGATGAAGCCCGGCGCCTCCACGCTTGTTTCGGTGGACAGCCTCGGGGCGGGGGAGGGGGACTGCGTCCTGGTTGTCCAGGGCAGCTCCGCACGCCTCGCGGCGGATGACAAGGACTCTCCGGTGGATGCCGTGGTCGTCGGGATCGTGGACACCGTGGATCTCGGGAAAACAATTCTCTACAAAGCTCATTAAAAAAAATTATGGCGACGATTGACGAAAAATTAGTTGCGAAGGTGGTTGGCGAAGTTCTCACGCGGCTGAAAGCCCGGCCGCTGGCCACGCCCGCCGCTTCGGCCGCGTCCGCATCCGAGCCATCCGGGCTCGGTGTTTACGACGACATGGGCGCTGCGATTGAGGCCGCCCAGCGGTCATTTGAAAAGCTTCGCGACGGGGGCATGACCGCCCGCAAGAAGGCGATTGCCGTGATCCGCAGGCTGTGTGTCCAGAAGGCGAAGGAGTGGGGGGGGATCGAGTTTGCCGAGACGAAGATCGGGCGACTGGCCCACAAGATCGAGAAGCTTGAGATCTGCGGCGACCTTGTTCCCGGAGTCGAGATGATCGACCGCATGGCGTTCAGCGGGGACTCGGGACTCACGGTCATCGACCACGCGCCATGGGGCGTCATCGGTGCGGTCACGCCGTCCACACACAGCGTCCCCACGCTGACCGGCAACGCGATCAACATGATCGCGGCCGGCAACGCGGTCGTCTTCAACACCCACCCCGCCGCCGCCCAATGCGCGGCCGTCGCGATCCGCGAATACAACCGGGCGATTTTTGCGGAGACCGGGATCTCCGACCTTCTGACGGCCGTCGTCAAGCCGACGCTCGAGACGTTTGATACCCTGTGCAGGCACCCGCTCGTCAAGCTCCTGTGCGTGACCGGCGGGCCGGCGGTCGTCGCGGCCGCGATGAAGGTCGGCAAGCGCGCGGTCTGCGCGGGGCCCGGAAACCCGCCGGTCGTCGTGGACGAAACCGCCGACCTCGACCATGCCGCACGCTCGATTATCCAGGGCGCATCCTACGACAACAACCTCCTCTGCATCGGAGAAAAGGAAGTCTTCGTGGTCGCATCGGTCGCCGACAAGCTCATGGATGCTCTCCGCAGGGCCGGGGCTGTGCAGCTTCACGCGAAGCAGATCGAGCTGCTCGCCGAAAAAGTGTTTGTTGTTCCTCCGGGCCAGGGTGCGGGCTGCGCGCATCCGGTCGTGAGCCGCGATTTTGTCGGGCGCGACGCCTCGGTGCTCGCTCGGGCGATCGGCATGGATGTCCCCGCCTCGACCCAGCTCCTCTTCGGCGAGACGAAGGAGGATCACATCTTCGTGCATGAGGAGCAGATGATGCCGTTCATCCCGATCGTCCGCATGCCCGATGTGGACGCCGCCATCCAGGCCGCCATCAGAGCCGAACACGGGTATAAGCACACCGGCATCATGCATTCGCAAAACATCCGGAACCTCACCAAGATGGCCCAGGAAATCGACACGACCCTCTTCATCAAAAACGGCCCGTGCATGACCGGCCTCGGGCTCGGCGGCGAAGGATTCCTGAGCTTCAGCATCGCCACGCCGACCGGCGAGGGCGTCACCACCCCGATGACCTTCACCCGCTCGCGCCGTTGCGTGATGGTCGAAAATTTGAATTTGTATTAACCCGCGAATCAAAAAGAACACGAAGAATTTGGCCCGCGAATCACGCGAATTAACGCAAATGGAAGAGAATAAACAAGAGATCCTTTTTAAAGCGGAGTCCTACGCAATCGTGGGAGCTTGTTTTGAGGTTTACAATGAACTCGGCTGCGGGTTTACGGAGCCTGTTTTTCAGGAGGCGTTGGAGATCGAGTTCGCGGCCCGCAACATTCCTTTCAAATCGCAGGTTGATCTACCGCTTTTTTACAAGGAGAGGCTTCTTAAACACAGTTTCAGGGCGGATTTTCTCTGCCACGAAACGATCATCGTCGAAATCAAGGCCGTTTCGATTCTGACAGGCGAACACCGCGCGCAAGTCATGAACTACCTTCACGCCGGAAGGTTTCAGCTCGGGCTTCTCGTCAACTTCGGCATGCATCCGCGCTTGGAGCATGAACGTCTCGCCAATTCAATAAAACCCATTCGCGCCCATTCGCGTGATTCGCGGGCACCTTCTTTTCTGCCATGAGAATCGCCACGATCCGCGGATACGCGACCAGCACGATCAAGCACGCCAGCCTGAAGGGTTGGCGGCTCCTGATCGCCGAGCCGGATTCCCCGGATCTCGCGCCGCAGATCGTTCTCGACAACCTCGGGGCCGCGATCGGCCAGAAGGTGCTCCTCTCGAGCGACGGCAGCGAGGCGCGCAAGATGGTGGGCGATGAACTCAGCCCGGCCCGGTGGCTGGTGCTCGGGATCATCGATCCGGAAGGGAGCCTCGCGCTATGAGAATGGGAACCGTCATCGGCCGGGTCACGCTTTCCGTCCGCAACAAAAAATTCCTGGGCGAGCGGCTGCTGCTCACGCTTCCCTGGAAAGCGGAGACGTTCCGCGACGGTGGCGCGTTTGCGCCGGCGATTGTCGTTTATGACGTGCTCGGCGCGAATGTCGGCCAGCACATCGCGATCAGCGAAGGCCGCGAGGCCGCATGCCCTTTCCCTCTGCCCACGCCGGTGGACGCCTACTGCGCCGCCCTCGTGGACGAACACTTTTACCAACACACCAAACCATGAAACTATTCGCACAAAACGACGCCGTGGAATTCGTGAAATCCGGAGCTCGTGAGTTCCACTACACCCGCGACATCCGGCTCACGCCCGGCGCAAAGGACATCTTTTCGGAGGCCGGCATCAAGGTCATTTTCGACGCCGGTGCCGCCGCTCCGGCAGCCGCCGCGCCCGCGGGCCCGGCCGGCTCGGCCGACGACCAGAAGCTTTTTTATTCCCCGGAGGCCGAGCGGCTCAAAAATGAGATTTGCGATATCGGGCGCCGGATCTGGGCGCGCGATTATTGCGACGGCAACGGCGGCAACATCTCCGCAAAGCTTTCCGGCGACCGCTTCATCTGCACTCCCACCGGCGTAAGCAAGGGATTTATGAAGCCGGACATGCTCTGCCTCGTGGACATCAACGGCAACCAGATCGCCGGCACATGGAAGCGCACGAGCGAGTTCATGAGCCACGCCGCGATTTACAAGTCCACGCCCGAGGCAGCATCCGTCTGCCACGCGCACCCATGCTATGCCGGCGCCTTTGCGATCAAGGGCATGCAGCCGCCCGCCCGCCTCATCCCCGAGCTCGAGGTCTTTGTCGGCACGGTCGCGGTGGCCCCCTACAAAACCCCCGGCAGCCAGGAAATGGCGGATGAGATTTTCCAGCGCGCCCCGCGGCACCAATCCATCCTGATGGGCAACCACGGCGTGATCTGCTGGGGAAAATCCATCGAGGATGCCTACTTCAAAATGGAGATCACCGATTCGTATTGCCGCACGCTCATCCATGCCCAATCGCTCCCCGGCGGGATGTCCATCCCGATCGAAGGAATGGGCGACCTGCTCAAAATCAAAAAAGGCCTTGGGCTGCCGGACGACCGCTACGGGCTCAAGACAGCCGAGCTGTGCGAGGTGGATCCCTGGACGCAGCTTTGCGGCGAGCACGGGTGCTCGTCGCCGGTTACTCCGTTCAACCCGATGACGCGTTCCGATACGTCCGCGGCCGAGCTCGAGCCGCTGGTGCAGAAGCTCACGGAAGAAATTCTCAAGCAGCTCCAGAAACCCTGACCGGAAGAATCCCGTCCCGGCATCCATGAAATACTATATCGCGTGCGATCTCGGTGCCGACAGCGGTCGGGTGATGATCGGGTGCCTCGATGCGGGCGCGGTCACGCTCGAGGAAATCCACCGGTTCCCGAACGGCGTCTCGAGGATCCAGGGCTCGCTCCGCTGGGACATCCTGAGGATCTTCGAAGAGCTCAAAACCGGACTCCGGAAAATTGCTGAGAAAGGAATTATTGCGGAATCCCTGAGCGTGGACTCGTGGGGGGTCGATTATGTTCTCTTCAACGAGCGCCAGCCGATGCTCGGCCTGCCGTATCATTATCGGGATCATCGCACGGATGCCCCCTTCGCGGACGCGCTCGAAAGGGTCGGCAAAGAAAAGATTTTTTCCGAGACCGGGCTACAGTTCATGGCGATCAACACGCTCTACCAACTCCTCGCGGACGTCGGGCGGAACGGGGATCTGCTGGCGCTCGCCGACCGGTTCCTGAACATTGCCGATTACCTCAACTACCTTTTCAGCGGGGTGGCACGGGCGGAGGAGAGCCTCGCCAGCACGACGCAAATCTATAATCCGAATTCCCGCCAGTGGTCGCAGGAATTGATCGGCGCGCTCGGACTTCCTGCGGGGATTTTTCCGGAGATCGTGCCATCGGGCACCCTGCTTGGCCCTCTGCTCCCGGCGATCCGCGAAGAGACCGGCATGGCGGAGATTCCGGTTTGCGCCACCTGCTCGCACGACACCGGCGCCGCGATCGCCGCGGTTCCCGCCGAGGGCCAGGGCTGGGCGTATCTCAGCTCGGGAACCTGGTCGCTCATCGGAGTCGAACGGCCCGCCCCGCTCATCACTGAGGCCGCGCGCCGGCACAACTTCACCAACGAGGCCGGCTACGGCGGAACCACCCGCCTGCTGAAAAACATTGTCGGGCTTTGGCTCCTGCAGGAATCCCGCCGCGAATGGATCCGTCGGGGAGAGGTTTTCGCATACGACGAGCTCGACCGCCTGGCCGGCGAGGCGGAGCCGTTCCGCTCGATCATCAACCCGAATGCGGCACCATTTTTGAAGCCCGACAACATGCCGGAAAAGATCGCGGCCTCCTGCCGGGAATCCGGCCAGCCGGCGCCGGAATCGCCCGGACAATTCACGCGTTGCATTTTTGAAAGCCTCGCGCTCTCGTATCGGCAGATGCTCGGCCAACTCGAGGAACTCACCGGCGAACCGGTCACGCGCCTGCATATCGTCGGGGGCGGGATCAAGAGCCGGATCCTCAACCAGCTTGCCGCAGATGCCATCCGGCGTCCGGTTTTCGCGGGCCCCGTCGAGGCGACTGCGTGCGGGAACATCCTCATCCAGGCGCTCGCCCTCGGCCACCTCGGCTCGCTCGCGGAGCTTCGCGACGTCGTCCGCCGGTCGTTTCCCGTGCAGACGTATCAGCCGGAAGACGGACGCGATTGGGAGGCCGCATTCCAACGGTTTTCCGCGCTCCCCGCGAACATATGAGTTTTTCCCTGCTGCATCCTCGCGATCAGATCGTCGCGATCATGGCCCGCATTTATGGCCACGATATGACGACCACGTCGGGAGGCAACATCTCGGTGCGTGACGACAACGGCGACATGTGGATCACCCCGGCCCGCGTGGACAAGGGCAGCCTGCACGCACAGGACATCGTTCGCGTAGCCCCCGATGGGACGTGCCATGGAAACCACCCGCCGTCCTCGGAATTCCCGTTTCATCTGAGCATCTACAAGGCGCGCCCGGATATCCGCGCGATCGTCCACGCCCACCCCGGCGCGCTCGTGAGCTTCAGCATTTGCGGACAGGTTCCTGACACCAGGATTTTTCCCGAGGCATGGAACGTCTGCGGGAAGATCGGCTTCGCTCCGTATGCGCTGCCGGGCAGCCGCCTGCTCGGGGAAAACATCGCGGCCGAGTTTGCCTCCGAAGTCCACCCGTCCTGCGTCGTCCTCCAGAATCACGGGGTGGTCGTCGGCGCGGAAAACCTGGAGGTCGCGTTCCAGCGGTTTGAGACGCTGGAGTTCACGGCGGAGACGATCCTGAACGCGCGCGCCCTCGGCGAAGTCCGCTGCCTGAGCGACGCGCAGATGGCGCTTTCCCGCAAGCCGAGGAAGATCCTGCCCGAACACGCGCCGGAGGCGCCGACAAGCCGGGAGAAAGAGCTGCGGAAGGAGATCTGCGATTTCGTGCACCGCGCCTACGCGCACAAGCTGATGACCAGCACGAAGGGAAGTTTTTCCGCGCGCATCGATGCGGACAGTTTTCTGTTCACCCCGTATAACGTGGACCGTTGCGCGCTGGGCCTCGCCGATCTCGTGGTGGTCCGGAGCGGCGCGCGCGCCGCCGGGCAGACCCCGAGCCGCGCGTGCGGCATCCACAGCGCGATTTACCACGCGCACCCGGAGATCCACGCCGTCGTCAACGCGCTGCCGGTCCACGCGTCGGCGTTCAGCGCGAGCGGCGCGCGCCTGGATTCGCGCACCATTCCCGAAAGCTACCTGTTCCTGAAAGATGTCGGCATGATCCGCTTCGAGGATCAGTATGGCGACACCGACGGAATCGCCTCGCTCATAGGTCCGAAAAATCCGGTCGCTCTTCTGGAAAACAACGGCGTCCTGGTGGCGGGCCTCACGGTTCTCGATGCGTTCGACCGGCTGGAGGTGCTCGAAGCCACGGCGAGCGCGATCCTCCGCAGCCGCAGCCTCGGCGAGGTCCGGCCGATGTCGGACGCGGTGATCAAGGAATTGCTGGATGCCTTCCCCTCGATGTGAGAAAGTTTTTTCCGCGCCCGAATGAACATCACGCTTTTCATCCCGTGTTTTATTGACGCCTGCTTTCCGAAGGCCGGCGCGGGCGCGGTGGAAATCCTCGAGCGGCTCGGGCACACGGTAGATTACCCGCAGGAACTCACCTGCTGCGGACAGCCGGCGTTCAACTCGGGGTATTGGCCGGAGGCGCGCGAGGTCGCGGTCAAAGTCCTGGAACGGCTCAAAAACTCCGAAACCGTCGTCGTCGTCTCAGGATCCTGCGGCGCCATGATCAAAAATTTTTATCCGGAGCTTTTTGCCGGGACCGGATCCGCGCCGCTGGCGCGGGCGGTCGCGGGGAAGTGCTATGAGTTCACCGATTTTCTGGTCACGAAGCTTGGGGTCGGCGATCTGGGCGCGCGGTTTCCGCACCGGGTGACATTCCACGACGGGTGCCACGGCCTGCGCGAGCTCGGCATCAAGCAGCAGCCGCGCAAGCTGCTCGCGCACGTCCACGGGCTGGAGCTCGTCGAGATGGAGGAGGCCGAAAGCTGCTGCGGGTTCGGCGGAACGTTTTCCGTGAAATTCCCGATGATCTCCTCGGCGATGGGCGAAAACAAATTCGGTTCGGCGCTCGAAACCGGCGCGGAATACATCGTCTCCAACGACTCGAGCTGCCTCATGCACATCCAGGGCCTGATCGACCGGCAGGGGAAGCCGCTGAAAACGATCCACATCGCCGAGGTGCTCAACGCCCGCTGAGCCAGACCAATGAGCACCACCCCGGAAGCATCCGAGTTCAAAAAGGCGGCCACCAGGCTGACGAAGGATTTGCGGCACCGCGCACTCATCCGGAATGCCCTCAAAAAATACGAGGTCGCACGCGACGCCAAGAGCTCGCTTTTTCAAGACTGGCAGTCCGCAAGGCAAACCGCGGCGGAGATCAAGTGGGACGCCGTCAACCACCTCGACTCACACCTCGCCGAGTTCGCAAAAAACCTCGAGGCCCGCGGCACCCACGTCCACTGGGCGAGCACGGCCGACCAGGCGCGCGAAATGATTTTGCAAATCGTCCGCGAAAAAAAGGCGCGGTCGATCATCAAGTCGAAGGTGATGACCGGCGAGGAGATCCACATCAACAAGGCGCTCGAGGAGGCGGGCTTCGACGTCGTCGAATCCGATCTCGGCGAATACATCGTCCAGCTCCGCCACGAGCCGCCCTACCATTTTGTCTTCCCGGCCATGCACCTCACGCGCGGCGAGATCAGCGAGCTTTTTTCCCGGGAGCTCGGCTCGGCCCCGACCGACAGCCCCGAGGAATTGACGATGATCGCCCGCCGGGTGCTCCGCGGAAAATACATCGCGGCGGACATCGGGATCAGCGGTGCGAATTTCGGCATCGCCGAGACCGGGATGATCTCGATCACGGAAAACGAGGGCAACGCCCGCCTCACCTGCGCGCTGCCCAAGGTCCATATCGCCCTGATGGGGATCGAAAAGATTCTGCCGAAGCTCGACGATCTCGCGCTGTTCCTGCCGATGTTGGCGACCGCCGGGGCCGGTCAAATGCTCACCGCTTACAACACGATGTATGGCGGACCGCGGCAGCCGGGCGAGCCCGACGGGCCGGAGGAATTTCACGTCGTCCTGCTCGACAACAAGCGCACCGCGCTGCTGGCCGATCCCGAACAGCGCGACGCCCTCCACTGCATCCGATGCGGCGCCTGCCTCAACGTCTGCCCAATTTACAAAAATATCGGAGGCCACAGCTACGGCACGACTTACCAGGGGCCGATCGGCTCGGTGATCACCCCGCACCTGCGGGGCCTCCAGCAATGGAAGCACCTCGCGTTCGCCTCGTCGCTCTGCGGCGCCTGCACCGGGACCTGCCCGGTCAAAATCCACCTGCACCATCACCTCCTCCAAAGCCGCCGCAACGCGATTGCGGAAAAGCCGGTCTGGTGGGAGAAGCCCGCGTTCGCCTTCCTCTCGTTCCTCTTCAACCGCGCCGCGCTTTTTTCTCTGGCCATGAAACTCGGCCGCGCCGGGCAGGTGTTCCATCCCCTCATCAAGAACTCGCGGCTCGACCCGGCCGCCGCGTGGACCAGGTCTCGCGAGCTTCCCAAGGTCGCCCCGCAAACGTTCCGCGAATGGTGGCAACAAAGAAAATGAACGAACGCGAAATCATCCTGGGCAGAATCCGCGAAGCGATCCGCACGCTGGCACCCATCCCGGGGGATCACCCCATTTCGGAGCGTGATGCCGCCGCCCATATTCCCGAATGGCTGCCGCGCGTGGGCGAATCCTTCGAGGATCGCCTGGCCCTGTTCCGAACCAACGCCGCAGACCTCAAGGCCGCCTTCGTGCTGCTCGATTCGCCGGAACTTCTATACGCGAAATTGCGCGAGATCGCAGCCGCCGAAGGATGGAAAAAAGTGGCGTCCCACGCGAGCGGGCTGACCGATCCCGCCTGCGCGGCTCTGGGATTGCCGGTGCTGCTCACCGACAGCGGCTTCTCACCGCACGACATGGAATCGTGCGACGCAGGGATCAGCGCCTGCGACGCGCTCATCGCCCAAACCGGCAGCGTCCTCGTGACAAGCCAAAGCGCCGGTGGCCGCGCCCTCTCAGTGCTTCCCCCACACCACGTCGTCCTCGCCAGCCGCGACCAACTCCTGCCGGATCTGCCCTCCGCCTTCGCACTCCTCAAAACAAAATACGCCCCAGCCTACCCGAGCCTCATCTCCTTCATCACCGGCCCCAGCCGCACCGGCGACATCGAACGCATCCTCGTCCTCGGCGCCCACGGCCCGAAAAAACTGACGATCCTCTGCGCGTAGCCGCCTGCGAAGTTTGATTCTTTCCATCCCACTTCACTATCCTGAAATGAAAACTGCCGAACGATCCCTTTTGACATTTTGTCTTTTGACCTTGGTTTTTTCCGGCACCGGTTTTCCGGCGGACTGGCCGTGCTGGCGCGGGCCCAGCCGGAATGGGATCTCTGAGGAGACCGGTTGGACGGCGCAGTGGCCGGCCGACGGGCCCAGACAACTCTGGAAAGCCAATGTCGGGACCGGCTGCTCGTCGGTTTCTGTGAGCGAGGGCAGGCTCTTCACGATGGGCAACGCCAACGAAACCGACACGGTCTTCTGTCTCGACGCCATGACCGGCAGGGAGATTTGGAAGCACTCTTATGCCTGCCCGCTCGCACCGAACCTCTTTGAAGGCGGCCCCGGATCGACCCCCGTGGTCGATGCGGGCCGGGTTTACGCGCTGAGCCGCGAAGGGGATCTTTTTTGCCTGGAGGCGGCTTCCGGAAAGCTTCTTTGGAAGAAGAATTTCAAAAAGGATTTCAGCCCGAAAACGATAAAATGGGGGTATAACGCCTCGGTTCTGATTTTGAACAACCTTGCCATCATCGACGTCGGTTCGCCCGATGCGCAGACCGTGGCATTTGATAAAGTGACGGGCAACGTGGTCTGGAAGGGCGGCAGCGAGCCGGCCAGCTACGGGACGGCCATGCCATTCGCGGATTCGGGCCGGACGCTGGTCACCTCGTTCAACGGGTTCGGGCTTTGCCTCCTCGACGCCAAAGATGGCAGGGAAGTGGCAAGGTTTCCCTGGAAAACCCAGTATGAAATCAACGCGGCCACCCCGATCATTTCCGGAAACAAGATCTTCATCTCGTCGGGCTACAACCACGGCTGCGCGCTGCTGGAATTCCAATCCGGCACCCTCACAAAAATCTGGGAAAACAAGAAGATGCGCAACCAGTTCAGCAGTTCCGTGCTCTACAAGGACTACCTGTATGGATTCGATGACAAATCGCTGGCGTGCTTGGATTTCGCCACGGGCGAGGAGAAATGGCGCGAGGAGGGGCTCGGCCTCGGCTCGCTCATGCTCGCCGACGGCAAGCTGATCATCAATTCGAGCAAAGGGGAACTCGTTCTCGCCGAGGCATCGCCCGCAGGCTACAAGGAACTCGCCCGCGCGTCGGTCGTGCCCGGTGCCAAAAACTGCTGGGTCGTCCCCGTCCTCGCCAACGGACGGATTTATTGCAAAAATAACAAGGGCGATCTCGTGTGCGTGGACACCGGAGGAAAGTAGCCCGGCAGAAACCCCCTCGCGGTAAGATGCCGCGTCCCGCGGTGGCGATCCCCATGATGCGGGCGATGGTGCGCAGGGCACAACCGATGGAATTTCCGGCAGAATTTTCGCTTTACTTTTTTCGGCGGCGGATCATATTTCCGCCATGAAAACAATCCTTGTTTCTGTGCTGTCGGTTTTGGCGCTTTTTGTTTGCGGAACCGGACCGGTTTTTGCGGCGGGTGCCATGCCCCAGACTTCCGGTGCGGGGATCCCCGGCAACATCCGGGTGTTGAAGGTCAAGGGCGACGTGACGCGGATCATCGGCAAGACCAAGGCGGTCGAAGCGCTCAAGGAGGGGGTCTATGTCCAGCAGGATCAGGTCATCAAGACCGGCAAGGGATCGTATGCGCTCCTTCTGCTCTCGAACGGCACCACACTCACTGTGGAGCAGAACACATCGTTCCATGTGGACAAGTTCCTGCAGACGCCGTTCGATTCCTCGGTGATCAAATTTCAAGGGCTGAAGGCCGAGCCCTCCACGTCCCAAACAAGAGTGCATGTGGAGGAGGGAAGCATCGTGGCGGATGTCCGCAAGCTGGGCGATGGATCCACGTTCGACATCAGCACGCCCGTGGGTGTCGCGGGAATCCGCGGCACGCTCATTCAAGTGACTGTTAGGACCACGGCCGGAGGAGTTGTCAGCGTGACAATCAACCTGCCCCGGGGATTGTCGGATTTTGCCGCAACCAACGGGCAGCAGATCACGCTCAGCAACGGGCAAACGGTTACCGTAAGCAGTAATCCCGTCACCGGTACCATGACGATCGGCGGGGTCAGTCCTTTGAGTGCCCAGACGATCCAGCAGATTCAAGCGCTCGCCGAACAGGTGGCGGCGGCCATTCCTGCCACCCAAGCTTTCGAAGGGGTTCCCGATGAGGCCCCCGAACAACTCGGGACAGGCACTCCCCCCACTGACGCAGCCGGCGGATTCGGCGGCGACCAGGGCACGGGAAATCAGGGGACTGCGCCTTTAGGTGGCGGCGGCGGTGGAGGCGGTGGTGGCGTTGTGCCAACTCCCACGCCCACTTCTCCTGCAACGATCCGGTAGCATTGCAACTCCCACGCCCACTCCCAATCCTCCTCCGTCAAGGTAGGCGCCTTCTGCTTCGCGAATGAAGTCCCCGGTCAAGGGAACGGATCCGCACATCGGGCTGTTTCTATGGGCATCGATCGGGGTGCTGTGTGGGTTTTGGATCGCGCTATCGCAGGTTGCTGTCGTGCCGTGGCACGGACGCCAGACGTATTTCGGCCTCGATGGGGCGCTCGCATTTCTTGAGGAAAAGACGATTGATGCGCGTTTGATGTTCCGGGGGAACATTCCTTCGCCGGTCAAGGTGTGCTATGTCAATGTGGACACGGATTCCATCGCGGAGATCGGAAACTTCCCTTGGAACCGGGCGATCTTTGCCCGGGCGCTGGGCGTCCTGTTCGAGCGCGGAAAAATTCGCGTCGCAGGGATGGATTTTGTTTTCGGAAAAGCCGGGCTTCCCCAGCTCGGACGGGAAGAGGCGGAGGCGGGGAGCCTCGAGCTGGGCAAGTGCATCAACCGATACCAGAATGTGGTTTTGCCCGCGACCTACCGGGCGCAGATGGGGAAGCTGGAAAAGGCTGACCGCTCGCTTCCTTTCCTTTTCGACCAGCATACGAAGCCGGAAGATGCCGACCTGCCCGAGCTCCCGGATTTTCCGGTGGTCGGACCCACTTGGGGGCATGTCGGGCTGATCGACACGGTCGGCGAGCAGTTGCGCTGGATCCCGGCTTTTGCCCACACGGAATACAAGACCTACTTGGCGATGGCGATCCAGCTCGCGCTCGTGTATAACGGGCTCGGGGAATCCGCCGTCGAGATCCAAGCGGATCGGATTCTCATTCGTGACGACGCCTCCCGCATCCTTTACATGATCCCGCTGAAGCTCGGGCAGCTCATCGAGCCGAACTGGTTCTCGCCGTGGGCGTCGAAGGAAAACCCGAGCGCCGGTATCGCCTCAGTGCTCGATTACGACAGGAAGGCACGCGAGGGGACGGATGCGGAAAAAGAGGAGGCGGCACGGTTTTTTGAGCATTTCCAAGATGCGCTTGTCCTGATCGGCCCGACCGACCCGTTGCTCTGGGACACATCGCTGGCCCCCATGAACGGATCGCGGCAGGTGCCGCGGGTTTCCGTGCATGGAAATCTCTTCAAGACGATCGTGTCCGGACAGTATATCATCCGCCCGCCCGTCTGGGCGAACGCCCTGCTGATCTGCGCGCTCGGGTTGGGTGCCGCGTCGCTGAGCGTGATGCGCAACCAGTATTCCGGACCAGGGAAATTTTTCGCAGTTGTGCTGACCGTCGGCTATGTCGCGGCGGCGTTCCTGCTTTTCGCGCAGGCGAGGATCCTGGTGCCTGTCGTTGCGCCGGTCGCCGCGGCGGTTTCGTGCACGTTTTTTGCGGTACTCCGGCAGCTGATGATCGAGGAGCAGCGGCGGCGGCGGATCAAAGATCTTTTTGGAAGCTACGTCTCCTCAGCGGTGGTGAACGAGATGGTGGAAAAAAACACCCCGCCGCAGACCGGGGGTGCCGAGGTCGAGATCACCGCGTTTTTCAGCGACATCGTTTCGTTTTCGACGCTCGCTGAAAACCTTCCGCCGAAGGAACTCGTCGAGCTGATGTGCCAATACCTCGGCGAATGCACGGAGGCCATCATCGGGGCGCAAGGGACGCTGGACAAGTATGTCGGCGACGCGATCATCGCGATGTTCGGTGCGCCGCTTGCCTGCCGCGACCATGCGGCCGCCTCCTGCCGCGCGGCTATCGCCCTGCAGGCGGAGCAGGCGCACCTCCGCGAGCGCTGGGCCGCCGAGGCGAGGTGGCCCGAGGCGGCCTGGACCATGCGGACGCGCGTCGGCCTGCACACCGGCATGGCCATCGTGGGAAACATCGGATCCGAGCTGCGGTTCAATTATACGATGATGGGGGACACCGTGAACCTCGCGCAGCGGGTCGAGGCGGCCGCCTCGCACTACGGCACCGGCATCCTCGTTACCGAGGAGACCCGGTCGGCGGCATCCCGGGACGATGCCGGGTTGGTTTTCCTCGCGATCGACCGCGTCACCGTTCCCGGGCGCAGCCGGCCGGTCGAGCTCTGGGAATTGCTGGGCGCGGGGGACGATGTCCGCCGACTCCACGCCGAGTATGCCCGTCTTTACGATGAGGCCCACCGACATTATCGGAACGGCTCATGGGCCGTGGCGCGCGATGCCTTCCTGCTTGCCGCCCATGCGGATCCGTTCCCGCGCAAAAAATCTCCGGCGTCGGTGATGGCAAAACGCTGCGAACATCTGAGCTCCCGCCCGCCCGTCGAAAACTTCGCATACCCGCTTTCGAAGGAAGCGGTTTCCATTTGAAGCCCGGACGTCCTGCCCTCGCCCGGCCGGTCTCAAGCAGCCTGAAATTCCTGAGCGAGCAGAGACGACAGTTTTTCCAGTGCGGCGCGGGCGTCGGGGAGGAGGCTGGACAACCGGATGAGGTTGCCTTCCTTTCCGGCCGCCTGCATTTCCCCGGCGATCCGGCTCAGCGCTTCGCCACCCATGCCGGCGCTCGCCCCTTTGAGCGTGTGCGCAAATTTCCCGGCGTCCGTGGCATTGCCGGCGGAGATCGCGCCGGAAAGCTGATTGAGAATCTCTGGCGAGGAGGCAAGAAAATCGGCCGCGACCTCGGCGGCGAAGCTCCGGTCGCCCAACGTGCGCTCCAGAAAACCATCCCGGTCGAATTCGCACGGTGGCTTGGCGGCTGGTTCTGCGGCCCTCACATCGTCATCCCGGCGCGAGCCCGCGAGGCAGCGCTCGATGGCGGCGGCAAGATCCCGCGCGCTGGTCGGCTTCGAGACGTAATCGGTCATCCCCGCTTCCAGGCACCGGGCCCGGTCCTCCTTCATCGCATGCGCGGTCAGCGCGATGATCGGGATGCGGGGATTGCGGACACCCGTGGCCGGATCGCGGATTTTTTTTGTGGCCGCGAAGCCGTCCATCACCGGCATCTGGCAATCCATGAAGACCAGGTCGTAGGGCAGCCGGCACAGAGAATCGACCGCCTCCCGACCGTTGCCGACAGCCTCGGCTATGTGCCCGAGCTTCTCGAGCGTTTTGACCGCGATGATTCTGTTCGTCGTGTTATCCTCGGCGACGAGGATGCGCAGCCGCCTGCGCGCAGCCTCGGCCACCGTGTGCCGCGTGATGAGATCCTGGTCGGAGCCGGCGGCCTCCTGGCGGCCGAGCACAAGGGCCAGGCATTTCCGCAGCAGCGCCGGGCGGATCGGCTTCGGCAGGTAGCCGGAGAAACCAACTCCAGACAGCCGCTCCGCATCGCCACGTTTTCCCAGGGACGTTAGCATCACGAGGCGCGTCGCTTGGATCTCGGCATCGCCCTTGATGAGCCGTCCGAGCTCCGCCCCGTCCGTGACGGGCATGTTCATGTCCAGGAGCACGGCGGCAAAAGGGTCTCCCTCGTGCGCGGCCCGCTTGAGCAGGGCGAGTGCCGTGGCCGCGTCAGGGGCCGCGTCGAACCGGCACCCCCAGCTCTCGAGCAGCCGCGTCATGAGAACCCTGTTGGTTTTGAAATCGTCGGCCACCAGCACCTTCACCTGAGAAAGGTCGGCCTCGATAGGTG
>Ga0194039_1000833_pt1 | contig 17511 bp, 16 predicted proteins | sample JunL228m_MetaG_FD_148679 | JGI IMG/M metagenome (GOLD analysis project Ga0194039, IMG submission 148679) | Anoxic zone freshwater microbial communities from boreal shield lake in IISD Experimental Lakes Area, Ontario, Canada - Jun2016-L227-8m | ecosystem: Environmental > Aquatic > Freshwater >... | reverse complement strand
ACAGACGACGGCGTTGTTTATTTGGGCGTTGAGAAAGGTTCGTGATGTTATTGGATTCGAAGACGACTACGTGGCGCGACTGTCAAAGATGATCGTGGTGCGGCCGGGGGGAGATAGGGTGGTTGGATTTCGAGGAGGTGGTGGTGGCGATGACGACGACTCACAGAAGAGGAATAACCAGGCACTGTTGGACGCGGTGGTCGAGGCGCAACGCAATGCGGAGGCGGCGTTGGTGAAGTCGATAAAGAACGAGGAAAGTGTGCTGGGGTTGGGGAGAACTATTGAAAGCACGAAGGAGAGTATTTCGAAGGATATAGAACATAAAGAAGAATTGCTGACATCTCAATTAGAACGATGGAAAGCTGAAGCGGTGCTTGGAGTCCTCAGCGGTGGAGTGAAAGAACTGGAACAGAGGAATGAAATTTTGATCAAAACCATATTGGACAGAGCGAAGGCAGAGGTCGATGCCAGGATCAATGTGTCGCTGGGAGATTTCGATGCTAAAAAAGCACAGTTTGAACAACACATCAACACAATAAGAACCGACATAGCCAGGGAGACAGAGACAGCGAAACGTGAAATGGCAGACGTGAAAGGGAGAATAGATGCGCTGAATGGTTCGATAGCAGTGATGCAAAATACTGTCATTGGATCCGGCGATGTCGAGGCTGGTAAGGTGGCGGCTGTCATTGCATCAAAAACAGCTGAATTGGATCAAAGAGTAGAGAATTTATTCGGCATAAAATCAAACCAAATAGATGCAAGAATGGCACTCACAAATGCAGAGATTGCAACCACTTTAGCAGACAATCTTTTAAAAATCGAAGCCAAAGCCCAGGAGCAAGCCGCCGGCCTCGACGCCACTATCACGGCAACTGCTGCCCGTATCTGCGCTGAACGACTGAATGATGCAGCGATTACAAAGCTTGTTTCTGATAAATTTGACGAAAAATTGCCGGGTATGAAGGATCAGATTATGGCGATTGCAGATACAAATATAAACGATGCAGAACGGCGCATCACGAAGAGTATAGAAGACGGTAAACTCAAAGAACATATCGAACAAAATAAATTGGACATGGAGCATATGAAAGAGGAAATTACGGGGCAGATGGAAGCGGACATTATAGAGCGGATAAACGCATTCGAAAAAAGAATAGACCTTAAAATATCACAGGAAACAGAAGAAATCAGCGGCGATCTAGATTCATCTCTTATCCAAAAACTTGCTGAGATTGAAGCAGCAAGGGCGAAAGTCGACAACACGATCGCGGATTTTGAACGCAAAATTGATGATGTGGAAAGCGAATTTGACAGACAGATCGATGAAGCCGTTAAAACCATCAACGCAAGACCAGATGAAACCGTCCGGGCGCAGGTCGACCAGTTGGTCACAACATACATGACGGATGAACGAATACAGCAGATTCTGCAACCAGATCTTCGGAGAGCTCTGTCTGATGCAGATGCAGATGCGCTGAATAGGAGAATTGCAGTGCTTGAGGGACTGAACAGCATTGAGCCAGACGATGAAATATACAAAGTCCAGCCGCCGACTGCAAGCCAATTGTCGTTCAAGCGCAGAAGACCTGAGTTAGGAGACGATGATGAAGATGAGGCAGGAAGACGAGTTGTAACCCCTCGATCTGACGCAGGTTCGTCAGCAGGAGTATCCCCTCGACCTGGTTCTGCCGCAAGTTCGCCAGGAGGCAGAGGTCGCCCGCAGTCGGCTGGACCAGTAACACGAGGCAGGGGCCGCGGACAAAGACCAGCGTCAGCAGGAGCAAGGCCATAATAAGTACAAGAGGCAATAAGTATTATCCCACGATGCAATTCGACTCCATCACGCTCGGCGCCCGCTTTCTAAACGTGACGGCCGCGATCCGCGACGACATGATCCAGCTTAACGGGACGTTCATCGCCTCGGCGGATCTGATCCCCGTGCTGCTGTTTTCCGTCGGCGTGCCGTGGGTGGAGCCGTGCGTGCGGCACATCTGCTGCCTGTGGGACGTGGCGGAGCGGTACAGGGACCACGACCTGATGGCGGCGCTGGGCCCGACGTGCGACGAGCATGTGAACTTGACATCGATTGATCTAATGAAGGGCAACCCACGCGCGAATTCATGGAGCGTTAACACCATGATCCATCCGAGCTTCGTGGCGATGCTGTTTGTGGTGCCCACCGTGATGTTCTACATGTACTACGAGATCATCCCGCTTCAGTGGGTGGACTCATCGACCGTGCACTGGCGCTCGTCATGGTATGGGCAGCCATGCCACCCGGTGATCTACCCCGACGGACGGGAGGTTTGTATCTACTGCTCCAACTCGAAGCCGGCCAACGCCGTGTTTGTGTTCAGCGCCAACTGGTTCACGACGTTTCAATGCCAATGGATATGCAAGCCCGGATTCGCGGGGCCGAATTGCGACATCACGGTCGACGTGCTGGTGTACGCGCTCGGCGGAGGGATGGTGGTGCTGCTGTGCGTGGTCGGTTTGATTGTATACATGCGATGCAGCCGGGGACGAGAGGAAATTCAAAAACGGGTTGTTGCAGTCCCACCGCCGCCCAAAACATGCGAAATAATCACGTTCAAGGAGAACGCCGAAATACGCATTAAACTACTTTGATGATTTGGGATCACTGCCACAGTCCATCCGAAAATAATGCGAGCGCGAAGGGATCTGTATGGGCCAGAACTCCACAGTGTCCTTGTCGGTCCAGCACACGACCGCGGCAGCCTCGACATTCATCCCGGTGCTCTGGCGGGCGCGGATGTACTTTTGGAGTTGTTGGATATGCTTCGGCAATACGCGCGGCGCAACCTTAAGCTCGAGAATCACACGATGGTCGACCTCGAGATCAAGGCGTCCAACGTGGATCGGTATTGAGCCGGCCATGGTGAAAACATCGACCTCGGCCAGCGTCGGGATGTTTCGATGGTATAATTCCGCTTGCAACAGGCGCTGATACATGGCCTCAGTACATCCGGAACGATGACGGGTCATGACGTTTTCAGCACACGACCGGATTGTCTCCATGAGACATATGGGCCTTTCGGCTTGAAGCCGCGCGATCCATGCCATTATCAGCAGCAAACGCATCCAAAGCCTCGAAACGTTGCGTTGCGTAAGGGAGATTTTTTTTCCGGTGTTTGAAAAAAAAAAGATGCCGCCCTTCAACGCGAAGATGCCGTACTTGAGCAGCCACAATGCAGTGGTAGAGGCGATTCATTTCAAAACCAAAGCCATGAGCACTAAGCACCTCAAACACATCTTCGCTCAACGCAACTTCGACAGCAAGATGCTCATCGAACCGAATCCATCCGCGATGGAAAAGAGCCAACTCGATCTCCCGCCATTGCATTACGCCGCACGCCATGGATTGTATTCGATTCTCAGGCTGATGATCGCCCAACTCAAGGACGACGACGATATCGACATGCCATTTGATAACCGCTCCCCGCTCATGTGGGCGCTCGTGTCGAGGTGTGCGCACTGCGTCGAGACGCTGCTGTATGCCGATGCAGACCCCAACTTCAACATCGACCCCGACACACCCACCCCTCTGCGGTTCGCCGTCGAGGCGTGTTCGAATCAAAACATCATCCAGGCTCTGATGGAGTTCGACGCCGAGCCGCTGCTGGAAACGAAACTCAATTCGCCGATGCAGTTCGTCCAATCCGCGCTCTCGCCGTGTACAGAGAATCGTGAGCACTGGGAATGGGTACGGGATCTGCTTGAAGAGCACTGTGAGATTTAACCCATCCTATCAATCAGCAGCCGTATGTGCTCACACGTGATTCCAGGCCACCGGCGCATAAATCTGAGCACCTGGCCACGCGAAAGCTCGACACGGGCTCGGCCAACAACATGCCGCCGCATAAAAAACAATACGCGTGTCTCGCCAATGTATCGAGCAATGTATGGCGGCGAAACGTGCTCCACCCCGCAGCTCCATGCCAGCTCGAAATCCGACACGAACGTGCGATGGCAGCATCGGCCACACATGCGTGCCTGGAACGCCATGAAAACCCGATTAGCAGGCCCACCACAGCCGACACACCGCGACTTTAGCAGTTTGATGCCAGTGATGGCCCGCCTTCGAAGACCCATATGCGGCGGCAGAGACCATTTGGGCAAACGGGCGACCAGGGACCGCCAGAGCACATGATCATTCTTGTAATGCAGCCAGACCGCGCGATGAGTGGCCTGAAGCTTGACAAACGCGATGAGGGACGCGGGATCGTTACAAGAAACCAGCGATTGCGCGACAATGATCAATACGTCGTCCATGTGTGTGTGTGTGCAAGTGCTGAAGCGGTAACAACAACGAAATCATCTTTTTTTACACAAACGCAACAAGCAACCGCAGCACGGTTCGGGTGTATCCGGAAGCAGCAGCGCGCGATTCTCTTCGGACGGCTTGTGGTTATCGCTGTCGTTGGTTTCGTCTTCCGAAGAGTCTTCGATTACGAATCGCGGGATCAGCTCAGACATCATATGTGATGTAGAGTTGTGTAAATTTGTACTAAATTCAATGCTCGCAAAGGTACGCCTCGAGGCTCGCCTTCACGTGCGCATGCCCCTCAACGAAACGCTCATGCATCTTTGTAAACAGTTCCTCCTGCTCCTGAAACCGCCGCGTCAGCAGGCTGATGTCCGCATCCGCGGGCTGCCCGTCGAGCCACGACTTGGTGTACATGCGCACCACGTGCTCGAGCCGACAGCAGTAGAAGCACATGAGCATGAAGTACTGGAACTTCGGGTGCACGGGTATGGCCTGATTGTGCTTCGTCGCACGGCTCACGTCGATGCAGTCCGTCGCCTGGCAGTCCGTTATGACGCACGTGCTCCACCCCGGGATGATCCGCACGGGACTGTGCATCGAGGAGACGATCTCCCCGCAGACCTTCCCGAGCTTCGAATTCGGCAAGCGTCGGACCCGCTCCACCAACGAATGCAGTTCCTTGATGGCCGCAGCGACCGAGGCCACATTCGTCGACATGGCCTGCGCCCAATCCTCGCCGTTCTCCTGGCACTGGTGCAGGTACTTGCGGTACGCGCAGTTGCCGGAGATCACATCGAGGGCCTTGCACAGGATGAAGTCGCGTAAGGCGGTGCGGTCCATTAGTGAGCTCGTTGTCTACGAGGAGTGGGTAAGGCTCTGGCGCGAGGAGTACTTTTTGGTGGTGGAGCTGAGGGAGGCTTGTGTGTGGCCTTGGCCTCAGGAGGCTGCTTCTTTCCTTTTTGCTGCGGGGGGTTGGGTTTCGGTGGATGCTCAGGGATTTTGGGTATCCGGTAGGTGTAGGTGCTTTGGAGCTTGAACATTGTGTAAACGGCATGAGCTCCGTGTGCTGCGAGTCCCAATGTGGCGACGGTGTAGACTGGTTCTTGCATGACCAACTTAGTACGATCTACTGCCACTTTTCCGTCTCCTGGTACGTACGCTCTTGCTGCAGCCACCCAGAAAACATGTCTATCTCGAAAATATTGCTTGGCGAACCTCTTCTTCTCTTCGTAATCACCCCCACCGATAACATACTTTCCCGCGAAAATATGATTCAACCGCTTGCTGGCATAGAGGAGCATGGACCCATACGCCTGCACGAGATTCGTACCGCCTTCCAACGTCAGTTTTGCCTGAATTTTTGCCAAACGCTGATCAAACAGTGCATCCGGACGAAGCGGCGGGATCGTCAGCGCGGACGAATATGTCGCGATCTCCTCTTCGGAGTATTTCTTTCCTTGAATGACAGGAACATCGTTCAACAGCGTCTGAAACCCCTCCCTGCTAGTAGTCAAACTGCTTCTATCGTAATGTGCATTGACCAACTCAAGCATAGCAGGAATATGTTGATCAAGTCCCTTCAATCCTCTTCGAATGACAATGGGCGTCGTATTGTTATCCTGCAGCTGATTCCTGAACACGACCAACAACTCCTGCTTGAATTTCCAGAACACTGGTTGTGACAGATCAACTGGCTTCTGCTCCAGCAATTGCTTGACCGCTGTAATAAAGACATGGTCAAACGCAGCATACTCGTGCACCACACGCCTACTGAGCTTCTTAGCCAGCTTGTGCTCGGTGTTCTGACCATATTCATACGGGCTGATCGGAGTCCCTTCGGTAGTGGCAAAAACATCTGTTTCATGCCAGAAGAGAGGGGCAAGGCAATATCGGATCCAATCATCAACGAATTGTCTTATGAAATGAGTCACGTTCTTGTTCGACCTTCCGATCAACAGGTTGAAAAAGGCATGGGCGTGGCTCGACATGATCTCAAACAACTCAACCAAGAACGCAGAGACAAACTCATCCATAGCCGCGTTCTTATGCGCCCGCTTGGCCTCTCCATCCGGCTGGGTCTCGTAAACTGCCTTTGCAGTAAGAATATCAGCCCATTCTTTATGAATGTCAGTGCCCACTTTGTCGATTCCCGTCTTATTCAAGAAGGCAACGATGTATTCCTGTGTGAGGAGCATGCACGAGGCCAATGTTTCGACTGCCTCAGTTTCTTGCTGTTTCATTTTAGTAAGAATATCTTCATGGGAAAGTGCGCCAGCTCCAGCTGCATCACCAAAAATCGTACTCTTCCTATCGCCAAACAATTCATATCCCATAAACACGTCAATAGGCTGTCTCTTACATTGGAAGGGAACTTTTTCCAAATCATTTCGAAGAACCGTGCCATGAGTCTGAATATCTCCAATCAATGATTCCAAAATATTCGTCTTTGCCTCTGCGTTAATGGTGCTGACCGATGCGACAATCTGTTTAAGAGCGTCCACGACAAGCGATCGAATCTGCGCGTTATTCCCCACGAGAAGCGCTTTCTTGTCAGCGTCGTTCAAATAAGCAACCATTAGATCGTTAACCTCCTTCATACGATCAACTATCTTCTTCAATGGAATGCTGTCCACTGTTTCCGGATGGACCTTGTACGGCAGCAGGGCCTCGTGCGTCTTGCGGCCGCATGCAGCCAGGTACCTGCGATGCTTTTTCAAAGCGGGTTCAATGTTGCGGACATCCCACTCCCCTGTCTTCGAGTTAATCTTAGGAGTAAGATACTGCGTGTTTGATCCAAGCAGCAGGTAAGAGAGCTCATTCTTAGGGCCTTTGACACACCCCGCAAAGAAAGGAAAAAAACAGTGTGCATCCGTGAGTTTCACTTGTCTAAATGATTCAGTGGTCATTGCGCCTGACCGACCACCGATACTTATATACTTGTGCTGTTTGCACCGAGCGGTTTCCTGCGCGCTTCGTACATAAACACAGACCGACCCAGCATCGATGCCGTTGCAGTCAATCCTCGCCGGTTGGGACAAACCGGTCAAAGCGGACGTGGTCAAGGAGATCATTGATTACATGAAAAACATGCCGATCGAGCAGGAGGCGCTCGTCATCCAATGCGCGGAGCACCTGAACCAAACGCAGACGCTCGGGGCCGTGCTGGCCGTGGTGCATGCGCTGAACGAAGGTCAGTTCCTTCTTAAACGCAGGGACGATGACGACGACGACGCTGACTTTTTGACTAAGGAGTTCGAAAAACTGAGCCCCAAAAAAGATACCGTTGCTCAGCCTTTACATTGAAAGCTGCGTGCAAACCGCATATATGCTGAAGCTATCCACCGGCAGAAGAACTATTCCAATTCCAGCATCCATGTGCACACCCGAGGACGTGCATCGAGCCGTCTCAAAAGCGTGCTGCCCGTTTGTAGTGAAAACAGGCACCGGTGGATTTACGGTCAAACCACGTGTATTTTTAATCACGGATCCCGGCGCTCGTGTAGAGTGCAACGATGAGCAGGAGCTGTGGTTTGCGTGCAGGCTGTTAGCAGAGGAACACAATCTGGAGCAAACGATGGACGAGACGTTAGAATGCATCCATGAAACCCAAGCCATGGAAGGGAAAATACAGGCGTTTATGGACGACCCGGAACAATCGGAAGACGAGCGAGTGGTTGACGAAGAGGACGATATATCGATCCAAGACTGGAGCCAGATGGGCTATAAATGGTTCAAACAAGACGACATTTTCTACATTTGATTATTTTCATTCTCCGAAGCCAATTTCTTCTTCTTAACCGTCCTCGACCCACCCAGCAAAATCTCGGAAAGCTTGAGCGCGTGGTCCGGCTGCAGCACACCGATCTCGTGCAAAATCTTGAGATCCTCGATCCCTTGCACCTCCAACCGCGGAAGGGCCATCAGCGAAAATTCCGTCTTCTCTTTGTAAATATGCTCATGCACGTCGGCCAGCAGACCCGACAAGAACATGCAGACACGCGCCATCTTGCTCTGAAACATCCGTGAGGTGGCCTTCCCGCCGCGCGACTCCTTGTTCGCTGCTTTGTCCGCCGCAACCATCTGCATGGGGATGCCCATCAGGCTGCAGACCGAGCACCTGTACTTGTCGGTCATGAACTCGATGTCCACCACCGGTTTAAGCATCGGCACGGATTCGAGATGATGATGCGGCGGCAGCTCGTACACCATCTCACGGTGGCTGGAGGGATTGTTCAAGAACACCTGCTCCACCGCCGAAGGAGCGTGTTGCTTTTTCTTCTCAATGGCGCCACGGAGGAAATCAAGCGTCTCGAAAATTTCCTTCTGCGACGCCTCATGGTTGAATTGCTTAGGCTCCGACGACACCACGAGACGCGCGGTCGTGTTCCATGCATCAGCGCTGTGATACCGCCGGATTGTTTCACGGAGGATCTTGTACTCCTCGATCAAATGGGCCAATGGTGTGGGTACCGTAGCACGGAGGATGGAGCCTTCATTGATGTTGTACGACGGTTGCACCCACTCCGAAATGAAAAACTTGACTTCTTTGATCGTCAATTGGATCCTATACCGTAACGAACTGCGTCCCGAGTCGTCAGGTTCGATGCTCCAGGTGAATGTCCCGAATGGAAGGACCTCCGGAATTCGATCGCCAGACGGAAGTTTTCTTACACACCACACGACGAACCCGAGACCATGCGCCTGCCGTATGGCGCTTTTTAAAAAGTTGAAATAATATTTGTTCACAAAGGCCTTGAAGTCCACAGACGGCTGACTGCCCTGGACAGTGAAACTGATTTCGCGCGACAGACACATGTTCTCGATGACCTGGAAACACTCCTGAACAAACGGCTCGGAAGAAAGCAACTCGAGCAAAAGGTGGTAGCTCTCGGCCATGTCTCTTGTCCTCTGCATGTTCATTATCCGCGTATAATACGGCCTCTTATGAACCTATTCCTCGCGTGTACGCCTGCAACAAGCACGAGCGTGAATCTGTATATCAAACCAAAAAAGACAATAGGTTCAGGATGATCAGGAGCTTCTCGTTACACGAGCCGTCCAAAGAAACAACCCAAACCATCGAGAGCATCCTCACGCCAAACAGCACGATGAAACTTCTCCCCACCCACTGCATCAATGCCTCTGGTGAATTGGAAGGATTTCAACTCACTGTGCCCGGGGACGAAAAAGGCGGCATCATACCGATCAATCGAAACATGTTCCACGGAACCTCACTGTTCGAGGTCGTCTCCGAACACGGGGCCTCCTTCAATACGGACATAATGCGCCTCCAACAAACAGGAAGTACCAAACCCATGATGGCGGATCTAATGAGGAGAATCAACGCGGCCGCCTACAACAACGAGGCCACGTTTCGATGCGTGCCGGACAACGTGGACGTCGTTTCGTCCATGAACACGGAGGGCTCCGTTGTCGAGGCAAAGGTGTCAAGAACCAGCGGCAAACGCAACGTGGATTTCGCCGACTGGAAACCGGAGCAGCCTCACACGATCGGTCTGTATCAGGCCTTCTGCAGAGGGTATCAGAAAGACACGCGAATGCACAAACTATTCATAGGCATCAACGGGGGGCTCAACAAATGCAGCGACGAATTCTACAATCTGATCCTGGACGTCGGGAATGAATTCACATGCAAAGAGATCGCGTTCTCAGAGGAAGCCTGGTGGCTGCGGAAGGCCTGCAGCAGGACCCGATCCCGTCTCGCATTGCTCACAGCGGAGCACTTTGGTCTCGAGATCCCCACGACGAAGGACCTATTTTCCTTCAACCAACAGATGATCGGCGTTCCTCTAGTGGATACAGTCGAATTCGACGTCAAGGACGGCCCCGACGACACTGTGGAATTTTTCTCCGCATGCGTAGACACGACAGGCGTCCAGAACGGAATTCTGTGCAAAATGCACGAGAGTGAAGGGATATGGATCTTCCGCGGGAATCCGCGATCGTCTGCCAAAACAACATCCTTCGGCTCAATGTTCGGATCAAAAAACACATGCGGCGTCTTCCCCACGCGCTCGCCATTGTACAAGCCGAACCATGGCAGTCCATCGTACGTCAACGGATTTGATTCGGAGCTGATCATTCGACACAAAAGCCACCCCAGAACAAAGCACGACGGCTACGTGTTCCAGTGCTTCGACGAGCGGTTTTTTGCAAATCTCAAGGACATGCAATGGGACCGAAACTGCGGCGTGACGGAGCTCGTGCCGATTGTGGTCGGTGTTGCGTGATCAATTTTGTTGAGCGGCAGCCGCTTACAGAGATGAATTCGAACAAACATATCATGTCGTCCTCGTCCTCGTGCCAGATCACATTCATCCATCAGATTCAAAGCCTGATCGACTGGATCAATAACGACGCACAGAGCCTCAAAAAGGAAGAAATCCTCGACAGCGTCAAGATCCGCGTGCTGGTGATGGCCAAGAAATTCATATCCTACCCGCACTGCAATAATTTCAGTTTAATGCAGCAACCATCGTCGACGGCAGAACGAGCACAGGAGGCGAACTGATGGTCGAGCTGATAGCTGGTTTCTCCTCAGTAATCGGTTCCTGCGCGATCTCATCCATAAATTCTTGCTCCAGCTCTTCCTCCGTCACATCAGGTACCAACGGATGCGACAGCATGTCGGACACATCCCGGATGCTCTGCATGGACTCTGTCAGCCCTTCAAACGTGCTCTCCACATCCTCTCGATTCAACCCTCCCTTGTTCAGCTCCGTCATCCCGCGTACGGCGTGCACGTAGGTCTGATTGATGGCATGGTTGCGCGCCGCGTCGATCTGTACAATCACATTCTCCCGGACGCGATGCAGTTGGAGAAGCTGCGTCTGCAGCCGCCGGTGCTCCAGCATCTTGGCACGAAACAGGCTCCGAGACGCGCTCGAATGATACCGCCTGGCTTCGCAAATGCACCGACGATCCTGCACCTCCAGCTGAACCTGCCTGGACGTCAGCCGTTCTAGAACCGACTCCATCGACGAGGAATGCTGCTGCTGCTGACCCAGCGCCTGACACCACACGTTGGAAAGAAACTCGCACAGACAATTCATTGCAGCATGAAACTTCCATTATCCGTATGTACTTCGAGGACGCATTGGTCGCGGATGCGAGCGCAAATTGTATATAAACAAACGGTACAGAGGCAGTCGAATGGCGCCCAAACAAATAACAAGAACACCACGGAAAGGGAATATCAGCGACGAGTACCCAATCCACGCGGCCGCGCACGCCGTCTCCATGCTCCAAAAGAAGATGCACGACCTAGAGCCGGCGCACTGGAAGCAATTTGCAGATTCCATAGCGCAGGGCGTGGCACAGAAGCTGACGAAATCAGAAGCTGGCAGCGACCCTAAATATAATGCGTACTTTCATACAATGCGACCCACACATTTAATCAACAACGCAAATCTCACGGAACTGTGTATGAAGAGAGAGGCGTTTGATTTCAAGAAGCACGCAACAAAAAAGCTAGACCTCATTGTGACAACAACTAATGTTGAGAATGTTCCCATACAAGGAGAATACATGGAAGCCACTCCCGAAACACAACATGAGTTTTTTCCCACAGATCGAACAGGAAAACAGACATATATCGATATAAGTGGGACTGTTGACGTACACCTGTGCAAATCAAATCTACAAAAGGGTTCTAAATACACCAGCATGATGTTCGAAAATGCAAAAATCGCCGAGAATCTCCAAAAAAACCTGATAGTGTTCTTAACACGCGAGAATAAAGATGCTGGAGAAACGCACACTGGGAAAAAAAGTGCAAAGATGATCAGTGCGGAAATCATGAGGATGACTGCTCCCGATACTAAGTTCAAATATATCGACGTGTACCACGAACCATCATTCCACACGGTGGACTATACAGTGCACGTCTTTGACACACATGCAACGGCCCAATTCGAAACAGAACAAAATGGATTAATTCTGATAAAAATCAATCGTAAGATAGTGCTTGCGACCATGAATCAAGAACGACATGGAAACGAACCATACACCATTCCACTATGCGAAGAATTGGTGGTGCATGTCTACAAATATGAGTACTTTAGATTCAGATTGTCGAGTCAATCGTGTGTTATAAGCGCTAAGCTGCAGCTGAACCGCAACGAAGTTTCCAACATACACCAATGGCATTTTTTCGGAAACAACGCTTTCACACTGCATCACACTAGCAACCACGCAATCCGCAGAAATCCGTTTGACTTTGCAGCGTTCATGACGGGTTTTATTTCGGGACAGATGCTCAATACAACGAACTGCGACGTCGAACACAAAAAGACAGCAGCACATTTTTTCAGAGGTCTGTTTCGAAACGGTGTGGGATTCGGAGACACATTCGAAAGAGACTCAGAAATTACGAAGTATATTTTATCCAAACTGTATGCAAAGCATACAAAGAACGAGGACAAATCGCCAATTGAGATACCAGAGGCGACATTTGTAGCAAAAATAAAAAACGAATCTATCCCAGAAAAAACATTCCTGGCGAGCCAAAAACTCAACAAAATGGTGTATGTTACCGACAACAAACCGCCTCACATGAAACTTTTTATGATTTCATTTACCTTCTGCGTTGTTGTACTCAGTCCCGAAGAAAACCCAGCCATCAATGCAGTGTTTGTCGGGACATTGAATACAAACAGCCGTCGTGATCGGATTAGTGAAGAAGACGATAAACCACAACAGTTTGGCCTAATTGATAACACACCCAATCTACAACTACCACCTATCGAGCTCGAAAGAGACACCAAACGACACGAACCTACAAAATTACCGCCCTTAAGCAAGACCAGTAGAACCAGAGGCGTGCCCAGTGAATTCAGTTCCTTACTCCCACCAGAACTGGAACTGGAACTGGAATTGCTGTGAGAAATGTATATATGTCGCGTGTACGCCCCTGGTCGATATGAGTACAGTAACGTCAGTATCGGCGCCGAGCTCTCGAAGCGTGACGAGCAACTCAGTGAAAACCACAAACGACGTGCATGTAGACATAGCCAATCTAAAAGTCAAATGCTTTAAAAAAAATGCACAACTGAACAAAAAAATCGCGACAATATTCGCCCGCGAGGGATTTAAGCCACCTGCCTTATACGACAGCGGCACGCCGATCGGCGCCATGTGCGTGTATGCGCTGCCTTACCAGAAAAGTGCAGGATGCAACGGGAAAAACAGCTCGGAGGTATTTTCGGTGAACGCTCTTTCGATGGAGCATATCGATGGGATTGTTGGAAAGAAGACACATCTTTCACGAGAGGCATTGATAAAGGACGTGCTGTTATGGTTGAAATTGGGAAACAGTGCATTGGCTATATCAAACGTCGGAGCGGCAAAATCACATGATCAAATTCTCTCTACTGCAATACCGTGTAAATTCGAACGGGAGAACGCACATGAGAAATACGTCCAATTTGAGTCGACAGAAGCGTATTCAATCGAACTCCAAACCCCTGACAAGGTAACAATGCTGGTAGGGATAAACAGAGACACTCAAACCGTGCTTGTTAAATTACAAAATACAGAAAACACACGGCTGATTATCTTCAACACAGCTTGCAGAATTGTCAAACGCATTTGTGAATCACCAAATCAAAAAGAATACAACACTGAATGGGAAAGCAAAATCGACTCAGATGTCAACAGGGCAATCGAAGAATCGATTAAAACTAATTTGCAGAATATGTTTGAAAAAGTAACGTCGCTGTATCCAAGCATCGAATACACATCAATTGAGCGCGGGAATCCAAGCAAAATACAGCTCACGAATGCAAATCAAATTATAATCGATGAATACAAATGGTTTGCATCGCAGTTCAGCAGAAGCGTCTTCCAGTTGAATTATGCCTACGCAAGCCTGATTTCAATCACCACAGCCTTATTTCGAACACGCGCGGACGGAACACGCCAATACAGTTGGCAATCACTGACGGAAGCAATGGACCAGTGGATCCAAAACCAAGGCAACGCTAAATCCAAGAACGAGTACATCACTCTGAAATACAAAGTTGCCATTGCTGCCATTGTGTTTAATGCAGTTCTCAATAAGTCTAACGAACTCGTCGCCGACAAATTTAAAGCACTGCTTGACAAGCTCTATTCCGAAACCACCACAAACTACGACCCAATCGGAAGACCATATGACGCCAGGAGAAGTGCGATTGCCCGTCCGCTTAACTTCTCTTTCGAAACCACAGATTACAAACTGCTGCGCTACCTCCTCGACAACACTCCAAAGTACGGGATCTCGACCCCGAAGGAGCCGGTCGACAACAACGAGACCCATCGATTCGAAATCACCCCGGCGGAAAACGCGTACTCGCAGACCTGGAACGGCACGTACGTGGGAACGTCCCTGAAGGCAATGTCCCGAACGTTTCGGCGGCTTTTTATTGAGGATTTTGATGAAATTTTCAAAGAGACAGACTACGACGCAGCGCAGGAGAATCCCAATTACACCAAGGCCCTGAAAAAAGGGGCCATCTCAGTCCACATCGACACGACGCAGCTTCTCGAAATGCAGGTCCAGCTTCCATACCAGCAGCTCTACGGCGTGAAGTAACGAATTCATCTGAGTAAACTCGCCGCCGCGCTGAAATCCTTGTACCACCTGCGCCACATCGCGACGCTGGCCGCTACGCTGGGCCGGTCCATGCCATCGGTTTTCAAAAAGTCATCGTAGTCTTTGCATTCCATGGCCATTCGATTGAAGGTGATGTGCCTGAAGTGATACCAATACCAATGCGCGCTCATATGATCGACGAACGCGTCGACGGTCAATGATAAATTCGCTCGCTCATTGCGCATGGCCACGATGTCGGAGGGCTTGGCGAAGTACTGGATGGCTTGAACTGCGATGGGATTCGCTCCAGCAGGTAGATTGAAATCGCGATGAATTGCAGTTGATACATGCTGAATATGGGTATTCCATTCGTTGAACATGGCCTCATAAATCGATTTCAGAGTCTGGGCAGGGTTTGTCATTTCGTTGTATTGATCCATCGGAAATCCATCAATCAACGCCTGCCCCAAGACCTCAGTGGAAAGGTTCAACCGAGAATCGGCGTCGGCTGCACCCCCCATTGCAACGTCGGCTGCTAACTTTCTTTTGAACATTGGATACACGCTCGTGTAATAAAAGTGGAATTCCTCGAACTCAAGTAACACTCCATTCGTGTGTGGCGTGAGGTCGTCCACAAGGGTTGTTTCGTTTTCCTTCAGTGTACCAAGGTCTTTTTCTTCTACTTTGAATCCAGTTCCCGGCATAGCACCATAATGAAGCGCATGCATCGCATAAAACCACAGCGACATGTAGAAATCCATGACACCATAATAAATGTATGTTCGATGATGTTTGATCGATACATGCGTTTTCTTGATGATCCACATGCATGATAAAATCTGTAGAGCACACCACATCATAATGTAGCGCATAGTCCACGTGTTTTTTCGATTGGGATCGTCTACTTTAAATTCAAAACCAGTTACCTCATTATCCCTCAACACTCCACCCAGCATCAAATAATGGACCATTTGCTCCGTGTTAAAAATAGCAGATGGTCTCAATTTCACCGACCGGCGTCGCAGTGGCAGTGCTCGAATCCCAGCGAGAGCAGGTGGGAGAGGTTGGGCATCTAAACAGGATAAGAATATCAGATCAAACAGTTCCACAATATAGCGCGTCACCGTCATCTGCCCGTTACAGTCAGCGCATCCAGGGAAAAACTTGAACATCTGCCGAGCGAGCGTAGCGATCGAATTCCAATTGGCGGTCGGATTTATAGAATCAAAATATACTTGCTGAGCAGGAATAGTGTGATAAAAAACGCTATGATACTCACGTACTAAGCCTAACAGCGTCGATTCGTTCAGATCATAGCCAGTTTTCACCACTTCAGTTCCCAATTTAATAGGAAATGACCTATCCAAATTCCCTACGAACCAGTAATTAACAAGATCTGCCTCGCTTCCAACCATATTAAAATGGATATAATGGCACTGACTGTAGTTAACCGCATCACTCTTGTGCGGTATACGATCACAGATTCCAAACCCCACCACCGATCGATTGATTTCACTCGTACTCCGATTGGTATCGCTCCCACTCTTCGGATTCATGACACCGAACGCCGGCTTGCCCTTGAACCGGATCTGCGCTACACTCCACCTGTCGGTATACTCACCACGTACATCACGGACACCTAAATTACCAATGGATAACGGTGTCCAACAAATAGGGCATACGTTGTTCGCGATTCGCACACGCCGTTGTAACGCTGGCGTATCGCGGGATTTTTTCTGTGGCATTCAAACCAACACACATACACCGCGTTTTTGTAATTATTTGTTCTCAATGCTCTGTACGACAACAGACGACCCTCCTGATCCAACTCCTGTCGCCAGCCCGATCTTTCTTTGTTTCTTAGCGGCAGGAGGTGGAGCAGGAGACTCAACAGGAGGAGGGAGAGCTTCCGGCGCAGGGGCTCCAAGATACGGCGGAGGGGCGAGGGCTTGAGCTCCAAGATACGCTGGCGCCGCAGGCTGAGGATGTTGTTCAGCAGCTACAGGAACCTGCGGCCTCTTAACCCCCCTCGGCGGCTCCCAAGGAATATACTCCACCCACACCGGCTCGAACGTGGCCTCGATCAGCGCGCCACGCATCGCAGCACGGTCGTCGTGGTAGATCCCGGTGTTCGGCGCGTCCTGGTACCGCCGGTCGTCGGCGTTTTCGTTGCGAAACATGAGCTGTGAGCGGCAAATGTGCCAGTAGCCGTTCTCGCGGTAATCATAGTGTTCGACGATCTTCGGCGTATATGTCGACAGGACCGCGGGCACCAGCTGCCAGGCCTCGTTGATGCCACCGTCGTCGTATTTGAACTGCTGCACGATCATGGATTTTTTCCAGTGGTTGAGATGATATTTGATCGAGCCGTCGCGCGTGCTGATCGGCAGCTTCTCGAGCTTGAAGATCAGGTCGTCGCCCGCCGAGACGTTGTGCTGGCTCCAGATGTTACAGATGTTGCGCGTAAGACCCGACACCACAAACGCGCTGATGAAGTTGACGGGGTACGTCACAGGCCCATTGCTACCCTCATGCTGCCCGCCCTGCAATTCACTCGTGTGTGGCACGCCGAACGGCCTCGCGGTGCCCATGTCGGATACGAAACGAATGGCATCCTTCACGGTGA
>Ga0194039_1000832_pt1 | contig 17512 bp, 18 predicted proteins | sample JunL228m_MetaG_FD_148679 | JGI IMG/M metagenome (GOLD analysis project Ga0194039, IMG submission 148679) | Anoxic zone freshwater microbial communities from boreal shield lake in IISD Experimental Lakes Area, Ontario, Canada - Jun2016-L227-8m | ecosystem: Environmental > Aquatic > Freshwater >... | reverse complement strand
CGGTATGTGTGCTCAACTGCAAATAGTAGCTTCCGGCTTCCCATAAATACTGGTTTTTTATGCTGTTTAACATTTATTTTAGAGATGAGTGGTCTTAAAAACGGAGTTTCTTACCGGAAACACCTGATGTTTGAACAGTCAGTCGAATTTCAGCGGGCCAGAGTGGTTATATTGGTGAGCAGAGCGCGGGTAATGTGACATTGTAGAGTTATGTTTCGCAATTAAGAAATAGAAGTATCCTCGAAAATGCAGGAGCCCGATTGAGCCCTTCTTTCGTAGACACACCCATTGACCCTGAAAATCAGAACCCTGAAAATTAACTAATTGGTTCCCGGGGATGGCGGCACACGAGCCTTTTTATGAATCAAAACTGCAAGTCGATTAAACGCATTACACTCGAGTAAATCGATCGTAAAAATATGTGACAGGGTTCATACCAAGTTTTTTAGCAGTCTGAATGTATACGCCAATCCAATATTGACCCCCCTCGCCGTTTCCTTTCCAGCATCCCCCCGAAAAAGGGTCATCATTCTCATATCAGGACCCCGGTTTTATCCAGGCTAACCCAAAGAAGAATCCGGTCATAATCCAGCCCTTTTATCGCAAAAATAAGCCTGTTTTTATCACTACGCCATCAGTTCACTACCTCATCCCGGCAAGGGTCCGCAATTTTGTTTGTTACAGGCGCCATTTCAACCAGTTTATTGAAATAGCCATTTATCAGCCGTATTTTTGTATAACCTTAAAGTATCCTGGTTTCTTCAGGATCCGAGTCCATAATGGGATTGGATTAGTACACCCTGCCATTACCATACATGTGATATGTCCGAAAACGGGTGTGTCAGCCGGGTAGGATTTTGAATTTATACGGGTGTGGTTTCAGAATAGAGGGTTTACTCTTCCACCTTATTCTGCCAGGTTGTAATGTAATCTCAATAACGGTAAACTAGCGTTTACTAGTATGAGGGTCAGAAAGGAAACGTTGAAGTGGATCAATTTTGAATGGGCATGTGGAGCAATAGAATGAAAATGAACTAATTTTTTGATATGCCTGGAATATCACTTGTAAGAATTGTACCACTGCTCATACTCATTATTTTTGGTGAAACCGTGTAGTATATAGATTCGATCTTCACTGAAATCTATAATTATTCTCGCTTGTTTCGTGACTTTCGCCTCATGGCATGGGATACCCGGTTTCATATGTTTGTGGGGATTTTTGCACTGGTGTTTACACTGCTTAGTAACGGTGACACCAAGATTTATGGCCAGAGGGATTTCACCCCTACCCATAGGTCCGCGAAACTTCACGTTTTCGGATTAGTCTCCTAACATCAGGGTTACAAGATCCCCAATCACAGTCCGTAAACTGAAGATTATAACGCGAAACCAAGCTCAAAATTCGTTTAAAGAGGGGGAAAAACAGCATTTTCGGTCCTTTCTCCTATTATCATTGCTACTCGCCCTTTACATCCCTGTTCAACCAGATCGTGGAATATATCAGGAAGGATGAACTATTTTCATAGTAATTGTGACAATCATGAGAGAAGAAGAATACATTTCAACATTTCTTAATGATGCGATTACCATAATCCAAAAAATTGATCGTGTACAAATCAAAAAAATGAGCCAAATCCTTCAGGATATCAGGGATAATGGAGGACGGTTGTTCATTCTCGGGGTAGGTGGAGGGGCAGGCCATGCATCCCATGCCGTTAACGATTTCCGTAAAATTGCCGGTATCGAATCCTATGCACCAACAGACAACATCTCTGAACTCACTGCCCGGGTCAATGACGATGGGTGGGAGACATATTTTGAGAACTGGCTCAAAGGCAGCCGGCTTACTTCAAAGGATTGCATCTTTATTTTTTCCGTAGGTGGTGGGAACGTTGAGAAGAGGGTAAGCGTGAATCTTGTTAATGCCCTGCGATTTACAAAAGAGACAGGAGCAAAGGTGATCGGAGTTGTTGGACGAGATGGGGGTTACACGGCAAAAGTCGCGGATGCCTGTGTGATCATCCCTACCTTAAATGAGAAGACTGTGACTCCGCAGACCGAGGCCTTCCAGGCAGTGGTCTGGCACCTCCTCGTTTCCAGCCCTGCGATGCAGAGGTTTGAGATGAAGTGGGAAAGTATGACGTAATTCTATGAAAAAAGCGGTGTTTCTGGACCGGGACGGTGTGCTTAATAAGCTGGTGCTGAACCCTTCAACTAGGGAATATGAGCCGCCTCATTCCCCTGAAGATCTTATCATTTTTCCTGATGTTATCGAGTCTTTAAAAATTCTCCAAAATTCCGGGTTTGGACTGTTCCTTGTTACTAACCAACCGGACTATGCGAAAGGAAAATCATCTCTTGAGGGTCTTCACGCTGTACATGCCAGATTTCATGATACGTTAACTTCTGAGGGAATTCATTTCCTGGAATATTTTTTTACTATTATCACCACCCGAATGGGATTGTTCCTGGATATTCTTCTGCCGGCAACTGCCGAAAACCTAATCCATATTTCCATCTGAAAGCCGCCATGGATTACGAAATTGATCTTGAAAATTCGTGGATGATTGGCGACCGGGATTCGGATATAGAATGCGGGAAATCGGCAGGAACACGAACAATAATGATTGAAGAGCAACATTCATCCGAATTACGGGGGTCCAGTAATCCGGATTTCAAAACAGCGAATCTTAAAGAGGCATTAACAATAATACTTCATAATTAAATCAGAATATTTCTTTGGAATGTGAAGTATGAGAGGATTACCCCAATTCCGGATCAAACTCTATGCCGATGGAGCCGATCTGAACGACATGGTAGAAGAATACAAAAAAGGAATTGTGAGTGGGTTTACTACCAATCCAACACTCATGAAAAAAGCAGGGGTCAGTAATTACAAGGAATTTGCAAAGGCTGCACTTAAGGCAATTCCCGATCTTCCGATCTCATTTGAAGTATTTTCTGATGATTTTCCCGGTATGGAGCGGGAAGCCCGAAAAATCGGGAGCTGGGGTAATAACGTATATATCAAGATCCCAGTTACCAATACCAAGGGAGAAAGCACAGCACGGTTGGTGAAGAAACTTTCCCATGATGGCCTGAAACTGAATGTCACAGCAATCCTGGCCCTTGACCAGGTGAAAACCGTTGCAAAGGCTATTTCTCCAGATACATCAAGTATCGTTTCCGTGTTTGCCGGCCGTATTGCGGATACGGGTGTTGATCCTTTGCCCATTATGAAAGAGGCGGAGAAGATCCTCAAGACGAACCCGAAGGCTGAACTGCTCTGGGCAAGCACACGAGAACTGCTGAATCTTATCCAGGCTGAGTCCTGCGGTTGCCATATTATCACTATCCCGAATGATATCCTGAAAAAAGTGCCGCTGGTCGGGAAAGATTTGGATCAATTATCCCTGGAGACCGTGCAGATGTTTTACGCTGATGCACAGAGTGCGGGGTATAAGATTTGATATTAATTTTTATTCCAAAATTGCCAATATATCGAACATTTATACATATCAAAAGATTTTTATTTTGTATGGGAGTCTGAATGAATCCAGCAAATAAAAAAATAGTGAAATTTCTCGCAATCTTAATTACGTTATTATTATTATTTCTCATTTTAAGAAATATTGACTTCCAATCGGTTTTGGAAATCCTCTCCACAATTTCGATCCCTTTAATATTAATTGCCGGAATGTTCGCATTAGGGAGCGCTTTTATCAGATCGTTACGGTGGGCATATATTAATGAATTAAAGTTGAATAATTTTATTCCCTATTGGAAAATTTTAAATGTTAGTTATCTTGGGAATTTAATTTTCCCGGGGCGCGCTGGAGAACTGATCCGAATAATCGGTTTAAAGAAGATGTTGGATCGCCCATTGGATTTTGCGACGATATCAGTACTTCTCGATAGACTCTGTGATGTTTCAATCCTCTTTGTTTTTTTATTAATCGTAATGTGGGTAGAAAAGCCTGGGAATCTTGGACTGAATAATCAATTTTTAATCATCGGGGCAATTCTCGGTTTCGGTGTATTACTCATTTATCTTCTAAAAAACCAATATTACGTGATAATAAGCTACGTTTCGAGACATTCATTGAAATTTGGTAATTTTCTATTAAACAGTACTTCAACTTTTTTTTCTATAGGAAGTCAAATTAAAAAACCTAAAAATTTTATTATTGTTGAATTTTTAACGATATTTGCCTTTTTGCTAGACTTTTGTTTGTTGTGGATTATTATGATTGCATTCCATTGGAACCTTCCATTTATGGCAGCGATTACTTTGGGAGTTGTACTTTCAATAGGAATATCGGTTCCATCATTGCCAGGGTATATAGGCATATACGGGATTGCCTGTGTAATTGCACTAAGCTTTTATGGCATAGGAGAGAACCAGGCAATCGCGTATTCAATAATCCTACACATTATCAGTATTTTTTACACCGGGACTGCAGGTTATTTATCATTTGTTTTAAGTGACTTTTCTAAGGGTTCTCTTTTTTCAAAAGAGTCAATCTTTTCAATAATAAAAGAATGAAAAAAGGATACAAAATGTAATCTTCATAGAATTAACAGATAATAGATTATAATGGAAAAAGTTGCAGTAACAGGAGGTGCCGGATTCATAGGGAGTCACCTGGTGGAGGCCCTTATCCAGCGAGGGTATGATGTCATAATTATTGATAATTTTTCAACAGGGAGGATAGAAAATATCCAAAACCTTTTACAATCCAACCGGGTAAGAATTGTTGAAACTGACATTTCAAATGTTAATGAATTACAAAATGTATTTGAAGGTTGTTCTTTCGTTTTTCATCTTGCTGCTTTGGCTGACATCGTACCCTCTATTCAGGAACCTCTCAAGTACCATTATTCAAATGTAAATGGAACGATTTCGGTTCTTGAAGCTGCAAGGAGGGCCAGGATAAAAAAATTGGTTTATGCCGCTTCTTCTTCATGCTATGGCATTCCTGAAATATACCCCACCCCTGAGACCTCACCTATCAAACCAATGTACCCTTATGCCCTGACAAAATACCTTGGTGAACAATATGTGCTTCACTGGAACCAAATCTATGGTTTGCCGTGTGTTTCCCTCCGTCTTTTTAATGTATTTGGTCCTCGTGCACGGACAAGCGGAACGTATGGAGCAGTATTCGGCGTTTTCTTAGCACAAAAATTAGCTAATACTCCATACACGGTTGTTGGAGATGGTACACAAACACGTGATTTTACTTATGTTACTGATGTGGCTGATGCATTTGTTCGGGTTGCTGAATCCGATATTTCCAACGAGATTTTTAATGTTGGATCAGGAAATACTTACCGTATCAATCACCTGGTAAGCCTTCTTGGGGGCGAAAGAGTCGAAGTCCCGAAAAGACCAGGCGAACCGGATTGCACATTTGCGGATATCACAAAAATCCGTCGATGTCTTGACTGGGAACCAAAAGTGAGCTTCGAACAGGGAGTAACTAATATGCTTAAAAATATCAATGAATGGCAAAATGCACCGGTCTGGAATAGAGAATCAATTGAAGTTGCCACGAAGGACTGGTTTAGGTATTTGGGAACTGGGGTGAAGAAACAATGATTTACATTTGAGGTGAATAATAGTTAGATGACCGAGAACCCCAAGATTAAAGATATCTTAGAACTCGCCGAGATAATTTCGGATTTAAAAAAAGATAAATCTGTTGTCTTATGTCATGGGGTGTTTGATCTTGTCCATGTAGGGCATATTCGCCATTTTAAACAAGCAAAAAATAATAATGATATCCTGATTGTAACAATTACTCCCGATATTTTTGTAAATAAAGGGCCAAACAGACCTGCATTTCATCAAGAACTACGCGCTGAGGCTGTAGCCTCATTGGATATGGTAGATTTTGTTGCTATCAACAATTGGCCCACTGCTATTGAAACGATTAAGCTGCTTAAACCCAATTTCTATGCAAAAGGATCAGAATATCAAAATAATCAAAATGATGTTACGGGAAAAATTTCTGAAGAGGAAGCCGCAATAAAATCCATTGGGGGTAAGATGGTCTTCACTGAGGGTATTGTTTTCAGTTCCTCGAAGCTTATCAATGAATATTTTAACCCATTTCCAGAAAATGTAATGAAATATCTTCACGGTTTTTCATCCCGATATTCGACTGATGATGTGACTCGGTATCTTCATCAAGCCCAAAAAATTCAGGTGCTCGTTATAGGGGAAGCAATCATCGATGAATATTTTTTCACAACAGGAATCGGTATGACCACGAAAGATCCTATTGTGGCGATGCGATATCTATCAGATGAAAAATATATTGGCGGAATAGTATCTGTTGCAAATCATGTAGCGAATTTTTGTGATCATGTTGGTATGCTTGCAATGATAGGGGAGGAAACACCACAATTAGAATTTATTCAAAAGCATATTGCAAATAATATTGATCCATCATACTTTTCTAAATCAAAGTCCCCAACGATTGTCAAGAGAAGATATATTGATGAATATACGATGAACAAACTTTTTGAAGTGCAGCAGATTAATGATGAAGAATTGGATTGTGATCAGAGCAAACAACTATGTGACATTCTGGAAAAAATTATCCCCAATTACGATCTTGTGATTGTCGTTGATTTTGGTCATGGGATGCTATCGAAAGAGGCAATCAATATAATCTGTCAGCATGCAAAATTTTTGGTTGTGAATACTCAGGCAAATGCAGGTAGCCGGGGTTTCAATGTTATATCAAAATATCACAGGGCTGACTTTATTTGTCTGAATGTTAATGAGCTTTTTCTTGAAGAAAGGTCGAGAGAAAAAAATATTCATTCCATGATTAAGCATGTCTCACAAAAAGTTAATTGTGGAAAAATTATTGTGACAATGGGAAAATTGGGGTGTATATGCTATGATAAACAGGAGGGTTTTTTTGAAATCCCCGCATTTGCACAAAAAGTAATTGACAGGATGGGATCGGGGGATGCCATGATTGCAATCACATCATTATGTGTGATCCAAAAAGCACCCATGGAAATAGTTGGATTTATTGGAAATGCCGTAGCTGCACAAGCAGTAGTGATCGTGGGTCACAGATCCTTTATTGAAAAGGCCAGCTTATTAAAATCCATTGTAACACTTATGAAATAATTTATCAATGTTTAAGGGGAATCAATGACGCAATTTGAAACTTCAAGCCACTATTTCTTAAAATTAAACGAAGTACTTCAAAACACAAAAGTCACGGATAAGGAGAGTGTAGGAAGTTCACTTAATGAGGGGATGCAATCCGCCATCGGTCTCATACTAAGAGTATTACACGAAAACCAAAAAGTAATGATTATAGGGAATGGGGGTAGTGCAGCGATTGCAAGTCATGTTCATAACGATCTTTCAAAATCTGTTGGTGTTCGGGCCCTCACGTTTTTTGAACCCCCATTACTTACAGCACTATCCAACGATCTCGATTATAAACTTGCATTTGAGACTCAAGTTAACTTATGGGTCGAACAACGGGACCTGATGATTGCAATAAGCAGTTCGGGAAAATCGGAAAATATCATTCGGGCAGTTAAGGCTGCAAAAAGTAAAGGATGTGATATCATTACATTGTCGGGTTTTAACGAGGATAACCCTCTTCGCAGGATAGGGAATATTAATTTTTACGTGCCATCAGAATATTACGGATTTGTGGAAACATCCCATGCTGCACTTCTACACTGCCTCACAGATTTTGCAACTCAGGAAAAACTTAAACATTCATTGAAATAGAAAAGTTCGAAATATTCATTCCGGGGATGAGTTTATTCAATCTGCAGTATTCCTTGATAGAGACGGTGTAATAAATCAAGACCCACCCCATTATGCCCACCGGCTCGACCAGTTAACTATAATCCCAAGGGCCGGTGAAGCGATCAGACTCTTAAATTCATGTGGATTGCTGGTTATTGTTATTTCAAATCAATCCGGCGTTGCACGGGGGTATTATACAGAAGATGATGTAAATATTTTTAATCGGGCAATTATTACCAAATTGGAACAGGACGGTGCGCATCTGGATGCAGTATATTACTGTCCACATCACCCTGAGTCAAATATACCCCAATATAAAAAGACATGTGAATGCCGGAAACCAATGCCCGGTATGCTTTCCGATGCAGCTAAAAAATTTCCTATCGATTTCTCCACCTCATACCTCGTGGGAGACAAATGGACTGACATTGAAGCTGGCCGTGCAATGGGTTGTAAAACAATTCTTGTACTTACCGGACATGGAACTGATGAGTATGCAGTAAAGAAAGGGAATGCAGATTATGTCTCTCAAGATTTATTTGATGCTGTTGTGAATAACATTTTGCCGAATTTTTCAGTTTGACCAGCCCCATCTTGTAAAGAAATTGCTTCTTTGACTATGGATGAAATTTCCATGACTGCACTTTTTTGGGGATTGCATAAAATGTTAGTCTGAAAAAAGATACAGTAAGGGATGCTGATAACTGCAGATATTAACTGAAAATTGGAAAAATATATAGGATTACTTAATTGATACTATATGTTCATTTAATGAAAATTGATGTAGATAACCATAAATTGATTTACCACCCGGATAGGGTTACTGATTGGCTTAAAACGGGGGACTGTTTTCCTATATATGTGGAAATCGGGGTGACCAACCGCTGTAACCATCGGTGCGTTTTCTGTGCCCTTGACTGGTTTGAGAAAAAACCTATTGATATTAATTCTGATGTGATGAAACGTGCACTTCGAGAAATGGCAGAATGTGGTGTAAAATCGATTATGTTTGCAGGAGAAGGGGAGCCTTTGATGCACCAGGACATTTGTGAATTTATCACCTATGCCAGACTTCAGGGGCTGGATGTTGCAATAACCACGAATGGTGTTTTATTTGATCGGGAAAAGCTGGAAAAGACCCTTCCTTCTCTTTCATGGGTCCGTTTTAGTGTTGATGCCGGTACCACTTCTATTCATAAAAAAATACATTGTGGTGGATTAAAAGATTTTGACAAGATCCTAAAAAATATCCGTGATGCGGTGGCGATCAAGACGAAAGACAATTTATCGGTCGTAATCGGGGTACAGTATTTATTGATTCCTGATAATCTTAACGATCTTGTGCCTTTCGTGAACCTTTTCAAGGAGATTGGTGTTGACAATGTTCAGATTAAACCCTATTCCCAACATCCATTAAGTAATAACCACTATTCAATTGAATATTCACAATATCAGAGTATCGAGGAGGAAATTAAAAAATATGAAACTCCAGAATTCCAGGTAATTTTCCGGTCACAAACCGCTCAACGGTTAATAACGAAAAGGACGTATCAGGAATGTTATGGTATGCCATTTTTCACACTTATTGAAGCAGATGGCTCAATAATTCCTTGTATGATGTTCTATAAAAATCAGGAATTTTGTTATGGAAACCTGTACGATAATTCATTTGAATCTATTTGGGAAGGCAAAACGAGGCAACATGTTTTACATCAACTGACAGAAAACACCATAGAACACTGTCGTGACGGATGCAGATTAGATGCAATAAATCGTTACCTCTCGGATCTGAAAAAACCACATCCACATATAAATTTTATCTGAATGATGTCTTATGAATGAAAATAATTGTGAGTTCTCCCCAGAAAAATTAAAGAAATTTCTCTATGAAATGCTTTATATACGGTTAGTAGGAGAAGAAATCGCAAGAATTTATCCAGAACAGGAAATGCGATGTCCGGTGCACCTTTCAATTGGGCAAGAGGCCATTGCTGTAGGTATTTGCGAAAACCTATCCCAAGATGATTTTATAATGAGTAATCATCGATCCCATGCGCATTACCTTGCTAAAGGTGGAAACCTTAGCAAAATGCTGGCTGAAATATACGGTAAACAAACCGGATGCTGCAATGGTAAAAGTGGTTCAATGCACCTAATTGATTTATCTCAAGGATTCCTTGGGGCAGTTCCAATTGTTGGAAGTTGTCTCCCGATTGCAACTGGTGTTGCTTTCGGAACCAAAATTAAAAAAATGGATAATATTACCACTGTCTTTTTTGGAGATGGGGCGGTTGAGGAGGGAGTATTCCATGAAAGCCTTAATTTCGCTTCATTGAAACAGCTCCCTATTGTATTTATATGCGAAAATAATTTTTTTTCTGTTTATTCCCCGTTATCTGTCCGTCAGCCTTCAAACAGAGAGATTTATTTATTGGCAAAAAGTCATGGCATCGAGAGTTTTCAGGGCGATGGAAACAATGTATTAGAAGTCTATCAATTAATGGAAAAAGCTATTGAAATAATTAGAAAAGGAAATGGTCCGGTCTTTTTAGAATTAAAAACGTATCGCTGGCGTGAACATTGTGGTCCATATTATGATAATCATCTTGGTTATCGAACTGAAGAAGAATTTAATACTTGGAAAAAAAAGTGTCCCATCGAAGTATTCACAAATTACCTACTTTCAAACAAGATTCTTACCTTGAAAACGATACAAGATATGACTCAGGAAATTATGAAAAAAGTTGAAGAATCATTTCTTTTCGCAAAAGAGAGCCCATTTCCTGATAAGGATTTTCTTATGAAAGATATATACAAGGCTTAACTGATCTATCGGAGTCAATCAATGACAAGGGAATTACATTTTTATGATGCAATCCGGGAAGCAATCGATGTGTGTATGCAAGATGATCCCAACGTATACATATTAGGTCTCGGGGTTCCAGATCTAAAAGGAATTTTTGGAACAACGCTGGGTTTGCAGCAAAAGTACGGCTGCGATCGGGTCATGGATATTCCTTGCGCTGAAAATGCAATGACCGGAGTGGCGCTTGGATCAACCTTGGTGGGTCTGAAGCCAATTATTACACATCAAAGAGTAGACTTTGCATTATTATCTATGGATCAGATAGTAAACCAGGTGGCAAAATGGCATTATATGTTTTCAGGTCAAAAATGTGTTCCTATAGTAATTAGATTAATAATTGGTCGTGGATGGGGGCAAGGCCCACAACATGCTCAAAGTCTGGAGTGTTGGTTTGCACATATACCTGGTCTCAAGGTGGTTGCCCCAGTTACACCGTATGATGCCAAAGGGTTACTTATTGCAAGTATCAAAGATAATAATCCCATAATTTTTTTTGAACATCGTTGGCTCCACAACCTTATAGGTGATGTTCCAGAAGAGAGTTATACAGTCCCTATTGGAAAAGGAAAAATAGTTCAGGAAGGATCTGATGTTACAATAGTAACCTTCTCGTATATGGTTCTTGAAGCCTTGAAAGCCGCAGAATTTTTGAAGGGATTCGAGATTAATTGTGAAATCATTGATCTCCGCACGTTGAGGCCACTTGATACAGAAATTTTTTTAAAATCTGTTCAAAAAACGGGGCGTCTTGTTGTCGTTGATAATGACTGGAAAACGGGCGGTATTGGAGCGGAAATCATTTCTTTAGTTGTTGAAAATAATATGCAATACTTAAAAGAACCACCATACAGAATTGGTCTTCCTGAATGTCCTTCGCCAACTAGCCCTGCTTTAGCGAATGTATATTACTTACGGGCAAAAGATATTGTAAAAGTAATTATGCACGTAATGAGACGGGAGATTAATGATTCCGAAATCCCTCAAATGTATTCTGGGCCAGGAGATATCCCCGATACGTCTTTTTCAGGTCCGTTTTAAGGAATATATATTACTGAAAAATTACATTATTCAATATATTAATTGAGAGAATAATGAACCAAGTAGCCAATCTTCAATTAATTGCTAAACAGATCAGAAAAGATATCTTAGTTCAGACTCATTTGGCAGGGTCTGGTCACCCCGGGGGTTCACTTTCCTGTACGGAAATTCTTGTGACTCTATATTGTAATATTATGAACCACGATCCTGCCAATCCACATTGGGCAAATCGTGATCGATTTATTTTATCAAAGGGGCATGCAGTTCCAACGCTCTACGCCATCCTAGCGCATTGTGGATATTTTCCTCATGATGAACTAAAAACTTTTAGAAAATTTGGGTCCATGTTGCAAGGGCATCCCGATTCTAATACACCAGGTGTAGAAGTATCGACAGGTTCCCTGGGTCAAGGGTTATCTATTGCCAACGGAATTGCATTGGCTGCAAAAATGGACAACAATGCAGTTAGAATTTTTGTACTTCTTGGGGATGGAGAATGTGATGAAGGACAGATATGGGAAGCGGCAATGTTCGCATCACAGTATAAATTAGATAATTTATGTGCAATTATAGATAGAAATCAATTCCAGATCGATGATGCCACAGAGAGGATAATTGCATTAGAACCACTTCAATCCAAATGGGAATCGTTTGGATGGAATGTAAATACGATAAATGGACATAATTTTCCTGATTTGATTAGGTCCTTGATTTTCTATCAGAAAATACCTCATAAACCTACATTAATCATTGCCAACACACTAAAGGGAAAAGGAATTAGTTTCGTGGAAGGCCAGAATTCGTTTCATGGAAAATGTTTGAGTTTGGAAGAAATGAAAATTGCATTCAAAGAATTGGATGATTCATATGAATAAAATTGAATCTGCAAGAGAGGCTTATGGGGCGGCTCTTGTGGAATTGGGAGATAACAACCCAAATATTGTTGTAATCGATGCAGATTTATCTGTATCAACACAGACGATACGGTTTTCAAAGAAGTTCCCCCGCCGGTTCATTAATGTCGGTTGTGCTGAGCAAAACCTTATTGGTACTGCATCGGGTTTAGCTATATATGGAAAAACAGTGTTTGCGAGCACATATGCAATTTTTTTATGCAGGGCATGGGAACAGATTCGAAATACGATAGCACACGATAAACTCGATGTTAAAATCGTCGTCACGCATGCAGGACTGTCCAATGCTTCTGATGGTGCTTCGCATCAGTCAATTGAAGATATTGCACTTATGCGAGTTATTCCAAACATGCGAGTGATTGTGCCCGCTGATGCAATCCAGACAAGGCAAGCAATTTTTTACGAGGCCAATCATAAGGGCCCTGCATATATCCGATTAAATCGCGAAAAATCACCAAATATTTTTGATAACGATTATAAGTTTGACGATGACGCAATACAATTATGTGAGGGGAGTGATGTAGCGATTATTGCAACGGGGTCAATGGTCCATGAAGCCCTGAAAGCCGCGGATTCGCTAAAGAGAGTTCACATCTCTGCTTCGGTTATTGAGATTCATACCATAAAACCACTTGACACCACATCGATATTAAAAATTGCAAGGAATTGCGGTGCAGTTCTCACCATAGAAGAACATAGTACAATCGGGGGTCTTGGAAGCGCGGTAGCCGAGTTTTTATGCACAAATTATCATGTACCAATGAAGATACTTGGAATAAACGACAAGTTTGGGGAATCTGGAAAATATCTGGAATTGCTTGAAAATAATCAAATTCTGGATAAATTTATTGTAAAGGATGTGAAAAAACTATTAGTTCAAAAAAAATGGTAATTGAATATAAGGTATTAATACTTGGGATTATTAGATTAATTTCCAACGAATTTTCCATTGAAAGAAATAATAATATTTTATCTTAAAGGGGGAAGTGTAATATGGCACTGTCGACTCAAAAAATTATTCTTGATGGTCACAAAATGATCTATCACTTAGATCGGGTCCGTGATTGGCTTGAAGGAAAAAGAATTGCACCCATTACAATGGATATCTCCCTCACACGAAGGTGCAATTTTAAATGTGTATATTGTTATTCGCAACTACAATACAACGAAGGTAAGGAGCTCAATAATGAAGCATTATTGAATTTTGCAGAGGATATTGCTGATATCGGAGTGAAAGGAGTAAGTTTAGTTAGTGACGGTGAGAGTACCTGTAACCCATTTTGGGTTAGTTTTATTTGCAAGCTAAAAGAAAAGGGAGTCGATGTTGCCCTTGGTACAAATGGATATGCAATTAATAATGAAGATTTCAACAAAATCTTACCCCTGTTGACTTATATTCGGTTTAATATATCGGCTGCTGAAGAAGAATCCTATTGTAAAATTCATGGCGTATCTCCAAAAGTTTTTCATAAGGTATTAAATAATATCAGGTACGCAGTAAAAATTAAAAAAGAATTGAATCTGGATGTCACCATCGGTTTACAAATGGTATTAATCGAAGAATGTATTGATCAGGTAATGCCGCTTGCAAAACTTGGCAAAGAGCTTGGTGTTGATTATACGGTCATCAAACATTGTTCTGACAGTGAGCTCGGAGAATTAGGTGTAGATTACGATTGGTATTTATCAATTGAAAAAATCTTAAAAGAAGCCGAATCATTCAGTGATGAAAAATATAGCGTTCAGGCAAAGTGGAGTAAAATCTTAAATAAAGGTAAAAAATCTTACGAACAATGTCTGGCTATACCGTTTATGATTCAATTTAGTGGAAGTGGACTTGTTGCACCATGTGGATTTTTATTTAATGACCGATATAAGCAATTCCATATTGGCAACCTTTCTGATACGAGGTTTAAAGAGTTATTTTATAGTGATAAATATTGGGAAATAATTGATTATCTAGCATCAGAGAAATTCAATGCACATACAATGTGTGGAACAAACTGCCTCCAGCATAAAGTAAATGAATTTTTATGGGATATTAAAACGAAAAAAATTGATATAAATTCAATAATTGTACCAAAAGATAAACCATTACATATCAATTTCATATAATACCAAGGACAGATGCCAATGATGTATCGAATAAATCAAGAAATAGACATTTTATGTTCTACTTGTCATGATATTAGAGAAAAAGTTGAAATAAGAACAAAATTTCATTATAAAATTTTGATGGTGTAAAAACCTGATTTAGATAATCTCCTCAAAGGATGATCTAACGGTTTGATAAACCAAGGGATACCCTCAAATGGATATTACAATCACAATGCAAGTAAAAGTTTGCCTGCCAATTGACTCTCTGGCTAACCGTATGACGGATATGACTTGCCAATTATCTGCGAAACATCTCAACTAATATTCGAATACTAGGTGGGATAAAGATGAAATTTGATAAAAACAACAATAATATAGGAAAGGTGTGTATTATGAAACAAATCAAAAAAATTTTACTTGTTGTTCCAAATTTTAGATGGAGGGGTTCAGATGCCATCACCTATTGGCATTTTGTCCCGTACAACCTCTGTCTAATTGCTGCGATGATTGACAAAAAATATGACATTCAAATAATTGATGCCAATTTTAAAAATTTCACTGAGGAAGAGTTTAAACAAATTATTAAAAAGGATCCCCCTGATTTGGTCGGTATTACAGTTTTAATGGATCAATATGGAAATACAGGGCATACTGTTGCAAGAATTGTAAAGGAAGTCAATCCACAAATAATCACTGTAATCGGCGGGGTATATGCAACTACTAATGAAGAATATGTGATGAGCGACAATAATATCGATTATTTGATATCAGGTGAAGGGGAGTATGCCTTTCGCGATTTAATTGAATCCATCCAAAACCAAAAATATCCAATCCCTAAAGGAGTATGGTATAAACATGGAAAATGCATCATAAACGGTGGGCGTACAGATCTTATCGAAGATCTTGATATACTACCGCTACCTGCATATCATTTAATTGATTTCCCCGCATATAGTAATTTGATCGAAAGAAATAGTACTGATCGACCACCGGCTTTCCCATATGCTTGGTTATTTACTTCTCGTGGGTGTCCATTAAATTGTTGTTTTTGCCAAGTCAGACATATTTCCAGTTCGAAATTTCGAGCAAGAAGCCCAAATAACATCCTAAATGAGTTGAAATGGCTTAAAAAAACATATAATATAAAATCTTTTAATATAATGGATGACAATTTCTTAGCTGATCGAAAAAGAACAATCGGTATTTTGAAGGGATTAATTGAGGAAAAGTTAGACCTGCAATGGAAGATGATAGCTACAGCATTATTCTATCTGGATTATGAATTATTAAATTTGATGAAACAAAGTGGTTGTCAATATATTGATATCGCAATTGAATCTGGCTCTCCAAGAGTACTAAAAGATATTATACATAAGCCAATAGAAAAAGAAAAAGTACTCGAAATTATTAAATGGGCTAAAGAATTAGGAATTTTCATTACAGGAAATTTTATATTAGGGTTTCCAGGAGAGACCTGGGATGAGATACGACAGACATTATTATTCGCTGAACAAATAGATCTGGATTATGTAAAAATATTTTTTGCAGTCCCTCTTCCCAAAACCGATTTATTCAAATTGGCAAAGGAATTAAAATGTATCGATGAAAATTTCGATTCAAAAACTATTGATTGGAAACATGCAATAATTCAAACAGATCAATTCTCTAGAAAAGATATCTCAGTCTTAAGAGCCTATGAATGGGATAGAATAAATTTTACAAACCCTGAAAAACGTTGTAAAATTGCAAAGATAATGGAAATATCAGAAGAAGAATTGCTTTCAATAAGACGGAAATCTTTGGATTCACTTATAATTTAAAATGATCTTACCCGATCGTGTTACACAACCAAAAGATTTAGGCGAGAATTTAGGTGGTTCGATGAAAAATTTATCTATATACATTCCTGCATTAAATGAAGAAAAAGAACTTCAAAATACCATAAACAATATTGTTGGAGCTGCAAAAGAAATATTAGATAATTATGAAATTATTTTGGTGAATGATGGAAGCTCGGATAGAACTGCTGAAATTATTGATGAAAATGCTGGAAAAAATCAAAATTTTAAGGTAATCCATCATTTAAAACCGTTGGGTCTAAGGAGTACTTTTTTTGAATGTATGAGTCTCGCAAAATATGAGAATGTTTCAATTGTTCCTGGGGATAATCCATGGTCGTATGTTGCTTTAAAAAACCTATTTAATTCTGTAAATAACGATATTTTAGTAATTGGATACAGAGTAAATTTAAAACAGAACCGTAAGTTATGGAGAACCGTATTGGCAAAAGGATTGGCACTTTATTGTTCATTACTAACTGGTGTCTATCTCAGAGATATTCATGGTGCAACTATTTTACCGGTTAAATATTTTAATAAGCTTGAACAATGGGACAGTATAGGGATTGGATACCAGGCTGAATTTGTGGTTCGATTATTGAGAATGAATGTAAGATATGCATTTACACCGCTGCCAATTAATCCTGATATGGATGAAAGCAGTAATATGAATCTTAATGTGATTAAAGATGTTGTTAAAACATTGGTATTACTGACACTGCATCGGAATTAATAACTTGGTTGACACCTGAAAAGGTAGAGATGTGCCTGAGCGGGAGGGAAACGTTTATGCTCCGTTATTTGGAGCGGGCGACCGCTTTTCCTTATCCGACTTATAAGTGTATAGAACGTTTCAAATGAACAGTCTGACCGTTTGATCTTGAACAGCTTGACCGCCGATATTGAACAGTCAAAACGCTAAGATTGAACACCTTGAACGCTGAGTTGAACAGTATAATAAAAA
>Ga0194039_1000829_pt1 | contig 17533 bp, 19 predicted proteins | sample JunL228m_MetaG_FD_148679 | JGI IMG/M metagenome (GOLD analysis project Ga0194039, IMG submission 148679) | Anoxic zone freshwater microbial communities from boreal shield lake in IISD Experimental Lakes Area, Ontario, Canada - Jun2016-L227-8m | ecosystem: Environmental > Aquatic > Freshwater >... | reverse complement strand
GTCGGCCTCCGCTCCGCTCCGGCCTCCTCCGAGACTGCATTTATGCGGGAGTCAACTCGAATATGCGTCCCAAAGTGAGAATTCCACTTTTGAACCGTCTCAGTCCACTTTTGAACAGGCCCCGACACTTTATTTCTGAACAGCTCCTTGCCCGGCCGAGCGAAATATCCTTTCGTCCGGCGAGTGCGCCAGCGACATCCCCGGCTCGACGATCTGAAAGCGCTCGTCGTTCCAATGTCCTGAAAGCAGATCGCGGAGCAGGGAGGGATCGCCCGGGATGCGTTCGAACTTCCATCCGAGCGAAGCGGCGGTTTTCTCGACTTCAAGAGCCTTCTCGTCTGCTCCCGGCGTGCCCAGATCAAGATAGACCGCGCGGCTGTGTTGCGCCCAGTTCGCCTTTTCTGTCTCGATCAAGAACTCGACATCGTCGGGCTCAAACTTTTCGGAGAGCTCGGCGCGGAGCGATTCCAGCCGCTCTGGTCCGGGCGTGCGGTTCGCCTTCATCCATCCCGGCGTGTAGTAGTAGGAATCCGGGCAGGCCGCCTGCTGGCAGGCGAACTTTTTTTTGCAGCCCATGAAGACGGTGATGCAATCGTGTCCGCGCGGGATGACGACGCGGTGGCGGCCCGCGCGGAGCCCGGCGGTGCCCAGGCCACAAAGCGCGTAGGCGAGCACGATGGCGTCGATGTCTTCGCGCTCATCCAACCTGTCGATCTCGGCCTGCAAGTTGTTCCGGAGTTTCTCCGGCCGGTCGTGCAAGGCGATCTCGAGAAACCGCTTCTCCACGACATGCTCCTCATTGCCCCCGTGGGCGGCGATCTCCTCCTCGAAGACATCGCAGGCGATCAGGGCGATCCGGGTGGAAGAGTTCATCAGCCGGAAACGTTCATGAACGCATCCACCTTGGCGAGGATTTCCTCCTCGCTTCCCGGAACGCTGAGGACATCGCACTCGCTGCCGAGGATGAACGGATGCCCGGCGGCGCGCATCTTTTCCAGAAGCTCGCGGGAGAGGGACGCGACATCGGCGACGGTGAGCTGCGGCGAGTAGAACTTTTTGGTCGGGAGGTTGCCGTAGAGGACGGTCGTTTTCGGCACGAGCGCCGCATCCTCCCAGAGGCGGCGCGAGCATCCCAGGCTCATCATCGCCGGTCCGAGCGTGGCGAACCTCGACACCATCCCGCCGGTGAGTTCGCCACAATCGTGAAAAATCAAATCCACTCCCTTGTCATCGAGGAGGCTTTTGATCCGGCGCATCGGGGCCATCACGTAGCGGTCAAAAATCTCAAAGCTTTCCGCGAGCTGGTTCGGGGAAAAATACACAAGATTTGCTGCCGGTTCGCAAACGATGATCGCTTTTGCTCCGGCATCCGCTTGGGCGGTGAGGTAGCTGAGGATGAGTTCGGTTCCCGCTTCGAGGCACTTTTCGATCACGGCGACCTCGGGTTCGTCCTCGCCGGTCATCCCGCTTCCGGCAAGGAACACGGGCGTGATCGGATCCTTCACGAGCTTGGTCATGAGGGAAAACGGGCCGATCCCCATTCCGACCGGCGCGAGCGATGTCTTCGAGGCCACATGCGCGATGGCGTCGCATGTCGCTTGCATCCGCGGGGTGATCCGGAGCGCCCCCGGATCATCGGGGGGCGCCACGAAATGAAACGAGTCCACCTCCGCAGCGGGCACTCCCATCGCGGCAAGAAGAGCGGATTTCTCCAAGGTCAGATCCATCAGCGGAATCGCCATCGGCGTCCGGAACCGTTCGGCTGTCTCGGCAACGACGGCACCCAGTCTTCGGCCGTCCAGCAGGATGGCGTCGGCATCGCTCTTCGTTTGCAGGACGAGATGCGTCCCGATCGGCACCCGGTGGCCGGATGCCGCGAGCTCCAGAAATAACGGCCGGCTCACTTTGTTTCGCCGAGGAGCGAAAGGGCGAGATCTACCGCGCTGGCGGCATCCGAGCTGTATCCGTCGGCGCCGATCTCATTCGCGTAATCCTGCGTCACCGGCGCGCCGCCGATCATGATCTTCACGTCCTTGAGGCCCGCCGCCCGCACGGCTTCCACGGCCGATTTCATGGCGGGCATGGTGGTGGTCAGCAGGGCGGAGAGGGCGAGCACCGAGGCGTTGTGCTCCTGCACCGCCGCAATGAATTTCTCGGCCGGGACATTCGTGCCGGCGTCCACGACTCCGAAATTCGCGCCTTTGAGCATCATAGCAACGAGGTTTTTTCCGATGTCGTGCAGATCCCCCTGCACGGTGCCGATGACGACCGTGTGTTTCGGCTTGATGCCGGCCAGGGCGAGCAGCGGCTCGAGCAGGGCCATCGATTCCTTCATCGCGCGTGCGGCGATCAGCATCTCCGGAACGAACACCTCGTTGTTCTTGAATTTTTCCCCGATCGCGCTCATTCCGGGAACGAGCCCCTTCTCGACGATGTCGAGCGGCTTCATTCCTTCGTCAAGAAGCGCCTGTGTCAGGGCTTTGGCGTCGTTGCGTTTTCCTTTTTCTACTGCGAGCGAGAGGTCGGTGAGATTGGACATGGTGTGTTGGATTACGGGCTGCATCCTAACGGTCGCCAGCCGGGGCGTCTTGTGTTCCGGGCGGATTCTTTTGTGTTTTTTGGGCCGAGGGAAACCTTGTCCGATACTGCTTCGGGGTGGTTTTTTTCAGCCGCTGGAAGACGTGGGTGAAGTAGCTTTGGTCGCAGAACCCGCAGTCCGCCGCAATGGCGGCCATGCCAAGCTCGGTCGTCTTGAGGAGCTCGCAGGCCTGGTCGATGCGCGCCTCGCGGACGAGCTCGGTGAACGAGCGCCCGGTGCGCTCCTGCAGGAGCTCCGCGAGGTGCGCGGCAGAAACCCCGGCCTTCCGCGCCACTTCGGCTCTGGTCAGCGAACGGCCGGATTCCTCCCGAATGATCTTCAGCGCCCGCGCCACAAGCGCCGGCATTTCGAAATTCTGGCGGCGCTCGACGGCCTCGAAAATCCTGACGACCGACTCCCGGAGCCAGCGCGCCAGATGCTCGTCGTCCTCGATGGCCGCGAGCTCGGTGAGGTGCCGGAACCGCATGCCCAGCACCTCGGACTGCGAGGCACCGGCCTCCACGGCCGCGCGGGACATCATCACGATCAGCTCCAGCAAAAGCCCTTTGAGAAGCTCGCTTCTTTCGGCGCCGACGCTGTAAATATGAACCAACAGAAGGTTGATGATCCGGGTCGCCGCACGGCGGTCTCCCCGGCGGATCGACATGAGAAGCGCCGGCTCCTCGTAGAGATAGAGCTCGTGGATGCGATCAAACGGAAAGCAGGGGTCGATGGCAACCGGCGGAAAATCGTTGTTCGACACAGAAAAAATCATGGGGCAAAGCCGTCGCGGGAGCGAGCAGGAAAAGCTTTGCCGCCCACAAGCTGGACATCCCCGCAGCGCCCCGTTATGACAGCCCCGATGAAAGCGCTTCCGGGTGCGGCATGCCCGCGTCATTCAAAAAAGTGATATCTCCTGACCTGATCTCCGGCAAACGGACGGAAGGCATTTCATCCGGCACGGCCACGGCGCTCGTCGTTGCCGATATGATCGGGGTGGGGGTGTTCACGAGCCTTGGGTTTCAGGTGGGGGATCTGCCGGGCGGTTTTTCGATCGTCTCTCTGTGGGTGCTCGGCGGTCTGGCGGCGCTTTGCGGGGCGCTGTCCTACGCCGAGCTCGCGGCGGCGCTGCCACGGTCGGGCGGCGAATACCATTTTCTTTCCGAGATCTACCATCCGGGCATCGGGTTTTTGGCCGGATGGATTTCTGCGAGCGTCGGGTTTGCGGCGCCCACCGCGCTGGCCGCGATCGCGTTCGGCAAGTATCTGCAGGGGGTTTTCCCGGCGATTCCGCAGACCGGCGCAGCGCTGGTTCTCGTGTGGGTTGTCCTGCTGGTCCAGCTGCGCGGCCTCCGTGCCGGCAGCATTTTCCAAAATGTGTTCACCCTGCTGAAAGTCGTCTTTATCGTCGGGCTCATCGCGGCCGGATTTCTGTTCGGGCACCGGCAGGAGATCGCGTTTGAACCGTCGGCCGCCGACCTGCCCCGGATTTTTTCCGGGCCGTTCGCCGTCGGCCTCGTCTATGTGATGTATGCGTATTCCGGATGGAATGCCTGCACGTATATCATCGGGGAGATCCGCGAGCCCGCCAAGGTCGTGCCCCGCGCGTTGTTTGTGGGGACGTTTGTTGTCATGACCCTCTACGTGGGGCTGAACGCGATGTTTCTCTACACGACTCCGGTCGCAAGCCTGCGGGGGCATGTGGATGTCGCGCTGATTGTCGGGCGCCAGGTTTTCGGTCCTGCCGGCGGGAATCTTGTTGGCGGGCTGATCTGCCTGGGGCTGATATCGGCCGTGAGCTCGATGACGTGGATCGGCCCGCGGGTCTCGGCGGTGATGGGCGAGGATTTTTCCGCGCTCCGGTGGCTGTCGAAGAAATCGAAAAACGGGATCCCGGCCGCGGCGATGATTTTTCAGATTGTTGTGGTGACGGTGCTAATCACGACCTCGACGTTCGAGAAGGTGCTGCTCTACACCCAGTTCACGCTCATCCTCTGTTCGTTTCTCACCGTTCTTGGAGTCATCGTTTTGCGCGTCCGGCGGCCGGATCTCCCCCGGCCCTACAAGACATGGGGCTATCCGTTCACGCCGCTCGTCTTTCTCGGCATCGCGCTCTACATGCTGTATTTTGTCGCGAGCGAGAAACCTTATGAAACCGCCGCCGGCCTCGCGACGGTGCTTGCGGGAGTGCCGGTCTACTGGCTTTCCGGAAAGCGCTCGCGCTGAAAAAAACTGTCCGCCCGCCGTCCGCAAACGGCGGGGGGAATCAAAGCCCGAGGAGGAGCCGCAGGAACCGGGCGTCCTGGAACGGGCCGCCTGCTCCCTGGCGGACGACCACGGCGTTGAGCGACGGGATCACGAGCAACCACTGGGCTCGCGAGCCGACGCAGGCCAGCAGATCCGCCGGGGCGTCCCGGCAGATGCAGGCGTTGCGCCAGTCCTGTTTTTCCCAGTCCTTTTCCAGCATTTCCTCAATGTCAATCTCCCTCGCTCCCGGTTCCCCGGCCCTGCGGTTGAGCCAGAATGCGAGCCCGAAGGCCGGGTTCGCCTCCGTGCCGCGCAGGCATTCGGCGAGAGAGTCCGGACGGAGGATTTTTTTGTCGCGGCAGGTGCTGCGGGTGAGAACCATCTGGCCGAATTTCGCCCACTCGTGCGCGGTCAGCTTGAAGCCGCTTGCCAGGAGCGGGTTTCCTCTCTCGTCGCGGTGGTAGTCCATGTTGTGCAGGCCGAGCGGGTTCAAAATCCGCGCTTCGAGGTAGCCGCACGGCGTCGCGTTCCGGGCGGCCAGCTTGCGACGCAAAACCTCATAGAAGACCTGGAGCTGCGAGGGCCCGTAAATAAAGCGCGAGCCGGGCGGCGATGCCACCACCGGCAATTTCAGCGCGTAGCTGTTCCGGTCGGGAATGCCGTCGCCGTGCAATGCGAACCCCGGGGCGAGCCCGCCGGTGAAGCTGAGCAGCTCGCGGAGAGTGATATCCCGCTTGGCCGGATCGCCCCGCCATTCCCGGATCGTTTCGCTCGCCCGCTCGTCGAGACGCAGGATCCCGTCCTGCTCGGCCGCCATGGCCGCGGCAATCCAAAACGCCTTCGTCCCACTGTAGATTTTTCGGATTTGTTCGGCGGAATTTCCGTTGGCATATTGCTCGAAAAGAACCCGCCCATTTTGAATCACGAGCAGCGAGAGCCCCCCGTGTGCCGCGGAATAGGCCCCGGCGGCACGCAGGCTTTGCGGCGTCAGCGCGGCTTCCGCGAAAAGACTTGCGGAAGCGCACGCGAGCACCGCGAGCACCGAAAGGCAACGGGCGGCCATTCCCGCAGGCAGAGGTTTCATGCCGACGCGGACGTCCCCTTATGTGTCCGTTGCTTCCGGAGGTGTTGGCGGACGCGGTTCGGCGGTCTGTATGGGCGCCGACTTCGCAGGAGCGTCGGCTTTTTTTCCGGACGGGGCTTTGCCGGCGGCATCAGGGGGAAGGCCCATGACCGCAAGTTGCTTGCGCCAGATGGCATGCAGAAGGATCTTGTTTTCTTCACGGCTGAGGCTCTTGTCATCCCTGATGCGACGCTCTTCATCCTCCAGCGCGGTGAGGTTCTTGCGCCGCTCCTTCGGATCTGCATCGGACTGGGCGACGGTTTTCTGTTGGCCCGCAGGCTCCGCTTTTGCCGCCTGTTGAACCGCGGCCTGTGGGATTTTTTTCTGTGCGGGCGCAGGTGCTGGAGCGGCGGCGACCGTGGCAGCAGCGGTCTTTTTCTGTGCGGGCGTAGGTGCCGGAGTGGCGGCGACCGTGGCAGCAGCGGTCTTTTTCTGCGCGGGCGAGGGCGCGGGCACCGGAGCGGCGGCGACTGTGGCGACCGTGGCAACGGTGGCAGTGGCGGGTTTTCCACCTTTTGTCGCCATCAGGAGGTTGGCATGCTTGGGCAGCACATGATATCCGGCCCCAAAAGTAATCGGTCCGCTGTTGGCACCGGTGGAGTAAGCGGCCTTGAAATCCTGTTGCTTGTATCCCGAAAAAAGCGCCAGCGGCGACGAGTAATCTCCAAAAACCTGGATCTTCCAGTCTCCGTTGTTGAAGTCGTGGAACGGGATGCCGGAATCATCCTCAACCACCAGAGTGGAGGTGTTCAGAAGGAAGGCCCGCGTCTGCGAAAAGGAATCGTTGTGGAGAAGATACGATGCAGCTTTCAGATACGCCGGCCCATTGCCGAGGCCTTCAAGCCACGAGAGAAATTTCTGGCATCCGCTTCCGTTGGCAAGGTCGGCTTTAAAATAGTAGAGCGTTTGGGAGGAGTGCCCGGGCCGCTGGTAGGTGATCTTCACCCCGGGGGCACCAAACGGGCTGACCATCTCGACGGATTCGATCCGGTTTCCGGTCAGGGCCAGATGGGTGTAGAGCACCGGCAGCACCCCTTTAAAAACCCCTTGATGCAGCTGGCCTCCCATTTCCTTGGTGATGAAGTAGCCGCAGTAAAGGGAGGTCCGGAGCGCCTGGCGCAGCGCCTCAAGCGAGTTGGGAAATGAGCCGGGATCGAGGGATTCAGGCAGGGGAACCTCGCCGATCGGCTCAAGCCCACCAAGCACCATCACCCGCGCATCCGGGAAAAATGCGAAGGCGTTGAGAAAATCCGGCCCGCCGAAAAGGTATCTCACCACATCCCGTGAGGACGGCTCTTTTTTCAGGTGCTCCTCCCCCCACTTCTGCATCGCGTCATAGCGCGCCTTTTTACAGTAGGCCCATTTTTCATTCAGCTCCTTCTGGTGGAGCTTGTACGAGGACGATTCTTGGAGCGGTGCCAGCACGCTGCCGCTTGGCAGAGGAATCCCGGCAAGAAAATCGGCCTGCTCCTCCGGCGTCGAGGAGGCTGCCACCCGAGCCGCCTGACAAAAAATCAAAACCACCAGAACCCCGGCCGGAAAAAACTTTTTCATGTATTTCTTATTGTGGGAATATTTGGAGAAAAGCCAGCTATATTCCGAGTTCGTCAGCTCCTTGTCTCCGGACGCCCCGGCGTGTTAGTGCCTTCGCTTGGAAATAAGTGGACTTCGCAGCGAACAGGGGGAACGGGCGTCCTGCCCGTTTGGGCACTGGCTTTGCAACGCGGGCGAGTGCCTTTCACAGGCGGGACTCCTGTGCTCCCTGGGCTTTCGCGTCTCACACGCTTTCCTTGCGCTCAGGATGCCTGAAGGAGGATCGCCGCGGATCTGAATTTATCCGGACCTAAGGGGTGCCCATGAGGGCTCTTTGCTCGCTCCACAGCCGCTGCAACTCAGTTTGCCGTTCTGCGCGGGTGAGGTTGGAATTATTCCTGATGCCCAACTCCTCGATCTCGAGTTCGACCATGCTCTTGCGGGCGCGGGTTTTTGTATCGTCCGCGGGTTTTTTTTGTTTTTCACAAGTTTTCAGGGAGCGGCGGCCGGGAGATCGTCGGCCCAATAAACTTCTCCGATATCGGCGGCCGGGCCGTTGAGTTCGACGCGGTTGATCGCGCCGAGTTTTTCCTCCACCGCGTTCCAGGGGACGACCCGTAGAGTGACCCGTTCGCCGGGCGCGAGCGAGTTGGCTGCTGTGAGGACGTTATTTTTCATCCCGCGCAGGAAGACCAGGATTTCCGGCGAGGGGAGATTCGCGATGCCGTCGAGGTGGAGGCAGATGAGGAGATCCTTGTAAGGAAGCGTGCCCGGCCGCGGGGCGCGGGACATTTCGCGGATCACCCCGGTGACGGTTGATGCGGCCAACTCCGGCTTCGGTGCAGCGTCGGGCAGCGGCACGATTTTCCAGTCGCCGCCGGAAAGATCCCGCGCCGCAAACTCGCAGATAACCACGCGCTTTCCGGCGAGGCGTCCGGGCGAACGCGCGAGGGCCTGCCGGGCGGCGGAGGCCCCGCCGGCATTTACGGCGATGCGGTCAACCGGGCGCTGAAGCGCGAAAGAAAGCTGTTCGGCCAATCCGGCACCGGTGCCCCAGCCGAGGTCGGTGCCGGAATAAATGTTGGTGAAGCTGTCGCCGAGAAGAAGGATTTCCGCGTCGGGATCGGCCTTCCAGGCGGCTCCTCCGGCCTCTGTCACCGGGCGGATCTCAACAGACTCCCGGGGGAAAAGCGTGGATCCCGGCGGGAGGCGCAGCATCACGGCCAGATCGCCGGCGTTGGCGACATTCTTCGAGGGGGCGCGCCGGAACACGCTGCCCGGCACGGCGGGCCCGGCTCCGGTTTTTTCCGCGATGAGTTCCGCCGCGCGCTCGACCGCCCCAGGAGTCCAGTGCGTATCGGTCTTGAGGAAACACGGAGCTCCGGTGGCGGCCTTGTCCGCCGCGAGCGCGGGCGTGAGGTCGAGCACAGCGATTCCGTTCCGGCGGAGGGCCTCGAGGAATTGAGGGAAGGACGGATTCTGCGGCGGGGTTCCGTGCGCCGGGCGGCGGCGGGTGAGGCGCTCCGGCTCGAGCACCGGCTTCGCCGGAACCGGCACAACGAGGAGGCGGATCCCGCGGGCGTTCAGATCGTCGCGGAATCGCACGAGCGCGGACAGTGGATCGGGCTGGATCCCCGAACCTTTTCTCCGCCCGCGTAGAACCGCCGGATCAAGGAAGCCGGGCCCTGCGACATAATCCACATCAGGACGGTAGAAAAGCCAACCGTCGCGCCCGAGATAAACTTTCTCGTTGCCGAGGCCGAGGAAGCGCGCGGTGAAGTCCTGCACGGGCGGTACCGCGTGCCGGATGAGCAGCGATTCGTCCTCAAGCAATTTCTCGAAGGCCCGGAAGTCCTGCCGGAGCGAGGCGTTCGCCGCAGCCGCGCCCCCGGCGGCCCCGTCCGCCCGCGCAAACGCCCGCCACGCGTTCGGAAACGCGGAGAAAATCTCCAGCGCGCGCGGCTTCCACGATCCCGTCCGCGCCACCTCGTGAAAATACTGGACGGCGGGAACCCCGGCGATCGTGAGCAGAAATGCGGCCGCGAGTGCCCGGCGCACAAACGGCCCGGCTGCCGTGCGCCCGATCTCGCGCTCGGCAGCCTCCTCGCGGCTGAAATCGATTTTGGGAGGTGGCGCACTCATCGTCGGCTAAAAAATAAAATAGATGAACGGGTTGTAGGCTTGCGTGGTCATGACGACGATCGAAAGCCAGAGCAGCCCGAGCAGGATGGCCGCCTTTCCGAAGCTGAGCGAGCGCGTCCAGTCCCATGTCTGCGGCGCGCTCCAGGCCACGACCCCCGCCAGCAGGAAGCTTCCGAGATAATATGGCTGAAAAATCAGGCCGGCGATCAGTCGGGCGCCGTCCGACGGATGTCCGAGCCCTGCGAGGCTCCGGCAATACGCGAGCGCGGAGGGCAGGTCTTTGGCGCGGAAGAAGACCCACGCGACGACGATGACGAGGAACGTGAACGCCACCTGCGCCGGACGCGGCAGCCGGGGGAAGGGTCCGTGTTTGCCATGGAAGCGCTCGGCCGCAAGCATCGTGCCGTGGATGCCGCCCCAGATCACATAGTTCCACGAGGCCCCGTGCCACAGCCCCCCAATCAGCATCACCAGAAGCAGGTTGATATACGTCCGCACCGCACCGCACCGGTTCCCACCCATCGGGATGTAAAGGTAGTCGCGCAGCCAGCACGAAAGCGAAATGTGCCAGCGACGCCAGAAATCCGTCACCGAGTTCGCCAGATACGGGGAATCAAAATTTTTCGCGAAGACGAACCCGAGCATGAGCCCGAGCCCGATCGCCATGTCGGAATACGCGCTGAAATCAAAATAGATCTGGAACGCGTACGCGACCGCGCCATACCACGCGTCGAGACATTCCGGCGACCCGGCCTGGAATGCCAGATCCGCAACTTTCCCGCACGGGTTCGCCAGAAGAACCTTCTTCGAAAATCCCAGCGCCAAAAACGCCGCCCCCCGCGCAAATTTTTCCGTCGTGAGCGTCCGGTTTTCAATCTGCCCGGCGAGGAAGGAAAATTTCAGGATCGGCCCGGCGACGAGGTGCGGGAACATCGAGACGAAGCAGGCGAAGTCCGCGAGGTTGCGCATCGCCCGTGCCTCGCCGCGATAGACGTCGATCGTGTAGCTCATCGCCTGGAAAGTGTAGAAGCTGATCCCGAGCGGCAGGACGACCTCGAAAAGCGTGTTCCACTGCCAGCTTTCGACCCCGAGCGTCCTGGCCAGCGCGTTGAAGCTTTCGATGCCGAAGTTGAAATACTTGAAAAACCCGAGCGACGTGATGTTGAGGAAGAGCGATACCGTGAGCGCGGCCTTCTGGACGCGAGAGCGCGCGCCGCCGTGCTCGATCTGAACAACCGGGCCGCCCCGCCACAGCCGCCAGTCGTCGCGCGCGATCACCAGGCTCGCCAGCCAGTCCGCAAACGTCGTGAAAAACATCAGCCCCATGAACCCCGGCTCAGCCCACCCGTAAAACGCGTAGCCGGTCAGAATCAATACAATGTTCCGCCAGCGCTGCGGGGCACGGTGGAGCGCGTAGTAGCCGGCCAGCGCAACCGGCAAAAAATAAAAAAGAAAAATGTGAGAACTGAAGACCATGTGGCTGGCCGCGCAGCCCGCGCCGCATTGGCGTTTAGCCGTTTTTTTCCGGCATGACAATCCCGATGCGCTCTGATTTGATCGCGCCCGTTTCCCATGACTGCCTTTCTGTTTTCCATCATCGTCCGCGGTTCGACCCGCGCGGCAGCATTCTTTCTCCTTTTCGCTCTTGCCCCCTGCCCCCGCAGCCTCCGGGCCGAATCTCCCGCCGACCAGCCTGCGGCAACAACCATGTCGATCCCGGGCGCGGACGGGTGGCTCTTTCTGGACGCAGAACTCCGCCACCTGGGCAGCCAGAAATTCTGGGCCTCCCCCGGCGGGCCGGCTGTCCCGGGCGACCCGATCCCGGCGATCCTGGATTTCAAGCAGCAGCTCGACAAGGCGGGCGTCGATCTCCTCGTCGTTCCCGTTCCCGCCAAGGCCGCCATTTACCCGGAAAAAATGCCCTCCCCGGCACTCCCCGAGGCCGGCGCGACGGATCGCGAATTTTACAAAGCCCTCGAGGCGCAAGGCATCAAGGTTCTCGATCTCACCGACACGTTTCTGGCCGCACGGAATGTCGGCCCGCTGTATTGCCGGCAGGACACCCACTGGGCACCGGATGGCATCCGCATCGCGGCGAGCGAAATAGCCGGCCGCCTCCGGGATCTCCCGTGGGTGAAGGGCCAACCCAAAATTCCGATGACATCGCAAGCCCTGCCGCTGGCGATGACCGGCGACCTCGCTTTGCCAGGTGCCGCCCGCGAAACCTTGACCCTCCGCCGCGTCAGCGAAACCGGATCCGGCCAGCCGGTCGCCCCGTCAAAAACCAGCCCGATCATCCTCCTGGGCGACAGCCACAACCTGATTTTTCATGCGGGCGGTGACATGCACGCCACGGGAGCGGGACTCCCCGACCAACTGGCGCTCGAACTGGGATTCCCCGTCGATGTCGTCGCCGTCCGCGGCTCCGGGGCGACACCCGCCCGTAGAAACCTTGCCCGCCGCAAGGACAACCTCGCCGGCCGCCGCCTCGTCATCTGGTGCTTTGCCGCCCGCGAACTCACCGAAGGCCAGGGCTGGGCCAAGGTGCAGGTGGTTAAATCTTCCGCGCCCGCTCCTTCCGGCCCGGAATAGTAGAGCAACTGGTAGAAAGAGAATCATTACGCGATTCATTTTGCCTAACGCCTGCGTTCGCCGCGTCGCTGTGCAACGCTTTGTTCGGCATTCTGCGGTTGCTGTTCACTTGGACTTGCGTTCAAGCGCCCTCTGAGGGGTGAGAGCGATGCCGCAGCGGCAATCTCTTTGCCATCGGCAAGGATACGCAGGCCCTTTCCCTTTCTGTACTTTTGGCCGGTTCTGTCGAACAGGACAGTGATCGCTCTGCCGTGGTATCGAACGCCATCGAGGCAGAAGTAGTCCCATGTGTCGGGTGCGAGGGGATTGATCGCTATCGTGTCGTCTTCTTGCGGTCTAATGCCAATCAGGCCGTTGATAATCAGATCACAGTAGGTGGAATGATTGTAGTCTTTGCCGCGCTCTTCTCCTTTGGCGGGATCTGCTTTCCCATCCTCCCATATCTTCATGGATGCTCGGGCCAGCCATTCGCCGGTGAACGGGTTAAGGTTTTCGTCAATCCATGGCACATCGCGGCCGTCATCGAGCCTGAGGTGATGCGATTGCGTGTAGATCTTCAGAGTCCTGTAGTAATCGTCTCGGCTCACGACCTCCTGAGTATAGTCATTCAACAGGTTGGCCATGGCGGTTAGTGTGACGGCCGTGGAAAACGGCCAACTCGGCCCGTTCCATTGGCATGCGTGCCCTTCATACGAGACCGTAAAACCCGGATGACGTTGCTCGGCCGTGGCAGGACCGAATGGCGCATAGAAACCGCGCGGATCAATGAGTTGCGACCAGGCATCCGATTTATCCGGATCCGGCAGGTTGAAATACCAGGGCGTGTAGCCATGCAATTCCCTCGCGTCGGAGAGCGTCGGATGGTCGATGCGGGGAAGCACCTTGAAAAAGCGTGCTTCGGGATCCCAAAGGTGCTCTTGCGTCAGGCGCCTGATGTCCGCCGCCCGGTGCTGGAAACGCGTGGCGCAATCGGCATCTCCCGCGCGATCAGCGATCGCCGCGATGGCCAGCGCGTCGCCGTACATATAGCTGTTGATGGTTGCTCGGTAGCCCAGTTCACCGGGCGCGAGCCGACCGGAGATGGAGCGCTCCATTCCGTCGCGATCGTCCCGCTGCCAGAAGAGGCCGTTGGGATCGCGCTGCGTGCTCTCCCACGCCTCATAGTTTGCGATGAGCTCCGGCAGCAATTCCAGACAGAGGTCGAACCGTCCCGAGACCTTTGCGTGGGCGAGCAGCGAATCGGCAATCCAGAAACTGTATCCTCTGTTGGTGTTGATGCAGGTGCGCGGCTCGCCGCCACGGCGCAACCAGAACCGCGCATAGTCGTCGAGATACCGGGAATCATGCAGCCAGCGACCCTCCCGGAAATGATGGGCGGCCGCACAACTGATGGTGTTGTGCTTTCCGGCCCACGGCACCGGCGGCAGAAACTCGGTGACGACAAACCCGTCGGGCGTTTCCTTGAGGTGCTTGCGAAAGGTCCACCAGCGGAAGCAGTACGTTTCCTCTATCGCCTTGTCGGGGCATTCAAAGCGCGGGACGGTCTTTCTCATCCATGCCAGCACTTGGTCATTGGGTATGTGCTGTCGGTATAACTCGCAGTCATTCTGATTGAATGACGCTACGTATCGCTCCAATGCTTCCGGCGAGATGATTCCTGTCATAGATTGTCTCTTTATGCCGTCCCGCAGGGACAGGGATTAGTTTGACTAGCCTGTTCGCTCATTTTATTTTGGAATACTGATAAAATCCTGTGACAAGTCGAATGAGTCCAAAAAGAACAGCACCATAAAAGACCATAAACCGACCACCGGTGGAACCCGAATACAAAAATCCGCCGACAGTGGCAATGGTGCCAAGAATGAAAAAAGCAGCGCCAATAAAAATCGTTTGCTTCGCAGCGCTACGCAGCGCTTTGGTAATGTTGTCTATTATCGCCGATGCCTCCTCATAGCTCAGGCCATCGTCAACAAGCAAATCCTCAATGGCTTGATGCGAATGACCTGCTTTCATGTAGCCTGCAGCTTGTTTGTAAACTGCCTGAATTGTTTCTTCGGGCGTTTTGGTTTTGAACTTTCTCTTGAGCGAATCCAGGGATGAACGCGAATCCTCCTTCTGCTGGGTTTGTTCATGCGCAGGTTGGTTGCTGTAAAATTGCTTGGGGGCTTGTGCCGGAGGATTTTTCCCCAGACAAACATCAAGCCTCGCCCATTCGGAATCGCCCTCTTGACAAGCGAGAATTTCAGGGGAAATCTCCCCATGCTTCAGCATGTCCTGAAGTTCCAGCTCACTGTAGGGACCTTGGACGGTGTCGGCGCGAAAGAGATAGAGAGACATAAGCGGAGGACTTAGTAAAATACCACTTTCGCAGACTTAAGTTGCTTCACAATATCCGCCTCATTGATCTCCCAGAGAGTGCCTGGTCGAAATTTCTCAATACGCCCATCTCTATACCTGATAAACCATGCCTTCCTGTCGCGGTATTTGGCATCCTTTACCATTCCAATGTGAATGGCTGCAATATCCGCAAAACGGAATCGGGTTGTCGGAGCAAACCAAAAACCAACATCCTGCTCGATGTAGGAGTCACTCATTGTAATGCGATCCAAAGCGAGACCAGGCGCTAATAAGCCTATAAGCACCACCGCAATCACTACGGCAGTAATAATGGACTTAGCTGGTTTTTTAGCGCGAATGAGATGAAATGACACAATGCCTGCCACAAGCCCAAGTAAGGCAGCAATGACGGAATAATAGATGGGAAACGAGCATGTCATATCTTTAGCGAATGTCGGCCGTTATCGGCACCGGACCGCTGGCGCGACGAATGCCAGGGAGCGGAGCGACCAGCGTTCGGCGTGACGGCTGGCAGGTGTTCGGTGGACGGCATTGTTCGCTTTATTTTGCTAAAACAGGTCGGAGTGTGTCCCTGTCCTTTCCAAAAGAAGTTCATCGCCCATAGGTTTGTAGATCAGAATCCAGTCCGGCTCAATGTGGCAGTCGCGTCGCCCGATCCAATTTCCCCCGAGTTGGTGGTCGCGATTCTTTGGCGGCAACGGTATCTCTTCAAGAAGAAGGTCGATAACCGATTTTATTTTGGCGAGGTCTTTGCCTCGCTTCTGCATGCGTTTGACATCCTTCTTAAATTGCGTTGTTTGAGCGAGCCTCATTCGTCCCATGAGGCATAAAGCTCAGCGGTAGGATTAAACCGCTCGATGTCCTGATTTTTGTCGCTTTTGGCGAGCACCGAGGCGGTGAGCCTGTTGGGAACATGCAACTCCAGCGGGAAGGACTTCCTGATGGCGATCTGACGATAAAAAAGCCTGATCGCCTCGGTCGGTGTTATCCCCAAGGCATCAAGCACCTTCTCAGTTGCGGCCTTTGTCGCTTGGTCGATTCTTGCATGAACTACTGCGGATTGTGACATGGCAAAAACGTATCACAGGCGCAACACATGTCAAGTGGCGATATTTTTCTGCGAACGTCCGCCTTCAGGTTCGCTGTCTGGCGGAGAGGGTGGATCGCAGGGAATGGGAGCGAAGGCACTCGGCATGCTCTGCTGCCAGCATCCCCCTGTGCCTGAGCGGTGGAACGTGGGATTTGTGTTCATCGAAACTCCTCACGGGCCAGCGATTAACTGGACGAGCCTGTCGCATATTTTTCTTCGTGGTCCGGTGTCGCGTGGAAGAACGCTTGCGCCTGAACCAGATTCCGAATGGACTTCATCCTGATGGAATACTCTCGTATCCGGCGGCCTGTGGCAATCTCGCTGTTGGGAAAATCCGCGATCATTGGAAACAGCGTCAAAGGGGTATAAGTTTCTCGCACCAAGAGCGCTGCAACTCTTCTTTGATGTATATCCACTTCCCGTTCACCTTGCGAAGCTTAAACATTATGCCACCACGATCAAACGGTGATCGGATCACTCCAGTTGTGATATCTACCTCGGTCTTGGATACCACATCGATCCGCAAAACGGGATCCTTCCGTTCGGGAATGCTTTGGGCTACATTAACAATCTCTTGTCGCTGGCTTGGCTCAATCAGTTTGTCAGGATCATTGAACTGTAGATTCTGTGCCTCAACGACTATCTGCTCATTAGCGCAAAGACTTAGCGGCACAAACAATAGAGATGCGGTAAGAGTCATGATAGCAGACAGAGACATATGTTTGATTGCCGAACGTCCGCCGTCACCGGCACCGGACCGCTGGCGCGACGGATGCCGGGAGCGGAGCGACCAGCGTTCGGCGTGACGGCTGGCAGGTGTTCGGTGGACGGCATTGTCGCATTATGTTTTTTCCAAGAGGTCTCCCTCCACATATTGGTGGATTAGCCCAGAAATCAGGGCCTGATATGGAAGGCCTTTTTTAAGCGCCTTTCGCTGAATGCCAAGCAAATCATGACTGCTAAGCCGAACGTTGATCCGCTTGTCTTTCTTGAATGTGTTCTCGGATGCCCGCATCAAATCAGACAGCAGTTTTTTGGATGGCTTCTCAATCTCGATAGCTCCGCTCTCAAGCGCTTCCATCAGTTCCTTTTCTTCTGCTTCACTTGTTGGTTTCATCATGTTCCTCCCTGTATCGTGTTGTCATTTTTCGCGAGGGGAAAGCGGTCTTTAGAAAAATCTTCTGTTTATCTTGGACAAAAGGAACTGCAATGATCCGGCCGTCCATCGGAATCAGAAAAATCCTCTGATTGGGATATTTTTCTGTATTCCAGTGCTTTGTGACCGCCCAAAGCCTGCCATCTCCAAGAAGCAGAGCGATCTCCTCGAAAGAGATGCCTCGCTCCCTCTTGAGTTTTTCATTCTTTTCTGGATCCCACTCAAAAATCACAGTGAACGTGTATGCCTATGCGGCATCCATGTCAAGCGACTATTTTTCTGCGTCCCCGGTCAGGTATCGCTGGCTGGCGGGGCGGCCGGATCGCAGGCGTCGGGAGCGAATGCACTCGGCCTGCTCTTCTGCCAGCAGGCCTTGTGCCTGAGCGGTGGAACGTCAAAGGGGTGTTCATCGAAACTTCCAACGGCCAGCGATTAACTGGACGAGTTTGTTGGCATTTATACTTTCTGATGCTGTCCAAAATCGCCGCGCAAGAGGCCCTCGAATGAGAGATCCTCATCCAGATCCGGCCAGTGAATTCCGAAAGGGGAAATCTCAACAGCGTTCAGTTGTGCAGGCGTTCCCTTGGTTAGGCGGGGATTCTTCTCAACGGGAAAACGAACCTCAATGCCACTATCCATCTGAATCAGGATGTGCCCACCAGAATAGGTGACCTTCTTCGCGGTATCAAGCAAGGTGTTCATGCCATTCTTCAA
>Ga0194039_1000826_pt1 | contig 17606 bp, 15 predicted proteins | sample JunL228m_MetaG_FD_148679 | JGI IMG/M metagenome (GOLD analysis project Ga0194039, IMG submission 148679) | Anoxic zone freshwater microbial communities from boreal shield lake in IISD Experimental Lakes Area, Ontario, Canada - Jun2016-L227-8m | ecosystem: Environmental > Aquatic > Freshwater >... | reverse complement strand
GTGCAGTGCCGAGCGTTCCTGGTTGGCCACCAGATCCGACCAGCCGAGGAAGTCGTTGAGCGCGAACGATCCCGTTCCCCACGACGAGTTGTGCAGATCGTGCGGTCCGACGCTGATCACCGCCGCCCGGTGTTCGGGAGGTGGGTCCGACAACAGCGCCCACTGGGTGAATCCGAGGTAGGACAGTCCGACGGTGCCGAACGTGCCGGTGAACCAGGGCTGTTCGCGCAACCACGCCACGGTGTCGGCGGCGTCGTCGGCCTCGTGCACCATCGGCACGAACTGACCGCCGGAGCCGAAGGTGCCCCGCACGCTCTGGAACAGAACGTGATAGCCGCGGGCGGCGTAGATCTGTGCGTAGAGGAATGCGAATGGGAACCCGCGCCCGTAGGGTCCGCGGACCAGGACCGTGCCCAGTGGCGATGAGGTGACCGGTGCGTAGTGATCGGCCACCAGGGCGACATCGTCGCGCATCGGGATGCGCACGCCGCGATGCACCACGTAGTCGGTCGTCGGGGGTGGAAGGCGCAGGGCGCGCGCTGCGGCGCGATCGGCTAACCGGGTGCTCGTCACGGCCATCAGGATATGACCGCCAGTAGGCTGACCGGTTGTGGCGGCCACGCTCTGGGCGATCAGCGATCTGCACACCGGTCACACCGGCAACAAACCGGTGACCGAGTCGCTGTACCCGGCAACCGACGAGGACTGGCTGATCGTGGCCGGCGACGTCGCCGAACGCACCGATGACATCCGATGGTCTCTGGATCTGCTGCGGCACCGCTTCGCCACGGTCATCTGGGTGCCGGGCAATCACGAACTGTGGACCACCGGCAAAGACCCGGTCCAGGTCTTCGGCCGGGCACGCTACGACCATCTGGTCGAGATGTGCGACGAGCTCGGAGTCCTCACTCCCGAACATCCCTATCCGGTCTGGACCGGATCCGGCGGCCCGGTGACCGTCGTGCCGATGTTCCTGCTCTACGACTACACCTTCCTGCCCGAGGGTGCGACGACCAAGGCCGAGGGGCTGGCGATCGCCAAGAGCCGCAACGTGGTCTGCACCGACGAATTCCTGCTGTCCTGTGAGCCCTATGCGACCCGCGAGGCGTGGTGTCGGGATCGGCTGTCCTACACCAGATCCCGGCTCGACGAACTCGACGTGAGCGTGCCGACCGTCCTGGTCAACCACTTCCCGCTGCGTCGCGAACCGTGCGAGGCGCTGTTCTTCCCGGAGTTCTCGCTGTGGTGCGGGACGACGGAGACCGCCGACTGGCACACCCGCTACAACGCGGTGTGCTCGGTCTACGGGCACCTGCACATCCCGCGGACGACCTGGTACGACGACGTCCGCTTCGAGGAGGTGTCGGTGGGCTACCCGCGCGAGTGGCGACGGCGCAAGCCGTATCGCTGGCTGCGTCAGGTGCTGCCGGACCCCGACTATGCGCCCGGCTATCTCAATGAGTTCGGCGGGCACTTCGTGATCACCGCCGAGATGCGCGAGCAGTCCGAGACGTTCCGCGAACGGCTGCGGAGCAGGCGCCGATGAGCGAGCTACTGCGCGCGGTGCTGCCCGACATCGCCGGACTGGTCTACGCGGAGCTCTATGACGATCCGCCCGACCTGAAGCCGCTGCCCGACGAGGAACCGCTGATCGCTCGCTCGGTGCAGGGTCGGCGCAGTGAGTTCGTCACGGTCCGGCACTGCGCCCGGCTGGCGCTGTCCCAACTCGGTGTTCCGCCGGTGCCGATCCTCAAGGGCGATAAGGGCGAACCGCGCTGGCCGCAGGGGGTGGTCGGCAGCCTGACCCACACCCGTGGATACCGCGGTGCCGCGGTGGGGCGCACCGCGGCGGTCCGCTCGGTCGGCATCGACGCCGAACCCCATGACGTGCTGCCCGACGGTGTGCTCACCGCGATCAGCCTGCCGGCCGAACGGGACCAGATCGGCGCGCTGCCCGGGGGACTGCACTGGGACCGGATCCTGTTCTGCGCGAAAGAGGCCACCTACAAGGCGTGGTTCCCGCTGACGCAGCGCTGGCTCGGATTCGAGGACGCCCACATCAGTTTCGACGTCGACGCCGGCTCCGGCGGGGCGGCCGGCGGCTTCGTCTCCCGCATCCTCATCGACCCCGCCGCACGGCAGGGGCCGCCGCTGACCGAACTGTCCGGGCGGTGGGCGGTGAGCGGCGGTCTGGCGTTGACGGCGATCGTGCTGTGAACGCCGCAGCGGGCATCGTCGTCGTCGACAAGCCCGCCGGAATGACCAGTCACGACGTGGTGGGCCGGTGCCGGCGGATCTTCTCAACCCGCAAAGTCGGCCACGCCGGAACGCTGGACCCGATGGCCACCGGAGTCCTGGTGGTCGGCATCGAACGCGCCACCAAGATCCTCGGTCTGCTCACCACGACGACGAAGTCCTATGACGCCACGATCCGTCTCGGTCAGTCCACGTCCACCGACGACGCCGACGGTGAGGTGGTGCGGTCGGCGTCCGCCGCCGCCGTCACCGACGAGCAGATCCTGGCCGGCATCGAACCGCTGCGCGGCGAGATCTCACAGCGCCCGTCCTCGGTGAGTGCCATCAAGATCGGTGGCAAGCGGGCCTACCAACTGGTGCGCGAGGGCGAAGCGGTGCAACTGGCGCAGCGCCGGGTGCGCATCGAACGCTTCGACGTCGTGGCCATCCGGCGTACGGGAGCGTGGGTGGACATCGACGTGGCGGTCGACTGCTCGTCGGGTACCTATATCCGTGCGCTGGCCCGTGATCTGGGCGCGGCACTCGGCGTCGGGGGACACCTGACGGCGCTGCGGCGCACACGGGTGGGACCGTTCGGACTCGATGCGGCGCGCACGCTGGAGCACCTGGCCGAGGATCCGGCGTTGAGCTACTCCCTTGACGAGGCCTGCCTGCTGGCCTTCCCGCGCCGCGACATCGCCGACGATCAGGCGCTCGACGCCAGCCACGGCAGGCCCCTGGACGTCGCGGGGATCGACGGCGTCTACGCGGCCACGGATCGAGCGGGGCGCGTGGTGGCGCTGCTGGAGGATCTGGCCGACCGCACGAAGTCGGTGGTGGTCATCCGGCCGGCCACGCTATGAGTCGTACCCCTGGCCGAGTCGTACCCTTGATCCTGTGGAGCGCTGGCGCGGGCAGGACGACGTTCCGTCGGACTGGGGGCGCTGTGTGCTCACCATCGGGGTGTTCGACGGCGTCCACCGGGGCCATGCGGAACTGATCGGGCGGGCGGTCAAGGCCGGTCGCACCCGCGGCGTGCCCACCGTGCTGATGACGTTCGACCCGCACCCGATGGAGGTCGTATTCCCCGGGAGCCACCCCGCGCAGCTGACCACGCTGGCGCGCCGCGCCGAGCTGGCAGAGGAAATGGGCATCGATGTCTTCCTCGTCATTCCCTTCACCGCCGACTTCATGAAGCTCACCCCGGACCGCTACATCCACGAACTGCTCGTCGAACGGCTGCACGTGGTCGAGGTGCTGGTGGGCGAGAACTTCACCTTCGGCCGCAAGGCCGCGGGCAACGTCGACACGTTGCGCAGGGCAGGCGAGCGCTTCGGGTTCGCCGTCGACTCGGTGTCCCTGGTCGCCGAGAAGCACGACAGCGAGGTGCTGACGTTCTCCTCGACGTACATTCGCGCCTGCGTCGACGCCGGTGACATGGTGGCCGCCGCGGAGGCTCTGGGCCGCCCGCACCGGGTCGAGGGAGTTGTGGTGCGCGGCGACGGCCGCGGCAAGGGCCTGGGATACCCGACCGCCAACGTCGCGCCGCCGATGCATTCGGCGATCCCCGCCGACGGCGTGTACGCCTGCTGGTTCACCGTGCTCGGTCACGGCCCGGGAACCGGAACGGTATTGCCCGGCCGGCGCTACCCCTCGGCGGTGTCGGTGGGCACCAACCCCACGTTCTCCGGCCGCACCCGGACGGTGGAGGCGTTCGTCCTCGACACCACCGCCGATCTCTACGGCCAGCATGTGGCCGTCGACTTCGTGGCGCGGCTGCGGGGTCAGGAGAAATTCGACTCGGTGGACGACCTCATCGCCGCCATGGGCCGCGACACCGAGCGGGCCCGCACCATTTTGGCCAGCCAGGCCTGACCCGGTAACCTGGGTACGTCCTGAGCTGCAGTCCGCGGCGGCTCAGGAGGCGATTTCCTCGCGGCACTGAAATAGATGGAGTTTCACCATGGCGCTGACCGCCGAGCAGAAAAAAGAGATCCTGGGTTCCTACGGCCTGCATGAGACCGACACCGGTTCGCCGGAGGCCCAGGTGGCGCTGCTGACCAAGCGCATCTCCGACCTGACCGAACACCTCAAGACCCACAAGCACGACCACCACTCGCGCCGGGGACTGCTGCTGCTGGTCGGCCGCCGCCGCCGGCTGCTCAAGTACGTCGCCCAGGTCGACGTCGAGCGCTACCGCTCGCTGATCGACCGCCTGGGTCTGCGTCGCTGATCCTCCGGGGTATCATTAGGGCTGTTGCGAGCCGCGCCGCGGCTTGTGACCTGCGTCTCCCAGCGAGATCCGGCCCGATCGGGCGGTCTTCGGTAGTGGCTGCCGGGAGGTCTTATCCCGGCAGCTTCGATCGACGACCGTAGCCGTTCCACGGCCGAACCGTCTCGTCACTGGTGGCGCTAAATCCACAGTGAACGAAAGGCCGTACGGACGAATGTCTGTCGCTGAAATCGACGAGGGCGTCTTCGAGTCAACCGCCACCATCGACAATGGGAGCTTCGGCACCCGAACCATCCGTTTCGAGACCGGCCGGCTGGCCCGCCAGGCCGCCGGCTCCGTCGTCGCCTATCTCGACGACGAGACCATGCTGCTGTCGGCGACCACCGCCAGCAAGGCTCCCAAAGAGCACTTCGACTTCTTCCCGCTGACGGTGGACGTCGAGGAGCGGATGTATGCGGCCGGGCGTATCCCCGGCTCGTTCTTCCGCCGCGAGGGCCGGCCGTCCACCGACGCCATCCTCACCTGCCGGCTGATCGACCGGCCGCTGCGCCCGTCGTTCGTCGACGGTCTCCGCAACGAGATCCAGGTCGTCGTCACCGTGATGAGCCTGGACCCCAACGATCTCTACGACGTGGTCGCGATCAACGCCGCGTCGGCCTCCACCCAGTTGGCCGGACTGCCGTTCTCCGGACCGGTCGGCGGCGTGCGCGTCGCGCTCATCCCCGGTTCAACTTCCGGCTCGGCCGGGGGAGGCCAGTGGGTCGCGTTCCCGACCGTCGAGCAGCTCGAGGGGGCGGTGTTCGACATGGTCGTGGCCGGCCGCGTCGTGCACGACGGGGACGTCGCGATCATGATGGTCGAGGCCGAGGCCACCGACAACGTGATCGAACTCGTCGCCGGTGGCGCGCAGGCGCCCACCGAGGCCGTCGTCGCCGAGGGCCTCGAGGCGGCCAAGCCGTTCATCGCGGCACTGTGCACGGCCCAGCGCGAGCTCGCCGACAAGGCCGCCAAGGCGACCGCCGACTACCCGGTCTTCCCCGAATACGCCGACGACGTGTTCGCCGCCGTCTCCGATGCCGCGTCGGCATCGCTGGGCCAGGCGCTGACCATCGCCGGCAAGCAGGAGCGCGAGGAGCGCACCAACGAGATCAAGGCCGAGGTGCTCGCACGACTCGGCTCGACCTTCGAGGGCCGGGAGAAGGAGATCGGCGCGGCCTTCCGCTCGCTGACCAAGAAGCTCGTCCGGCAGCGCATCCTTACCGATCACTTCCGCATCGACGGTCGCGGGATCACCGATATCCGCGCGTTGAGCGCGGAGGTGGCGGTGGTGCCGCGGGCCCACGGCAGCGCGCTGTTCGAGCGCGGCGAGACCCAGATCCTGGGTGTCACCACACTCGACATGGTCAAGATGGCCCAGCAGATCGACTCGCTGGGTCCGGAGAAGTCCAAGCGCTACATGCACCACTACAACTTCCCGCCGTACTCCACCGGTGAGACCGGACGCGTCGGCTCGCCGAAGCGCCGCGAGATCGGTCACGGCGCGCTCGCCGAGCGCGCGCTGATGCCGGTGCTGCCCAGCGTCGAGGAGTTCCCGTACGCGATCCGTCAGGTCTCCGAAGCACTCGGCTCCAACGGGTCGACCTCGATGGGCTCGGTGTGCGCATCCACGCTGTCCCTGCTGAACGCCGGCGTGCCCCTGAAGGCTCCGGTCGCCGGCATCGCGATGGGTCTGGTGTCCGACGAGGTGAACGGGGAGACGCGCTACGTCGCACTCACCGACATCCTCGGCGCCGAGGACGCCTTCGGTGACATGGACTTCAAGGTCGCCGGCACCAAGGCGTTCGTCACCGCCCTGCAGCTGGACACCAAGCTCGACGGCATCCCCTCGAAGGTCCTCGCCGGCGCGCTGGCGCAGGCCAAGGACGCCCGGTTGGCGATTCTCGAGGTGATGGCCGAGGCCATCGACGCCCCCGACGAGATGAGCCCGTACGCACCGCGCGTCACCGCGATCAAGATCCCGATCGACAAGATCGGCGAGGTCATCGGACCCAAGGGCAAGATGATCAACTCGATCACCGAGGAGACCGGTGCGTCGATCTCCATCGAGGACGACGGCACGGTGTTCGTCGGCGCCACCGACGGACCGTCGGCGCAGGCGGCCATCGACCGGATCAACGCGATCGCCAACCCGCAAATGCCCAAGGTGGGCGAGCGGTTCCTCGGCACGGTGGTCAAGACCACCGACTTCGGGGCATTCGTCTCGCTGCTGCCCGGCCGTGACGGTCTGGTGCACATCTCCAAACTGGGACGCGGCAAGCGGGTCGCCAAGGTCGAGGACGTGGTCAAGGTCGGCGACAAGATCCGCGTCGAGATCGCCGACATCGACAACCGCGGCAAGATCTCGCTGATCCCGGTCGCCGACGACACCGCCGACGACGCCGGCAACGGGGCACCGGCACCGGCCGATGCCGCGACTGTCAGCAGCTGACCCGGCCATCCACCGCACCGTCCTACCGGGCGGTCTGCGGGTGGTCACCGAATTCGTGCCGTCGGTGCGTTCGGCATCGGTGGGCGTCTGGGTCAACGTCGGATCGCGCGACGAGAGCCCGGCCGTCGCCGGTGCCGCGCACTTCCTTGAGCATCTGCTGTTCAAGTCGACACCCACACGGGACGCGGTGCAGATCGCGCAGGCGGTCGACGCCGTCGGCGGTGAACTGAACGCTTTCACCGCCAAGGAGCACACCTGCTATTACGCGCACGTGCTCGACGAGGACCTCGAACTGGCCGTCGACCTCGTCGCCGATGTGGTGCTCAACGGTGTGTGCGCCACCGACGATGTGGAACTCGAGCGTGATGTGGTGCTTGAGGAGATCGCCATGCGCGACGACGACCCGGAGGACACCATCGGCGACGTCTTCCTGTCGGCGATGTTCGGCGACCATCCGGTGGGCCGACCGGTGATCGGCAGTGTCGAGTCCGTCTCGTCGATGACCCGCCAGCAACTGCACTCCTTCCACATCCGCCGCTACATTCCCGAACGGATGGTGATCGCGGTCGCGGGCAATGTCGAGCACCGCCGTGTCGTGGCCCTGGTGCGCAAGTACTTCGGCCCGCATCTGGTCCGGGGCCGCACACCGCGCGAACCGCGAAAGGGCGCCGGCCGGTTGACCGGTGCACCGGGCCTTGCGTTGGTGAATCGCGACTGCGAGCAGACCCACCTCACCCTGGGTGTGCGGGTGCCGGGCCGGCACTGGCAGCATCGCTGGGCGCTGACGGTGCTCAACACCGCCCTGGGCGGCGGACTGAGTTCCCGGCTCTTCCAGCAGATCAGGGAGACCCGGGGTTTGGCGTACTCGGTCTACTCGTCGATCGACACGTTCTGCGACAGCGGTGCGCTGTCGGTGTATGCGGCGTGCCTGCCGGAACGTTTCGACGAAGTCGCCCGGGTGACCACCGACGTGCTCGACGGAGTCGCCCGCGAGGGGATCACCGAGTCCGAATGCCGGATCGCCAAGGGATCCCTGCGCGGCGGTCTGGTCCTGGGACTGGAGGACTCGGCGTCGCGGATGAACCGCCTCGGCAGCACCGAGATCAACTACGGGCGCTATCGCAGCGTCGCGAGCACCCTCAAACGCATCGAGGACGTCACCGTCGAGGAGGTCAACGCCGTGGCCCGCAAGGTGCTCACCGGCACCTACGGAGCCGCTGTGCTCGGCCCGCACCGATCGAAACGATCACTGCCGCAGGCGCTTCGGCGGATCACAGGCTGAGACGCTAGCCGGCGAGTAATCCCGCCGGATCGGTGTAGCGCAGATCGAGATCGCGGGCCACCTCGGCGTTGAGCAGTTGGCCATCGTGGGTGGACAGGCCCTTGGCCAGCGCGGGGTCGTTGAAGCAGGCGCCCTGCCAACCCTTGTCGGCAAGTTTGATCACATAGGGCATGGTGGCGTTGGTCAGCGCGTAGGTCGAGGTGCGGGGCACCGATCCCGGCATGTTGGCCACGCAGTAGAACACCGAGTTGTGCACCTTGAAGGTCGGGTCGTCGTGCGTGGTGGGGTGGGAGTCCTCGAAGCAGCCGCCCTGGTCGATGGCGATGTCGACGAGTACCGAGCCCGGTTTCATCTGCGCCACCGTGTCATTGGTGACCAGCTTGGGCGCCTTGGCGCCCGGCACCAGCACCGCACCGATCACCAGGTCGGCCTGTTTGACGGCGTTCTCCAGATCCAGCCGGGAGGAGTACCGGGTCTCGATCGCACCGCCGTACTCGGCGTCGATCTTGCGCAGCGTGTTGATGTTGAGGTCGAACACCGTCACGTGGGCTCCCATACCCCAGGCGACGGCGGCCGCGTTGTCGCCGGCCATGCCGCCGCCGATCACCACCACGACCGCCGGTGCCACACCGGGCACACCGCCCATCAGCACGCCGCGGCCACCCTGGGTGCGCATCAGGTGGTAGGCGCCGACGTGGGCGGACAACCGGCCGGCCACCTCGCTCATCGGCGCCAGCAGGGGCAACGCACCGTCGGCGGTCTGGACGGTCTCGTAGGCGATCGAGGTGGTGCCCGAAGCGAGCAGCGCGTCGGTGCACGGCCGGGATGCCGCCAGATGCAGGTAGGTGAACAGCATCTGGCCCTTGCGCATCAGACCGTACTCCGGCTCGATCGGCTCCTTGACCTTCAGCAGGAGTTCGGCCTGCGCCCACACCTGCTCAGCGGTGTCGACGATCGTCGCCCCGGCGGCGGTGAAGTCGGCGTCGTGGATTGCCGAGCCCTCGCCGGCGCCCTTCTGCACCATGACGTCGTGGCCGCGGTGCACCAACTCGCTGACGCCGGCGGGGGTGATGGCGACGCGGTACTCGTTGTTCTTGATCTCGGTGGGGACGCCGACGCGCACAGGGGACTCCTCGATGAGTGGGACGCTTGCGCTTCATTGTGAAGAACATACGGATCATCGGCAATCAAGCCGACAATGATTCGCTAAAATCAGGGTGTGAGTGAACAAAAAGCGAAACGGGCTCATCCGGCGATGCAAAAACCGAAGGATGTTCACCCCGCTGACCTCGACGACGTCGACCGGCACATCCTGACCGTGCTGCACACCGACGCACGCATCGCCAACAGCGTGCTGGCCGACCAGGTCGGTATCGCCCCGTCGACCTGTCACGGCCGCGTGCGGCGCCTGCAGGATCTCGGCGTCATCCGCGGCTTCCACGCCGACATCGACCCGACGGCCATCGGACTGCCGATGCAGGCCATGATCTCGGTCAGCCTGCAGTCCGGCGCCCGGGCGAAGATCCGCACCTTCGTCGAACAGATCCGGCGCCGCCCGCAGGTGATCGACGTCTACTTCCTCGCCGGCGCCGACGACTTCATCATCCACGTCGCCGCCCGAGACACCGACGATCTGCGCTCCTTCGTCGTCGACAACCTCAATGCCGACGCCGACGTGGCCGGTACGCAGACGTCACTGATCTTCGAGCACCTGCGGGGGGCCTCACCGCTGTGAGCGGCGGCGGTATTCAGGACGTCGCGATGAATTCCGCCACGATTCGGCCCAGCCGCTCGCCCTGCTGCTCCTGCACGAAGTGGCCGGCGCCGGCGATCGTGGTGTGCGCGCGGCCGGCCGCTCCGGGAATAGGCCGTCAGAAAGGGCTTTTCCCACTCGGCCAGGACAGCCATCGTCTCGCGGCCGATTGCCGCGCCCGGATCAGTGCGCGTCAGCGGCACCAGGGCGGTGAGCTGTCGCAGCCCGGCCTTGCAGGAGCGGTCGGGGAAGGGCGCGTCGTAGCCGGCGAGCACGCCGGCATCCAGGTGTCCTGCCAGGTTCGCATCGCAGGTGTGCAGGATGGTGTTGGTCGCCACCACCCGGGCGAACCGGTCGGGTTCGCGGGCCAGCACGCTCAAGCCGATGGGCCCGCCCCAGTCCTGCACCACCATGGTGATGCCCGAGAGGTCCAGTCCGGTCACCAGCGAGTGCATCCAGTCGACGTGGCGGGCGAAGGTGTAGTCCGTGGGCTCGGCGGGTTTGTCGGAGCGTCCGAATCCGATGTTGTCCCGGGCGATGACACGCAGTCCGGCGTCGGCCAGCACCCCGATGACGTGCCGGTACAGGAACGACCAGGTGGGCTGGCCGTGGAGTAACAGCACAATAGGGCCGTCGGCCGGTCCGGCATGAGAGTCGCGTGACACCGCCACAAGACAGGATCGGGTTGCGAAAAAGCCGGTCCCCGCCCTGATCTGCCTGTTAGTTTTAGCGTGCATATCTGCTGGGCGGGCTTCACAGTACGAGGAGATGGAATGGCGAATAAGCGCGACACAGTGGCTACCGGGGTCGAAGGCCGGTTGGATTGGCTGCGCGAGTCGGTCAAAGCCCAACCCGCTGGGGCCACGGATGCGGCGTGGGCATGGATCGACGAGTTGGCGAAGAAGGCGAAAACGGACGCCGAGGCCGCAGACTCTGATCTGAACGCGCTGTTCAGGTTGGGTCTTCCGCCTACCGATCTGGACGGACCCACCGAAGGCATGTTGGTGATGACGACGACCAACCCTGCAGTGGACACCGCGGTGCGCGCGGTCACGGGGTTGTGGATGCCCTGGCAGGGCAAGCGGTTCGATGTTGACGCCGGGACAGGCGACAACCGGCTGACCCGCAGCACCGGACTGGTGTCGAAGTTACTGTGGCCGCTCTACTCGATGCGCGACGCCGAGTCCGGCAAGCTGGCGTTCGACTTCACCACCTACGTCGAGCCGGGCAAAGAAGATCCCGACGTGAAGGTCATGGTGATCGACTACGCCGACGTGGAGAAGAATCCGCGGCTGATCATCCGCAAGATTCGTGACGAACTCGTCGAGCTGGTCAGTGGTGTGTACCTCGGGAAGATCCTGTTCAATACCGGGTCGGACAGCTACAGCAAGCTCGGTTACTTCGCTCTCAGGACCCCCGCTGGTGCTGGCAAGTAACGCTGACCCTGCGAGTCACCGGATGTTTTGAGAGAAATGAAAGTCAAAGGGAGGGTCCAACAATGCTCGGTATTGAGTGGTACGAGAATCCATCGCTGATCCTTCAGGTTCGCGCCCTGGCGAAGGCCCGAGACGATCTGCGCGAGAAGAACCTGTTCGAAGGTGAGGGTATCCGGCCCACCGAGGATCTCGGGGAGCCGAGCGAATCCGAGAAGCGGGCGCGCACGCCCGACGGTACGTTTAATGATCTCTCCGAGCCGTGGATGGGGGCCGCGGGCACCGGTTTCGGCCGAAACGTCCCGCTGTCGATGACCATCACCGACACCAAACGGCTGTTGGAGCCTGATCCCCGGGTGATCAGTCGTCGGCTGATGGCTCGCGATGAGTTCAAGCCGGCAGGCATTATCAACGCCCTTGCTGCTGCGTGGTTGCAGTTCGAGAACCACAACTGGTTTTTCCATGGGAACGGCTTGCCCGACAAGAACATCGAAATCCCGTTGCGGCCAGGTGACGACTTCCCCGAGGATCCGATGCGGATCCGGTGCACCATCCCGATCAAGGGTGAAATCGTCCACGGGTGTCCGGCGCCGATGTTCGCCAACGTCGAAACCCATTGGTGGGACGGCTCGCAGGTTTACGGCACCGGCAAAGACCAGCAGTCACGGGTCCGAACTTTCCAAGACGGCAAGGTCAGGGTCGAGAAGGACGGTCGGCTGCCGCAGAGCGATATTCCCGGCGTTGACCTGACGGGTTTCCAGGAAAACTGGTGGGTTGGTGTCGGATTGCTGCACACCGTGTTCGCCCGCGAGCACAACGCGGTGTGCGACGCACTGAAGAAGGCCTATCCCAGTTTCGATGATCAGCGACTATTCGAACTCGGCGTCCTGGTGGTTTCTGCACTCATCGCCAAGATCCACACTGTCGAATGGACCACGTGTGTGCTGCGCCATCCTGCACTCCAGATCGGCATGAACGCGAACTGGTACGGCGCTCTCGGTGAGACGTTCAAAGACCATGTTGGCCGTGTCGGCGACAATGAGGCGCTGTCGGGAATCCTGGGGTCAGCGACCGATCACCACACGGCCCCGTTCTCGCTGACCGAGGAGTTCGTCGCGGTCTACCGGATGCACCCGCTGATCCCGGATGACTGGAACTTCTTCTCGCTGGAGTCCGGTGAACACCTCGAGAAGCGCAACTTTACCGAGCTGCAGGGTCAGTACACCCGCGACTTCATGGACCGTGTGCAGATGCAGGACATCTGGTACTCGTTCGGTCTGGCCAGCGCGGGCGCTGTGTGCCTGCACAATTACCCGAATGCGTTGCGGCAGCTGACCCGCATCGATGGCCAGATCACTGATCTGGCCACCTTGGACATCGTCAGGGACCGTGAGCGCGGGGTGCCGCGCTACAACGACTTCCGCGAGGCGCTGCGGATGCCGCGACGCAAGACGATCGACCATATTACGCCTAATAAGCAGTGGGCCAAGGAGATCAACGAGGTCTACAACGGCGATGTTGACGCGGTCGACCTGCAGATCGGGATGCAAGCCGAGCAGCCGCCGAAAGGTTTCGGCTTCTCCGACACCGCATTCCGGATCTTCATCCTGATGGCATCTCGCCGACTGAAGAGTGACCGGTTCTTCACCAAAGACTTTCGGCCTGAGGCCTACACGCAGGTCGGTTTCGATTGGGTGAATAAGACGTCCATGAAAGACGTTCTGCTGCGTCACTATCCGGAACTTGAGCCGGTGATCGGCGATGTCGAGCGGGTCTTCGCTCCGTGGCCCAAGTTGGGTGCGCCGGCGCCGGACAAGCCCCACCGCATCGTCCAACTGGCGGACACCGTGCGTTCCTACATGCCCTGGGTGTGAGGCACGTGGCTGCTGACTTCCCACACGCGTCAGTCGTGGAAGGTGTCCGCTTCACCGCGCAGATCGGTGCTCCCAACATCATCCTCGGGCTGTTCAACAAGAGGGAAGTCCCCAGCCGGCTCGCTTCAACGGTGGGTGCCGACCACCTGGGCTATCGGTTGGTGGAAGGTATGGTGCGTAGCTACGGGCCCGGACCTTTCTACATCCGGGTTGCCCTTGATGAGGCACTGCTGGTGCATCATCCCGACGACCTGAAGTTCGTCCTGGGCGGTTCCCCGGACCCGTTCGCTTCCGATCCGGAACCTAAACGCAAGGGGATGGCGGCGTTTCAGCCCGACGCTCTGACGATCTCCCGCGGACAGCTGTGGGAGGACCGGCGCCGGTTCGCCGAAGCGGTTCTCGATACCGGCAAGCCTCTGCACCGGCTTGCGCAAGCGTTCGCGGATGTGGCCGCGGACACCGCCAGCGAGCTTGCCTCCGAGCCCATTACGTGGGAGACCATTAACGAGGCGTTCCAGCGGATGACCCGCCGGGTCGTCTTCGGCGACAAGGCTGCCGGCGATGAGCGTCTGACACGGCTGCTGGGGGAGCTGATGTCGCAAGGCAACAAGATGCCCGGCAAGCCCGGACCCGAATACCCCGAATTCATCGGGCTGATCGACGGATACCTGGAGCAGGCCGAGCCGGGCAGTCTCGCCTCAGTGATCGGCCAGGCGCCCACCGCACCCGACGTCGCACCCGCGGGCCAGATCGTGCACTGGTTGTTCGCGATGGGAGACACGCTGGCGGCCAACGTGTTCCGAACGCTAGCGGTGCTGGCAACACACGCCGAACAGCAGCGTGAGGTGCGGGCCGAGACAGCTGAGGTCGATATCACCTCCGCGGCCGGTGTGGCGTCGCTACAGTACCTAGCCGGCTGCCTATACGAGGCGATGCGGCTATGGCCGACAACGCCGCTGTTTGGCCGGGTCGCCACCCGGGATATCGAGTTCCCCAGTGGCGTAGTGCTTCCCGAAGGCCGACAGGTGCTGATCTACAACGTGTTCAACCACCGTAACCGCGACCGGATCCCGTACGCGGATCGTTTCGCACCCGGTGAGTGGGTCAGCGGTGACGCCGGAGGGGACTGGACGTACAACTTCTTCAGCCATGGGCCGCAGGATTGTCCGGGGGCCGGGCTCTCAGCATTTCTCGGGCAGGCGGTGATGGCCAATCTGCTCGATGCCGGTGCCCTCACCGTCACGGGCACGCACCCGAGTCCGGGCAAACCCTTGCCGCACAGTCTCGACCTGTATGGATTCAAGGTCCACATCGAAGCGAAACCCTGATTTCCCGGCGTGACCACCACTGCGAAGCATCTGCAAAACGCCCTTGACGGCCGATGGCGCGACGTCAGGAACGCGATCCGCGCAAAACTCTCGATGGAGATCTTCCGGCCACACTTCACCCCGACCACGATGATTGCCCGCAGTCGGGTCAACGAGCAGTTGAAGATTATCGCCGCCGCGGGTGCGGCCGAGGACGGCTTCAAGAAGGAGCACGGCGGCACCGGTGACGTCGCTGCGGCGGTGATCAAGATCGAGATGGCGGCGATGTCGGACGTGTCCCTCATGGTGAAGGCCGGTGTGCTGTGGGGCCTGTTCGGAGGGGCCATCGAGAACCTCGGTACCGAACGCCACCACGAAGCCTACGTTCGGCCGCTGATCACTCTTGACTTGCTGGGCTGCTTTGCGATGACCGAGACAGGCCACGGTAGCGACGTGCAGTCTCTGGAGACCACGGCGACCTACGACCCGGCGACACAGGAGTTCGTGATCCACTCGCCGACGCCGACGTCGCGTAAGGATTACATCGGCGGTGCGGCCGAAAGCGCTGGTGTGGCAGCAGTGTTCGCGCAGTTGATTACGAAGGGCACGTGCTACGGGGTGCACTGCATCGTGGTTCCGATCCGCGACGAACACGGTAAAGACCTACCCGGTGTCACCACCTCCGACTGTGATTACAAGGGTGGTCTGCCGGGTGTCGACAACGGGCGGATCCTGTTTGACCATGTGCGCGTCCCTCGGGAGAACCTGCTCAATAAGTACGCCGACGTCGCACCGGACGGCACCTACAGCTCGCCGATCGAGAACGACAATCGGCGTTTCTTCACCATGCTGGGCACCTTGGTCCGTGGCCGGGTGACAGTGGGCGGCGCAGCCGCGGCGGCCGCTCGGGTAGCCTTAGACATCGCCGTGCGGTATGCCTTGCAGCGCAGGCAGTTCAGTGCCCCTGGCGAGGACCGCGAAGTTCTGTTGATGGACTATCTGATGCATCAACGCCGGCTGCTGCCGTTGGTCGCACGCGCGTACGCACTGCAGTTCGCGCAGAACGAACTGGTGACCACGCTCAACGACCTGCAGACCTCCGACAGACCCGATGCCGAGGAGCAGCGTGAGCTGGAGGGGCGCGCCGCCGGTCTCAAGGCGATCAGCACCTGGCATGCCAGCAGCGCGATCCAGGAGGCCAGGGAGGCCTGCGGCGGCGCAGGTTACCTGGCCGAGAACCGGCTGATCGGGTTGCGTGCCGACACCGATGTGTTCACCACCTTCGAAGGTGATAATCACGTTCTGCTGCAGTTGGTGGCCAAGCAACTGCTCACCAGTTACAACGACGACATCAAGGGTATGAGCCCGGTCGAGTGGGTGCGATTCGCCGCCAACTTAGCCGGCGATCGGGTGCTGAAAAGAACTGCGGCCGAGACCATTATGCAGACCGTCCTCGATTCCCGGCAGGACAACGAAGAGGAGGGCAGCCTGTTCAACCGGGGCACTCAGGCCAAGATGTTCGAAGACCGCGAGCAGTATCTTTTGTCCTCGCTGGCGCGGCGACTGCAGCGCAGGGCGAAGACGATGTCGGCCTTCGAGGCCTTTAACTCCGTTCAGGACCACGTCATGCATACGGCGCGGGCGCACATCGACCGCACCGTCCTGGAGGCTTTCATTGCGGGCATTGACTCCTGCGAGGATCAGGAGGCCCGCCGCATCCTCGACTCGGTATGCGATCTGTACGCGCTGTCGGTGCTTGAGGACGATAAGGCATGGTTCATCGAGCACCGGTTCCTGTCCACCGAGCGGGCCAAGGCGGTGACCCGCGGTATCAACGAGCGCTGCCGCACGCTCCGGCCCCATGCCGAGACACTGGTGGATGCGTTCGGGATACCCGAACAGCTGCGTTATGCCGAGATGCTTCATCCGGAACATCTGCGCAATGCGAGCGACCGTTAGCCGTCCCGTAGCCGACGGCCACCCGGCAAGGGTGTTTCGGCGCGACCAGGCGGTAGGTTGGGCGAGCACCAATGCTGCCCGTTGCTGCTACCTGACCGGGGACTACGTCATGACTGCACTTAACAGAGAGGGATCGCGATGAAGGCCCTCGCACTATCTGGCGCCTCCGTTGCCATCACCGGCGCGGCTCGCGGTATCGGTTATGCGACTGCGCAGGCGTTCGTCGCCCAGGGTGCCCTGGTGTTCATCGGTGATCTCGATGCCGATCTGGCCAAAACCGCCGCTGCCGAACTCGGCTGCTTCGGCGCAGCACTCGACGTGCGTTCGCGGGAGTCGTTTGCCGCGTTCCTGGCCGACATCGAGGCGCCATTGCAGGTCCTGGTGAACAACGCCGGCATCATGCCGGCTGGACGGTTCGTCGATGAATCGGACGCTGTGACCGACGCGATCGTTGATGTCAATCTCAATGGCGTGCTGCGCGGAACGAAGCTTGTGCTGCCGGGCATGATCGATCGCCGATCGGGTCACATCGTCAACGTCGCGTCCTATCTGGGTATGGTGCCGGCGGCCGGGTTGGCCAGCTATTGCGCCACGAAGCACGCTGTGGTGGGTTTCAGCGAGTCAGTGCGCGACGAAGTAGCCGGCACCGGCGTTACCGTAACCGCCGTGCTGCCGTCGGCGGTGCGTACCGACTTGGTGTCCGGGGTGAAACTCGGCGGTTTGCTGCCCACTGTCGATCCCGAGGACATCGCCGACGCCATCGTCGAGTCGTGTCGGACCCGACCCGCCATCGTCGCCGTACCCGGCTGGATGCGCAGCTACGAAGCCGCTGCCGCGCTCACACCCGACCGGCTGCTCGGGGCGATTCGCGGAAGGCTTACCCGGGATCGGGTCCTGCGCACCCTCGACAGCAAGGCCCGGGCCGGTTACGACGAACGGATCCGGCACGACGCCGGTGGAAGCTGAGATCGCGTACCGGCCACACCGATCGTCGGTATCCTGACCGTCCTGGACGCCGACGCGCGCATCGCCAACAGCGTGC
>Ga0194039_1000824_pt1 | contig 17630 bp, 16 predicted proteins | sample JunL228m_MetaG_FD_148679 | JGI IMG/M metagenome (GOLD analysis project Ga0194039, IMG submission 148679) | Anoxic zone freshwater microbial communities from boreal shield lake in IISD Experimental Lakes Area, Ontario, Canada - Jun2016-L227-8m | ecosystem: Environmental > Aquatic > Freshwater >... | reverse complement strand
TCATTTGCGGATGAACCTATTTTCTGACAACCAGACGAAGGAAGCGGTGGGGGCCATCGAGAGCAATTGATGCCGTTTGAAATTGGTTGGAGTCGGGAGCGGAAAGAACAACACCGATTGGAGTCCAGTTTTTCAGATCGGTGCTTGTTTCCACTGTGTAAGCAATGCCAGTGCTTCCAGCATAGAATGAGATTTGCAGTTGATTCCCGGCAACTTCTGCAACCGGCATTGATCGGCCTTGATTCTGAGTTGGATCTAGATTGAGCGCATACGCCATCAAGAGCGGCACCCCGTCATTGTTTGGAATACTTAGGAGGTTTTCATTGTAAGCGAATCCCTTAGAAAGAAGCCAAGGGGCAATCGGTGAATAAGCGCCCATGTTGACCGATGGGTAGCCATTCCAAGTCGGCGAGGTGAATCCAGTTGCGTTATTGAAGTAATACACAGTGAACCCGGTGGCACAGTAACGAAAAACGTAGGTTCCGATTGTTGGGGCATTTCCAGAAAACTGTGCAGTTTTAAGCCTGCCGCAAGCGGAAAACGCAGAGCCTGCTATGAAGGTGACGCTGGAAGGAATCGTCACGCTCGTCAGGCCGCTGCAACCGGCGAACGCATAGTTTCCGATACTCGTGACACTGGAGGGAATCGTCACGCTCGTCAGACCGCTGTAATTGGCGAACGCGTAGTTTCCAATGCTCGTGACGCTGGAGGGAATGGTGTATGCTCCAGCTTTTGCCGCTAGATATTGAATGAGAGTGGTTTTTAGTTTATTAAAAAGAACCCCGTCAGCACTGCTGTAATTCTGGTTTGCAGAATCGACATTAAAAGCTGTCACTTTACTGCATTGCACGAATGCTGCTTCTCCGATGTTGGTGACGCTATATGGAATCGTCACGCTCGTCAGGCCGCTGCAACCGGCAAACGCATAGTTTCCGATACTCGTGACACTGGAGGGAATCGTCACGCTCGTCAGACCGCTGTAATTGGCGAACGCGTAGTTTCCAATGCTCGTGACGCTGGAGGGAATGGTGTATGCTTCAGCTTTTGCCGCAGGATATTGAATGAGAGTGGTTTTTATTTTATTAAAAAGAACCCCGTCAGCACTGCTGTAATTCTGATTTGCAGAATCGACATTAAAAGCTGTCACTTCACTGCATTCCCCGAATGCGGCTTCTCCGATGTTGGTGACGCTATATGGAATCGTCACGCTCGTCAGGCCGCTGTAACCGAACGCATATTTTCCAATCATGGTGACGCTGGAGGGAATCGTCACGCTTGTCATCGCTCTGCAACCGGCGAACGCACCGTATCCGATTCCTGTGACGCCTTCGGAAATCGTCACGCTCGTCATCACACAATTTTGGAACGCATAGTCTGCGATGCCGGTGACGGTGTGCCCATTGATTGTCGAGGGAATGTTTAAGACGCCAGCGGGCATCGTGAAATATCCGTCCTTGAGATATCCGGTGATGATAACCGATGATCCCAAGTCGGCATATGTGAGGGGTATTGCTCCCTGACCGCTCGCTGAGATCGTTCCTGTCCCCGATGTGGAATCCGAATTCACAGAGATAGTCCCATTGTATTGCTGCACAGCGGTCGGGCTAAATGACACTGTTACATCCCGCGAACTGTTTGCGGCTATCGTCCCACTTGTCCAATTTCCGCTGAATCCAACTGGATAGCTTATATCGGTGATCGTTAGCTCCGTATTGCCGGTATTGCTAATCTTCATCGTCGAGGTTATTTGAGAATACATCATCGCGCTGCCAAACGTCAGGTTGCCGCTCAACACGATGACGCGGGTGGGCACGGGGGCTCCATCTCCGGAAATGGCCGCTGTGTTTGTGCCGCCGGTCATGTCGGAGGCCACCGTTACCGCTCCGCTATATGACTGCTCTACAGTCGGGTTAAATGACACTGTTATGTCCTGCGAACTGTTTGCCGAAATCGTCCCACTTGTCCAATTTCCGCTGAATCCAACCGGATAGGTGATGCCGGTGACTGTCAGTGCCGTGTTGCCGGTGTTGCTGATCGTCATGGTTGAGGACATGGTGGAATTGATCGTCACATTACCAAACGTCAGGTTGCCGCTTATCTCGATGATGCGTGTCGGCGATGCTACACTTGAGGAAGGATATCCATTCCAAAGTGGTGAGGTGAATCCTGTAGCGGTGTTGTAGTAATATACTGTGAACCCGCTTGACGCTCCACCAAAAACTCCGTTGCCCATCGTAGGGGCATTGCCAAGAAAACCATTCTGGAAAGCTTGGAGCAGTTGGCGAACGCGTAGTCCTGAAGGCTGGTTACACTGGCCGGAACGATCACGCTGGTGAGTTCGCTGGCCCCGTCGAAGGCATGCATCCCGATGCTCGAGACCGGCTTCCCGTTGATCGTCGCCGGAATGGTCACGACCCCGACTGGCTCGGTCAAGGCTCCGAGGATCGTCACCGATGTCCCGTTGTCCGTGTAGAGGAACTGATCATTGGGTGAGACCCAGCCGATTTGCGTGTAGCTCACGTTTCCGCCATTGGAAACCGATGGCACAGAGGAGGTGTAGCACACTTGGAGGGAAAGCGCGGGGTTGCCATACATGTCAACCGTTGACACCCCTGAGTTCAGGAACACGCTTGGATCTGCCGAAGGGGCGCTCCCCAAGAACACCGCACGGGCCATCTTGCTACAATTGGCGAACGCCTCTCGCCCGATCCACGTCACGCTGTCCGGAATGACCACGCTCGTGAGCTCGCTGCAGTTGGCGAACGCAAAGTCCCCGATGCCCGTGACTGGCATCCCGTTGATCGTCGCCGGAATGTTCACGACCCCGACCGGTTCGGTCAAGGCACCGAGAATCGCCACCCCCGTCCCACCTCCCGTGTAGATGAACTTATCATTGGGTGCACTCCAGCCGATTTGCGTGTAGCTCACATTTCCGCCATTGGAAACCGATGGCACAGAGGAGGTGTAGCAGACCTGAAGAAGTGGTAGGCCGGAGCTATCTGGAGTCGTCAATCCTGCGCCGATAAACGCGGTGCTTTCCACGCTCGGAGCGCCCAAGAACACCGCGCGGGCGAGCTTGCTACAATTGGCGAACGCGTAGCTGGCGAGGCTGGTCACGCTGTCCGGAATGACCACGCTGGTGAGCGCGCTGCAGTTGGCGAAAGCATTTCCCCCGATGCCCGTAACCGCCATCCCTTTAATCTTCGCCGGAATGTTCAGGACCCCGACCGGTTCGGTCAAGGCGCCGGTGATCATCACCGATGTCCCGTCGTCCGTATAAATGAAATTTCCGAAAGTAGCGGCAGACAGGTTCCCCCCGATAAAACAAAGCCCCGCCACAAGAATCTTCCATCCAACGAACGGCTTGATTTGAGCGGTCATGGCTTCGGGTCTGCTGGCACTGGCTGAAGTCCCGGTTTATCGCGCTGGGCGAACGGAACTTTGAATAAGTGTCTCTTATCCCATCCAAAATGCAATGAACCATTTCGCCCACATGCTGAGATGAATTCTCGTTCCGTGCCTCTTCGACCTCACAAAAGCGGAGCAAATCCAGTTGCTTCCGTAAAATCCGAAAGGACGAGATTGCAGTGAACCTAGCGATGGGTATAATAGTCAAAAGAACACCATGTCCCATCCTGAAAAAACCCTTGATTATCTGGAACAGCAGATCCCCAGCCTTTCGGCAGATGCCGTGGATGTTGCTTATTGGAAATCGCTGGCAGCGGGGAATTCCGTCTTGGTGAGCGGGGAGGGCGGGATATTTGAGGTCTTTCCAGACGGGACGCAAAAGCTCGTTAAAACCACCGCTCAGCCGCTGAGCGTGCCCGTGGGAACCCGCGTGCGGATTCCGTAACCATGCGGATCCGGTGTTGTCGGGTGATGCTCAAGCATCTCTTGCCCCCGGCATTGGAATCGCTTTCTTGAATTTCGGTAAACCAGAGAGGGTCCCTGATCCGCGCGTAAGCACAACCAATGGAGGGATGTCGCCCCCGGCATCCTCTCTGCCACAGCAAGGGCGCCGAGGGCGACGCCCCTCCCATTCATATATCGTTTCTCCGCTTCGCTCCGGTTGCCCTCCATAGGCCAAACATTCGTCTTACCCACTTCGCAAAGCGCAAGCGCGCTGGTTTTGTCGAGCCGCACTCCCTGCGTCCAGCGTTCTTACACGCTGATTTGGGTCAAGCCCTTTTTCAGTCCTCCGCCATCCCGAGGGTTCCGAGGATCCGGTTGAGATCGTCGCTCCCGTAGTATTCGATATGGATGGAGCCTTTTTTTTCTCCGTGCTGGATGACGACGCGCGTGGCCAGCCGGTGGGTTAAAAAGTTTTGGACCCGCAGCACGGCTGGCGCGAGCTCCGGGACGGGGCCGGGTTTCCCGCGTTTCCGCGCGGTTTTTCCTGTCGCGGCGAGATGGTCGGCGGTGAGTTTTTCGGCGAGGCGCACCGAGGCGCCCTGGCGGACGATCTGCCCGGCGAGCAAAATTTGTTCCTCGTGCGACTTGAGCGAAAGGAGGACTTTGGCGTGGCCGACGGTGATCCGTTCGTGCTTGAGGAGCGACTGCACGTCGGGCGCGAGGTCGAGCAGGCGCATGGCGTTGGCGACCGATGCGCGGCTCTTGCTGACGCGCTTCGCGATGTCCTCCTGCGTGAGCCCGAAGTCCCCCGAAAGCCGCTGATACGCGGCGGCCTCTTCGATCGGGTTGAGCCCCTCGCGCTGGAGGTTTTCTATCAGCGCGAGCTCGAGGACCTCGCGGTCGGTGGCCTCGCGGACAATCGCGGGCGCCTCTGTCAGAGCCAGCTCTTTGGCCGCCCGCCAGCGGCGCTCGCCGGCGATGAGCTCGAAGTGGCCATCCACTTTCCGGACGATGAGCGGCTGGATGATCCCGCGCTCCCTGATGCTTTCAACCAGTTCGTGGAGGTGTTCGAGTGGGAAATCCACGCGCGGCTGGAGCGGGCTCGACCGGATCCGATCTACGGGCAACATCTGGATGCGCTCCCCCAGCTCTTCTGCTGGAGCGGGATTGACAACGCGCGTGTTGATCAACGCGCTGAGTCCCTTGCCGAGTGCCTGCTTTGCCATATAATTTGCCGATCTAATCACCGCGCGCCACACGCGACAAGCAGAAGGAGTGGATTTCGGACCGACGGATGATAGTTTTTCCCCATCATGTTTTCTTTTCTTCTGGTGTGGGAGGATGCCGCCGAGAGATCCCCCTCCGGACAAATGGCCATGGACGAGGCGCTGCTGGCCCTGTCCCCGCAGCCAGTGCTCCGCATCTACCGCTGGGCGGCACCCGCAGTCACCTTCGGCTATGCGCAGCGCCATGCCGTGGCACAGGCTCTGGCCGGCAGCCTTCCGGTCGTGCGGCGGTGGACCGGTGGCGGCACGGTTTTCCATGGTTCGGATCTGACGCTCACCCTCGCCGTGCCGGCTCCGCATCCGCTCTGCTCCGAGAGCCCGGAGAGGATCTATCGCGGGGTTCATGAGGCCCTGCTGCCGGCGCTTCGAGAGAAGGACGCTCGGCTTGCCTCCGCGGAGGACTGCCGCGCAGGTGCCGCATGCTTCGCGAGCCCCGCCCTTCACGATATTCTCTGCGGCGGAAAAAAAATCTGCGGCGGGGCCTTGCGGCGCGGCAGGTCGGGAGTTTTGTATCAGGGTTCGCTGCACCGGGTGCTGTCGGCCGCGCCGCTGGCGGCGGCCCTTGCGGATGCCCACGCGGCCTTCTTTCCCGGCCCGGAGATCGAGAACAAATCCTCGCTCCTCGACCTCACAAAATATTCGACCGACGCGTGGAACAGGATGCGTTGAGCCCGCCCGGGGCCCTGGATGCCGCTTCCGGGGAATTTGCTCGGGAGGAGACTCGAACTCCTAATCCTTGCGGAACCAGATCCTAAGTCTGGCGCGTCTGCCAATTTCGCCACCCGAGCGTCGCTGAATTCCTATATTTTAAAAAATCAATGCCGAAACCCACTTTCCTTGGTGCAAGGATTGCTGCAAGAGTTTTTTGGAAAAGCATGGGAAAGGGGGGTTATTCGCTGGCGGGCCTGCGCTTCGGGCGGTGGCGTGGGGCCGGTTCGCGGGTGAGGAGTTCCCAGAGCGGCCCGGAGTGGTTGCCCATTCTTTTGAGCATCTGGATCGTGCTTTCGCACGAGTCGGGCGGGAAGATGATGTAGTGGATGGAGCGGAACGCGTCCTCGAGGGTTTGATGCAGCCAGCCCTGCTCGACGGCGGGAGAGATGTAATAAACCGGGGTGATGAGATCGTGGTCCTGCGCAATGATCCCTTCACGGATGGCCAGGTTGAGCAGGGGGGTGCCCGGCAGGATGCGGATGCCGAGAAAGACAAAGACCGGCGCCTTCCGGAGCGCCTTGATGTTGGCGATCCCCTCCGCCACGGTTTCGCGGGTCTCGCCCGGGCCGCCGAACATGATGTAATGGGCGACAGGGATCCCGTGATCCAAGAGCAGGTTGTTCGTCGCCTCCACATCGGCCCACGAAAAACTTTTGCCCATTTGTTTGAGGGTGATGTCCGTGGAGGCATCGGTGCCGAGTTCGACCGCCTGAAGGCCGGTGGATTTCATGAGCGCGACGATGTCGGCATCGAGGTTGCCGGGCTTGAAAAATGCGGTCCATGGGGTGCGGAGGTTGCGGCGGGAAAGCTCCGCGACCACCGCGCGGTAGTGGCCCTCGTCGTCGTTGAAGACCGAGTCGGTGAAGTGAAATTGCGTGGCATGGAAGCGGGAGGTCAGAGATTCGATTTCGTCCGCGACGTCGTTCGGATTGCGCGGGCGCAGACGGCGTCCCTCAAGGTAGGGATAGGTGCAATAGACGCAGTGGTGGACGCAGCCGCGCTTGCTCTGGATCCCGGCGAGGCCGCCGCTCTCGCGGTAAAATTCCATCAGTTCCGGCTGATACCATGCGGAGCGGATGTCGTCGCCGGGGATCAGGGATTCCGAGCGGATGCAGGCGGTCTCCGGGAAGCGTCCGGCCGCGGCGTTGTCCGCAAATTCGACGATGCGCCTTTCGCCCTCGCCGACGATTCCGTAATCCGCCCCGGTCTCCCGGAGGATGCGCTCCGGGAGGATCGAGAAGCCGGCGCCGCCGAGCAGGATCGTGGCGCCGCTCACTTCGCGGAGCGCGGCGACGAGCGCGGTCACGTCCGGGATGTAGCACTTTTCGTTGAGGAGGTTGACATTGTCGATGTTGCGGATCGAGATGCCGATGAGGCTCGGTTTCTCTGCGGCGACGATCGCGAGGACGTCCGCCTGCGGCTGGTGGAGCAGGTCGAGCGTGAGCACCTCGTGGCCCGCGTCGCGGAGCGCGGCGCCCACCATGCTCATCCCGAGCGGATAGACCGGGTAGGGCGAGGTGGCGGTGTTCGACGAGATGAGGAGGATTTTCATGCCGGTGGCACCGGGGTTTTCCAGCCGCGGTTGCGGGCCGGACGGACCCGCTTATAGGTGCCGTCGGCCCGCTCCTTGTCCAGCACATCGATGTAAAGTTTCGCCATCCGCACCTCCTTGCTCTGGTCGCGATAAAATTCCTCCCATGCCCACTCGTTGAGCTCCTCGAGTTTTTCGATGCTCATCTTCGCGGGCTGGAAGACGACGTTGTCGCCGGTGTAGCGTATCCAATCGTTGTGGAGGACGCGGCCGGCGCTCTCCATTTCCGCGCGCACCGGGGTGTGCGGGAAGGGGGTCATGATCGTGAACTCGGCGAGGTCGAGATCGATTTCGAGGAGGAAATCCAGGAGCCGCCGGGTGTAATCCTCGTCGTGGTCGTCGCAGCCGAGAATGATCGTCCCCTCGACGCCGATCCCGCGCTCCTTGAGCCGCTTGACCCGCTTGCGCATGAAGTCCGAAGTGTCCACGATCGCCTGGTAAACATACCAGCACCCGGCCGCGGCGGCGAGGTCGAGGATCTCGTCGTCATCCTTGATCGGATGCGAGATCCACTTCTTTTTCAGCGGCGCAATCGCCTTGAAGAGTGCCTTCTCCCACTCGTCATCCTGCGCGAGCGAGTTGTCCACGAAGAAGAGGCGGTTGTTGTCGATCTTCGAAATCTCCTCCGCCACGGCGTCCACATCGCGGAACCGGAACTGCCGGCCGCCGAGGAACTGGGCGCAGCACGGAAAGCAGTTGAACCGGCACCCGCGCGAGGCGTGGATCAGATCCACCATCTGCACGCCGCGGAAATTGTAGCGCGGCCGGTCGAGGATCTCGCGCCGGGCGTGCCCGATTTTGTCCATGGCCGGATGGTCGTGAAAGTGGTTGTAGAGCGGCTTGAGGCGGCCGGCCCGGAAGTCGTCGAGCACCTCGTCGAAGCGGCCTTCGACCTCGCCAAGGTAGACCGCGTCGGCATGCTTCATCGTCTCCTCGTGGTGGAGCATCGTGCCGATGCCGCCGAAGATCACCGTGACTCCGAGCGCGCGGTAGCGGTCGGCAATTTCCCAGGCGCGCGGCATCTGGCAGGTGAGCATCGCGGAGATGGCCACCAGATCAACATCGGCGGCGATTTCCAGCGGCTGGACGTGCTCATCCACGAACGTCAACTCGATGTCGCGCGGGACGGCGGCCGCGAAGCAGATCGGACCGTGCGGGGGGAGATGAAACTCCGGCTGGTGCCGCAACTTCGGCCATTTCGGGTAGATGAGTTTCATGTTCATTGGGCTGGTTCCTCGGCTGGTGATGTGAGATTCGGGATGAGTTGGGAAAGGCGGGGGCAGGCGGCTGCGAGCGCGGCGAGGCGGGAGAGAAGCGGCGGCGAGCCCGCGGTCACAAAGGCCGCCACGGCGGATCCGGCGTCGGCCTGGACGACGAGCATGGCGGGGGCGTCCCCGTTCTTGATCAGCAGCGAAGCGGCTTCCAGGGCGTCCACCAGCGGCGTCCCGGCGCTGATCAGGCAGAAGAGCGGCCCCTGAAAACCGAAATGAATCGCCGCCTCGCCCAGCGCGGCGGTCGGGAGCGTGTGGACGAAGAGGTTGCCGCGCGCGAGGATGCGGCCGGATTCGACATAGTCCTTGAAGTAATCCGCGTTGGCCGCAAGCGGGCCTTCAAACCCCGCGCCCACGATGCCAAACTCATGATGGACGTCCTGCGAATATTCCACGCCAGCGTCCTGCAGCGCGAGTTCGCAGGCGCAGCAGGCCATCCGGGAAACCAAATCGAAACGCCCGAAACGCTCGATTTTTTTTCGGAAAAGCGCGTCCACCGAACCGCCGGCCCCTGCGGTCGCGGGATCCGCGCGGGAGCAGGTTTCGCCATGCCGGATGCGGCCGTGGGCGGCGGCGGTGATCCAGCCGATGCCCGGAGAAAGGCCATGAGACTGGGCGGGATCTGGTCGGACGGCGGCGGAAGGCGCGAGGGTGAGGACGAGCGCGGCGTTGATGCCGCCGAAGCCGGAGTTCGTTGTGAGGGCCGCGCGGAAGGCCGCCGGAGGGAGAGGGGTGGGACATTCCGTGACCCACCCAGATGCGGAGGCGTCCGGGTGCCGAAGCCCGACGGTCGGGGGCACGACGCCCTCGGAGAGAGCGCGGAGCGAGAGGAGGATCTCGACGAGCCCGGCCGCGCCGAGCGTGTGGCCCAGCGCCCCTTTGACCGAGAAAACCGGGAGGGCGGAAAACAGGCTCCGGAAGGCCGCCATTTCCATGGCGTCGTTGTAGCCGGTGCCGGTGCCGTGGGCGGAGACGAAGGCGATCTGGCCGGGCGCGACGCCGGCGTGCTGCATGGCCAGCCGGCTGGCGCGGGCCAGTTGCGCGCCCGAGGAGTCGGGCCGCGTGGCGTGCGTGGCATCGTTCGAGAACCCCCACCCCGCGACCGCGCCCAGCACAGGCCGATGCCCGCGCGCGGCACAGGCTTCCGACATGAGAAGCGCGACGGCAGCCGCCTCGCCGAGATTCAGGCCCTGGCGGTCGCGGTCGAACGGCCGCGCACCGACGGGATCCAGCGCGTTCATCGTCGCAAACCCGGCATAGACGAACTCGGAGACGGCATCGCATGCGACCACGAGCACGGACTCCTCTTCGCCCGAGGCAATCAGGGCAGCGGCCTGGGCGACCGCGATCGTCGAGGACGCGCATGCGGCGGAATAAATCCGTCCGCGTCCGAGCCCGCAGAGCGCGCGGAGTTTTTCGAGCAGGCGGACCGGGTCGGATTCGCCGGCGGGCGCGGCGGGTTGTCCGAGAGTTTCGGCCTCGAGGTATTCGATTTCCCCGACGGTCGTGGCGAGAAGGAGCAGAGTGTCCGCCGGAAGGCCCGGGCGGAGTCCGCGCAGCATCGGCTCCAGCATTTGAAGGACAGCCGGGCCGGATCGGGGATCCACATCCGGCACAATCCCGAGCGGGGTTTTTGCCGTGCCGCCGGGGAAGGAGATGCGGTCGGAGGCGGCCAGCGCCGTGCGGCCGGCAAGGAGCCCCTGCCAGGCGGCATCCACCCCGCGCCCGAAGGCGGTCACCAGATCTGCCGCGACGATGACGGCGCTCATTGGAGGGAGGCGAACTTCCCGCCGCGCCAGGCCAGCCGCGAAGCCTCCACAAACGCGGGCAGCGTGAGGAGCGGCGCGCCGGTCGCGGCGCTCGTGAAGAGCTGGACGGTGCAGCCGCGCGCGATCAGGTGCCCGTCGGCATGGAGGATCGTGAATTCCGTGTCCATGCGGGCGGCATCGTTCCAGTGGAGCGCGGCCCGGACGGACACTTCCTCGTCGAGATACGCCGGGGCGATGTAGTCGATGTGCATCTGCACGATGGGAGCATAAACTCCAGCCTTCTGGAAATCGGGATAGCCGAGGCCGCACGCCCGGTGGAGCGCGGCGGACGCGGATTCAAAAAATGCGGGGAAACGGCCATGCCAGAGGATCCCCATCGGATCGGCATCACTGAAGAGCACCCGCCGGGAGATGCTGACAGCGAGCGGCGCGGGATCTCCGGGCCGGGATTCAAAATACGGGGCGCGGGCGCGCTGCTTGCGAAGGGGCTGGATCATGCGGCGGGCAGGGTTTCGAGTTGGATGGAAATCTCCGCCACGCGCTCGCCGTCGCGGGTGACTTTGGCTTTTGCCGAGACGACATCCGCCGACCGGGCGGTTTCGGTCACGGCAAACTTGAGCGTATCGCCCGGGCGAACCGGCGCGACAAATTTCGCGTTCGGGACGCCCGCGAGTTTGAGCGGTGTCCCCCAGGCTTTTTCCAATCCGAGCCGCAGGCTTTGCAGGAGGCAGACGCCGGGGAGGATCGGGTCGTCCGGGAAGTGGCCCCGGAACCCGACGAAAGACGGAGGATAGCGGAATTCCAAAGTGGCGCCCGGGGCCGCGCCCTGCGGGTTCGCCTCCGCTCCCACGAGAGCCTCCTGAAGTTCGTCCTCGATCATGATTTGATTCTCATCTCCTTGAAAAAAAGTGTGATCGCGTAGTGGAGGTGCCGTTGTTTGAAGCGGATGACGCGCGGGCAGGCCGGCAGGCCGGCGTAATCCTCATACAGGATCCTCCAGACAACGCTGCTTCCAGGAAAGAATTTTCCGGGGGTCGCGAAGCGTTTTTCGAGGAGGCGCCCGGTCGTTGGATCGAATCGATATTCCAAGGTGCCGCCGGACGAGGGCAGTTGGAAGACCGTCGCCTTCCCGCGCGGGTGCGGGAGCCGGCAGGCAGCGGCCGGCGGAGACAGATCGAAAAACATATGGCGCACATCGGCGGCGGCACCGGCTACAAGTTCGGGATGGCGCGCCAAAAGGTCGCCCGGCATCCGGCACGCGAGGCGGCCGTCGGTTTCGCTGAGCTCGAAGACATTGATCCCGAGCTGGCTCAGGCCGACGAGCGCGAACCGGCGCTTCGGCACATCCACAGTGATAACTCCGAGCGCAGGAAATTTGAACCACCGGTATTGCATCACCGCGCTGCTGATGGCCGAGTAGCGGGTGGGACCGGAGCCGCCGGGCGCGGCGACGGAACCCGTGCCCGCATCGGCGGAACGACCGAGCACGCAGACCGCGAACAGGACAAAAAGTATCCGGCGGGCGGGCGCATTTCCGAAAGTTGCAGAGCACATGGGGAACGGGAGCCGTGCCTGCCGGCAGGCAGATCCCGCCTGTTTAAAGACTGAAAATCGCATCGGAGTGATGTGCCTCACACGGGCGGGACGCCCAATATTGGCAGTTTTGCAGCGAATTGTGGCACAGGCATTCCTGCCTGTGTTCGGAAATCTCGCATCGGCATTCTGCCCATCCTCCCCATGCGTAACAATCCAGCAAGACATGGGCAGCATCCCAAAACAAGCGCGTAGCGTAGCGCCGGCAATCAGGCAACGGCAAGTTGCCGTGCAATCTGGGCGTCAGTGCGGGCGATGGCCTCGCGGGCGATGCGGGATTCCTCCGGGGTTGCGGGATGGAAGCCGTGTTTTTTCAAGATCCGGTCGCAAGCGGCCACGGTGAACGGCTTTTCCGCATGCTGGGGAACCCGGACGGAAAACCCACCCATTTCAGTGCGCGAGGAAAAACCGGATGTGTTCTTGCGCGTTGGTTTGGAAATCACAGATGGCATAATCAAAAACCTCTTCTCTACTCGACTCGAAAAACCATTCCTTTTCAAGAAGTCCTTTTTTATTCCAAGGATATCGCGGTGGGCCGCGCCGTGCGCGGTGTCGTATCTGGCAACGCAATGTTCGCGTCCAGCGATCTCCGCAATGAGCAGAACGACAAGGGAAACGATCCTCCCGTTTTGGATATCACGCCAGGCGAAAATGTGTCCACAGTCGAGCCATTGAGTGAATTCCTTGTCCGGCATCCGAGGAACTGTCACGCGGTCTTGTGGATGGGAATCACGTTCTGTTGCTGTCCGATGGGCTGGACGGCAAACCATGCAGCAGCTTGTCCGCGGATAGCCCTGCAATGCCTGAACAATTGCGCCGGGGAGTTTCCAGTTCAGGCACAACGGATCCGCAGCTTCCGGTCACGTCGCGCAGAAAACATTCCGGCGGTGGCTTCCTGCTGCGTGGAAACCATTTCGTGGCATGGGCATCCTGCCCATGTCTTGCTGCCGATGGAAAAATAAGGGAACCGGAAGAATCTCCAACACCCAACAAAGAATATCCAAGGCCGGAATCGCGCCCGCTGCCTTTCTGAACTTCATCCTGGGATATTCCTTGTTGGACATGGGATATGGAATTCCCTCCGTCTTCTCTTGCAGCGCCCATCGCCGGATCCAAACTCAAAGGATCTGGAGGCCCACAGCGCTGACTGCTCCGGCAGCAGGAATGCGAACCGCGATTTCCCGGGGATCACTTCCGATCTGTGCAGGGCTTGGGGGAAATTGAACAATGTGCGGAACCCCTTTCCTTCCGGGGATCCCATTCAAAATGTCAACAGGCATAGCCTCTTCGACACATTCGAAATGTCAAAGAGCAAGGCCTTCGCCTGTTCATCGGTTCGTCACATATTTTTCCTTCACTGCGGCTTAGGTTTGTGCCAGCGGCCGTCAGTCCCACGTAGATAGACCCCATCCTTCTTCCATCGGTCAGTAATGTCGAGCCCATGCTTTGCCTGTGAATCATCGGAGAGGAGAATCTCTTTTCTGATTGATTCCGGGCAATTCGGATTCATCGAAAACCACAATATTCCGAGGTTTCTTGTCTTACGGAGACGGAGAAGCTCTGGTTCCGAAAGGAATGTGTTGCCTGCAAGTTTGCAGTAAACCGTGTGCGACGGGTCGGCGGTCAAGCTTTCGATCTGGCTCGGGGACAGATTCGGGTTGCACGCAGCTCCTGAACGAGCAAAGTCGTCCCGATCTTTGAGGAACAGGTCGATTTCATCGTGAGTCAAATTAGGATTGCTCGCAACAAGGAAGCGGACATCCGCGCTGGGTATGTGGACGAACTCAAGAATCCGCCTATGCTCAAGAGGCATCCTCTCGACAACCGCACGAATAACTTCTGTGGCGTAGCCATGCTCTCTCAGATATTTTTCGGCGTTTTTCTCCGGGTGCGCGGGGCCAATTATATCAAGGTTACAACCGGCGAACAGCATTCCGATCAACACGGTTAAGCACGCTTTCAGCGGATTCATTTTTTCAGCGCCCCTTGTAGAATTCTTTAGATTTTCCAGTCAGAACAAGAAATATGCCCGCGATGGAGATAATAGAAAACGCTTCAAGTATTGTGCGGGTTGGATCAAGACACGCCCAAAATCCCGGCGCAATGTTGCCCCCACCTGTGTTAGGTGTAACTTCATAAGCTGCCCATCCAAAATAAATGCTTCGCGACAATAAAAATACCCTCGGAGCCGCTCCAGAGCCTGAATCAAAAGTTCCTTCAGGATATCTCCGTGCAGGAAAGAGGAAAATCAAGGCTAAGAATATCAGCGCGATGCTCAAAATGATTTTGCGAGTGGAATTCATATATTTTCCTAACGTCAATACTCATTATCTTCCTGGTATCAGCATACATTATTTCAGCAATCGTATTCCCTGCAAGAGTGAAAGAAGGAATCCGGCTACTACAATCGCTTTTATAATTCTTTGCCTTTTTCTGTAGCGTATTAATTTCTCCTCGTCGAGATAGTAGTGTCCATCCGCTACGGGAACTAAAATCTTGCCAGTTATTAGCTGGTTGCAAATCCAGGAATGACGCTCCTCAAGATCTTTGAGAGCAAGAGTATGCTCCTTGCTATTTGCTCCGACTTCGCGAAAACGGTTGAGTAAGCGAATGCTTTTTCTCCAAATCAAAGCTCGCGCCACAACGCCGATGATGATCGCCGTCCAAAAAGAAATGAGAAAGTGTTGGGTGGTATTCATATTAATCGTGGATTGATGGCGAGACTATGGACGAGCTCGTTAGGAATATTCTTCTTTTGCATTTGGAGCATGGGTTCGGATCACTGCAGCCAAATGCGAAGATGGCATATCCAACCCGGCAAAATCAATTGACATGAAGTGTGCGTGAGAAAAATCAGTATGAATAGGATGCGGGATCATAGCCTGTAGTGTGGTCAGAATGGTCGGTTTCTGGGAAGCTACCCATAAATGAATTGGTCGCCAGCTATCAAACGGTGAAAAGGTCATCTCCCCCTTGCCCTGCCTCACAACACGGGGCACATGGCGAAACGCCATAATATCTCTCCAAAGAATGGGGGTCTTCATGAGTCGCGTGTCAAGAAGACCGTTTTCATCAGCGGTCAATATTGGCTTGCGATAAATCAGCCCCCACAATGAGAAAGCAATTATCAGAGCCGCTATGCAAATAAATGGCAGACTCAGCAATCTGCGGGAGCTATCAATGATAACATATATTCCGATCGCAAGAATACTGGAAAACAGACACATTCCGAGTGCATACATTTTTGAAGGATACGCAACGAGCCGCTGCGGGCTCTGTGGCTGAGCGCCTGATTCAATTTTAGAATGGATTTGAATAGGCATCTGCAACCTTCGCTTCGAGCTTGATGTCCGGTGAACTAAGCTTTCCATCCGTGTCCTTGACTGTAATCTTAAAGTATTCTTTCCCGCCAGGCATGACAACCGCATCGACACGACCGGAGGTCTTGTCAATAAAGGTTCCTTTGCCATCAAAGAATAGGCAGTCGATATTGGTGCTTTTCCAGTTCGTTTTCCCTCTGTTCTCGACAGTTCCAAGAATCTCATAGGTTTTATCGACCTGTCTCTTTTCTAATATTTTAATCTGGAGATCCTTGCGGAAATCACCTTTCGGCTTGTAAAGCTGCCACATTGGCAGAAAGCCAATCAGGACGATGGGGAGGATGAACAACCATTGCTTTTTCGGCCATGAGAAATTCAAGTTGGTGATTTCGGCTCCACAGTTCGAACATTTAATAGTTGCTTTCATATTAGGTATTTTGATCGTTTTCTATTCGTCATTCTGTCTGTCATTTCGAAAATCGGTGTCCGCTTCCGGGAGTCGCGGGTCGCGCGCCCAAGGCACAGTGTAGAGAAACTTCGATTTCAGATTCCTGTGGTATTTGTTCGTGATCAAAGCGGCCGCCACCCAGAGAGGTAGAACAGCAAGTGTAGAAAATCCACCGGGCGTTAAAGATTGAATGTTGCTCCGTAGAAACCATCGGCCCCAGGCGGTGTTTAGAGTAGCTCCCGTGGCATGGGCATCCTGCCCATGCGTCGCAATCCATCAAGACATGGGCAGGATGCCCATGCCACGGGATGTTTTCTACACAGCAACTGAATGTCTCATCCTTGTCTTGGTGGAATATTCTCATCGGCGACCCTTCACTTTCCCTTGATATACACGGATCCCTCTCCCGGCGGAAAGAGAAGAGCGATTTCGCGGGTGGATTTTTCGAGTTTTGGAAAATCTGCCGTGAAGGTTTTCCAGGTGCCTACTGGCTTCAAAGAGAGTGGACGGTAGAACCACGAACCGTCTTTCACGCGGATCAGAAAGTCGCATTCCGGGTAAACGAGAGCCGACCAGACGTATCCGCCGCCTTCGCCAAAATCCACTTTCGAGAACTCCCTCGACTTTTCCAGGCGTTTGAATGAGGGGTCCGCCATCACCTGCACCGAGATGGAAACATCTGTTTCCTTCGGTTTGGCGCGAAGGGACTGTTTGATTTCCCGCCACGAGTTTTTGCTCAGTTCGAATTTGAGTCCTGGCACGGACCCGGGCGTTGCCGTCTCGGAAACCTGGCCGGCCGCATCGAAATAGACCGCTTTCCCGTCGCCCTGCCATCCGGCTTTGCCACGCAAGAAGTCCGCGTTGTTGATTTCCTGGGCGTTCAAGCCGGCGAGGGACAATCCCAAGGCGGCTACTATGGCTGTTGTTGTCGGTTTCATAAAATGTGAGCTTCCCCGGGGAACGGTTCCGAAGCGATTTCCGCTGCCGGTGTTGTATTCCCCATGGATTCATTCCGTGGCCCCCTGTTGTCTGAGGAAGTCAGCGGTTTCGAGTTTTCCCTCCTCGATGGCCCTTCGGAGAACCGTCCGGCCTTGGGTATCCCTGGCATTCAGATCCGCCCCGTATTCGATGAGCTGTTTGAGTGGTGTTGTGGGATTGTGCCAGAGGGAGCGCATGAGAGGGGTTATTCCACTTTTCGTGGAGACATTGGGATCGGCCCCGGATTCAAGGAGATGCTCTCGAAACTCGGTCATCTCCTGATAATCCCAAATCACCGTGGCAAGGAGAGGGGTCGTGCCATTTTTTTTGTTGGCGAAATTGATGTCAGGACCGTAGTCCAGAATATGTCGGGCGGTCGGGACATTCCGCTTGTAGATGGCGAGCATGAGGGCGCTATCGCCATTCTCGTTTGGCTGGTCCACCGGTGCACCAGCTGCCAGAGCCTCGTCGAGCATGGCGATGTCACCTCGCTTGGCACCGTTGTGCAATAGCCAGACCGGATCGTCGCTGAGCCGGGTTGGCCCATCGACGCCGTTTCGCCGAAGAAGATCGATGATCCGCTGGTTTCCCTCGTTGACGGCAATTTCAAAGGGGGTGCCGTGTTTGGTTCGCTGGCGCGGGTCCACCCCCATCCACAGCAGCCATTGCAGCCCGTGCTCGTTGTCTCTCACCACGCTCCAAGTGGTTTCCGTGTGTCCATCCCCACGGAGGGCCGCTGTGTTCGCTCCCTTGGCGAGAAGGAACCGCCGCATCCCGTCCAACCCTCCCCCAAGCCATCCCATCGTGTAGC
>Ga0194039_1000823_pt1 | contig 17630 bp, 16 predicted proteins | sample JunL228m_MetaG_FD_148679 | JGI IMG/M metagenome (GOLD analysis project Ga0194039, IMG submission 148679) | Anoxic zone freshwater microbial communities from boreal shield lake in IISD Experimental Lakes Area, Ontario, Canada - Jun2016-L227-8m | ecosystem: Environmental > Aquatic > Freshwater >... | reverse complement strand
GTGTGGGGGGTGGAGAGGAGGCCGCCCGGGGGCTTTGGAGAGGGCTTTTGGGTTGTGTCGCTGGGGTCGAAAATATTTCGCTGCGTTAATAATCTAATTTAGTTCTATCAAACTTAATATATAATTTATAAAAATGCCACAGAACTTCTCTGGAGATGGATGCTAACTAAAAGTTATCCATTTGTCTTGTGCAACCTTCTCAAATCTGCCTAAATCCGCTTCTGCCTACCTGGCCATTCCAGCATACTATGGAATGATTTTACGACAATTGCCCGATGCCGACTAATAGTTATCTGTGAACTTAGAAAACCACCCTATAATTCGCCGCGCACTATAATGGAGTTGAGCAAGGAAAGATATCTTATAATAATATCCTGTGGTTTCAAGCATACCGAAAAGAGATGAGATATGTTACAGGTTACACATACTTCTCGAAGGGATTAGCCCTACTCCACTCTCCCGAATAAAAGAAGCCGAAGAGGAACCGTCGGAGGTAATGCTACCTCTTGGAGGAGATTGCTTTTTGCTCAAACAGGGATAGATTGAAATGTTATTGAATAGATGAAGCAACCTTGTGTATGGAGGGAAGCGTTCTTGCGAAAGATTTTTTTAGCTATGCTTAGTCTGACCATGCTTATTGGGCTGGCGATGTCGGCAGATCCACTCGAAGTGAAAAACAAGGGTGTACTATTCAAATACGAGGATAGCATTAGCGGCGATGGTAACTTTGGTTCATACAACAAAATAGTCGCACAGGGACCACACTCTGACCACCGCATACCGAAAAGATTGGCTGACGTGTCTCTCCAGAAAATGAATCATGGTAGTGGATCGATTGAAAAAGAGACGATAATGAGTTCTAATGAATCAAGTATAAACCAGATTGATCCAGATATGATTTATGCTTATGCCATGATTGCAGTCTTGGAAAATAATAATATGGTCTATAAACCACAAAACATGTCTATTGGCAATGGTTATTATCTCTCTCATCCCGTGATTTTTAACTCTCTTTTAGGCGATAAGATTCAGATCAAGAATTATGCTTCAGAGACATCGATGGTCCAAGAAACGAAGCATGCAAATGTCATCAACATGGATCTAATGGCAAGTGTAGAGGATGATTACTCTGGTTGGGACTCATCCAAAAGCTTGGCAAGGACTCTCCTGAATCTAAATAAGAGTGTCATTAGCGGTTCTGCTCACATAGGGATGCTGCAGGGCGGTACGTTGGACTTCGGCAAAAGTGCTTGGTACAAGCCAAACATCACTATAGATGAGGTCTATACAGGAACCTTCGTCTTTGCGACCAAAATGAACTTGACATTGCCTGTGACCAAGATTGTGAGCGAAGATTCGTGGCTGCCCTGCTGTTCTGGCGGGTGGGAGGACTTGATGTATTCGGACAAGAAGGACTTTGGAACAGATGCAAAAGGAATCTTTGATTGCACCTGCCCCAAATGGCTAACAAAGGGGGGATAACGAAATATGGTCATAAAAATACGGTCATTGGCACTAGTGTTATTACTGATAATGCTATTTTCAGGAACTATAAGTGGCAACGAAGGCGACACACTCACGTGGATAACCATTAAGCACAATGATGTTAGTCTAAGCGGATTGACAGTGGGCCATTATTGGATTGAGATGTTGGATGAAAAAGGAAATGTAGAAAGTTATGGATGGTATCCCGGTACAGACAACGTTGTGAAACTTGTTGCAGGAGCACCAGGAATCTTATTGTCGCCAGATCAACACGAGGGAGAAGGCGCAACTGAAGAATTTCACCCCATATTAACTGCCGATTTAACCCCCGATCAGATCCGGAAAGGGATCCGTGATTTTGCAAATAGCTATCGTGGTAAAAATTGGGCTCTATTTACACAAAATTGTCACACGTTCGTGGATGAATTGATGAAAGAAGTGGGAATTAAAATAATAGATCCAACTCCAATTCCTGAGTGGCTTGTTCATACAGCCTATGCACCTGATGAGGAAATAGGCGCACCTCTGTTACCACCACCAACGTCGGATACGTCATCGAATGAGGATTCTAGTTATTCAGGAACCTCAGGTGTTTCACAAACAGGAACTCCCCAGAATGATAATTATATCCTCAAACACATACCACCATGTGATTGTGCATGGCCTATGGGGGAACCTCCGAAAGGCTGGGATTGGATGTATAATGAGAACGATGGAAAATATTATACAATATATGGGGGTTCTTACTGGTTATATGATCCAAATGCTACTTACGATCCAGAAGAAACCGACACCGGAGGCTATTCAAATTCTAAAAATCCGTTTCCGGGTTCACCTCCCACGTATACCACTACCTCGGTTGCTGGCGTTGGGCCGCTCTTCTAGGGATGATGCACCCTAAGTAAGAATGCCTGGCGAGATAAGAACGAGGCTCGCACCCTCCTTTTCTTTATTTTGGACAAAGATATGATAAGGAGATACACTTTCCGGAGATCTGCTCGGGCCGAGAATACTGCCCTTTATTGTGCCAGGCTGCTGCATGTATTCGCCGACTCAATTTTGACCCTCTTCTATAAGGAAAAGCCTCCCCTCTCGCGCCCCATGAGGCGTTGGTGTTATTACCGGTAGTCAATCGCCATCATTGGATAATGGAGTGAACCCCCCCATTTTACCTATAAACACACTACAGCTTTCAGTGGTTGGGTAGGTCTAGATATATACACAACACATACCCCGGCCCGCAGCATTTTCGTACATGATTCCCTCGCGGGGCATAGGACCAGGCGAAGATGCCTTGCCTGGGGGTCAGGCCGGGCAGTGCAAGCGCCTTACTGTTCTTGCGGCTTCCTGGCCTGCGCCCCCTCAGGATTACTGGCGGCATAAGCTCCCGCCGCCGGGTGTCAGGATCTTGCGGGAGGGCTGCCCCTGGTTACGAAAGTCGCGCAGTAGAAGGTAGCTGGGAGACCTGATTGATATTCTGCCTTTTTACTCCTCTTTGCGTCCTAACATCGACTGGTGAATACGGCCTCAATTTCTTTTTCAGTGGCTGTAGCAAGCCTTCTTTCGATAAATCGGCATCATTGAACTTAGAAAGCCACCCCTAATCCGCCGCTCACCATCAGAAGGTTTGAGTTCGAAAGTATCCTTATAATAATGCGTATCGAAAAAAAATATGGTGCGGGTTACAGGTTATACACACTCTTAGATTAGGCGGCACTCAGGGAACCGATCATCTTGCTTATGTCTCCTGCAAACTCATCATAGCGGTCGTCGGGAGCATTATAAGTGAAGGCATAAGCATTTTCTTCACGCAAGGTCCAAGCTTTTAAGACTCTGAAGGTCACATCCTGGCTTGCCAGGTTATACACGATGGCATGACCCGGCTGCCCGCCTATTGAGATGTCGCTTTCGGTCAAGATCTTGAGGTCAGGCGCGGCTACTTTGAGATTTCTTTGCACCGCCTGGCCGTACTGCTCCAGAGTTATTTTTTGGCCGGAGGGCAGCTTCTCGATCTGGACAAGCAAATAGGTGGCAGGACTATTCACGTCTTCTCCGGGGGCCAGGAAACCTACGACTATTCCCTGATCATTGGCATCAGGCTCCTGAACAATCCAATTTATTGGATGAGACATTCCGAAACCATATTGAACATTCTCATAAAGCTGCATCTCGTTCATATCGGACAAGCGAAGAGCGCCGGACGTATTCAAAGTCTCGTTTTGGGGTGATTGGGCCTTGTCCGAGTTTACAGAAGGCACAGGATCGGGATGAGACTGGGACTCCATGGCTTTGGTGTCATTGAGCTCGCCGAGAGCCTCTGCAGCATATGTCCGGACATTTTCGTCTTCGTCATTTAATGCTGACTTTAATGGCTCTACCGCTCTGGTATCCTTGAGCTTGCCGAGAGCCCATGCAGTCGCTTCTCGGACATCCGAGTCCTCATCAGTGAGCGCCTGAATCAATGGTCCTACAGCTCTGGTATCTTTGAGCTTGCCGAGAGCCACTGCAGCCGTTTCTCGGACATCCGAGTCCCCATCCTTGAGTGCCAGGATTAATGGCTCTATGGCTCTGGTGTCGTTAAGTTCCTTAAGAGCCAATGCAGCCGTTTCTCGGGCATCCGAGTCCTCATCCTTGAGTGCCAGGATTAAAGGCTCAACGGCTCTGGTGTCATTGAGCTCACCGAGAGCCCAAGCAGCTCCCTCTCTGACACTGCTGTTCTCGTCCTTGAGGGCCAGTATCAGCGGTTCTACCGCTCTGGTATCCTTGAGCTTGCCAAGAGCCCTTGCAGCACGATCTCGGACACTATGACTCTCATCATCTTTGAGCGCCAGGATCAGTGGCTCTACAGCTCTGGTGTCGCCACGATTACCGAGGTCGTCTGCAGACGGCTCTCTGACAAACTGATTCGTATCATTAAGATTCTGAATCCACGTGTCCACATCGTCGGCAACGGCTGGCATTGCGAATACTGCCAGCAGCATGATCAGGGTAGCCCACTTCATCTTCATAACTATCCATTTAGTGTAGTTCAAGGAGATACTTCTTCCGGAGATCTGCTCGGGCCAGCTCCTCCTGTGGGGTTCATGAGCAAGCCTGTCCAGGCCATGACCAGCCACCCGAATACGGAAAGGGAGGCATACGGCACATCCGTGCGCAGGGCAAGCAGGCCGAAGAGCAGCTTGAAAACACTGAAGGGAACGCTGATGGTCAGAACCTGAAAGGTGGGAGTCAAAAAGATGCTATCTTCAACCTTTTCCTTCTGCGGCCAAGTTTGCTCTTCCATGATGGCTTGGAAGGTGCGTCTTTGCCAAAAAAAGTTTACATTCGGCCTTTCTTGGTTGCTTAAAATATGCCAAAGAATTCCGTGATGTCGAAGTAGACTGCGATCCTGGTATCATCAGCCAGTTCAACGTCCATTCTGTCATAGAACCTCTTATCTTCAGAGACAAATTCCTGGCTCTCCAGGAACCAATCCACATCACGCTGGCCGAATTTTTCTTCAAGATAGTAGTACTCCGCTGCCACGCCGTCCTCCTCGCCCAGGGCATTTTCGATGACAATGGCATCCTCGGTGGACTGGCCGCTGTTGTCTGAAAAGGTTATGTAGCCATCATAGATCAGATCCGAGGACGGATAGCCGGCCGGTTCTGCTCCCTGGCCATTCATCTGGGAAAGAGGCATGCCGTACTTGCTGCTGCCGGCGACAAGGCCCAGCTCCATGTAATGCATCGCGCCGGGTGGCGTGCGGTTCATATCAACTTTCAGGGTGTCAAGAAGCATCCTGGTTGTGTTCTCCCAGGGGAAGTCGGATCCAACCAGCACATAGAGGCCTGTGCCATCTGCCCCGAAGTACTTGGGAAAAGCGGCTGTAAAGAGAAGACGATCATCCTCATAACGGCTGCCCACGCCCAGAATCGCTCTTTGACCGTCCATGGTTCTTATGTAGTGGTCTGGGTTAGAGATATTCGCCGCTTCAAAGAGTTCATCGACCATATCTCTTGCGTCCTCAAAGCCGATATTCTGCGACTCGGATAGATAGATAACCGCATGGCGGCTGGAGTCGTTGATGATTACCTGATATGTCTCGTTTTCCTGCATGGCATCGACTTGGTAGGTTCTGTTTGCTTGCAGGGAGAACGATATATCATATTTTCCTATTGTCAGCATCTCTTGCCCGGCAGAGGCTGTGGCCGCAGCTATTAGGACAGCAGCGACGATAGCCAGAAATATTCTTGCGAGTCTCTTCATTAGCTATACCTCAAATCGGATGGCCTTATCATAAGCCCTGATAGCCTCATGGCCTCATCATAAGCCTTGATAGCCTCATGGCCTCATCATAAGCCTTGATAGCCTCATGGCCTCATCATAAGCCTTGATAGCTTCATCGTAGTTGCCCTGACCATAGAGAGCTTTGCCTTTGTTGTTCCAGGCTCCTGCATCGTTTGGAATTAACCGAATGACTTCATCGTAACATTTGATAGCCTCGTCGTAATTGCCCAGGTTATAGAGAGCATACCCTTTGTTGTTCCAGGCTCCTGCATCGTTTGGAATTAACCGAATGACTTCATCGTAGCATTTGATAGCCTCGTCGTACTTGCCCAGGTTATAGAGAGCATACCCTTTGTTGGACCAGGCATCGGCATAGTTGGGATCTAGCCTGATAGCTTCGTCAAAAGCCTTGATGGCTTCGTCGTACTTGCCTTGGCCAGAGAGAGCAAGGCCTTTGTTGTACCAGGCATTGGCATAGTTGGGATCTAGCCTGATAGTGAGGGCATCTGCAGCCGCTTCTCGGACAACTTCATCTTCATCTTTTAATGCTGACTTTAAAGGCTCTATCGCTCGGGTGTCATTGAGCTTGCTTAGAGCCTCTGCAGCATGTAGTTGGACATCCGAGTCCTCATCCTTGAGTGCCAGGATCAGTGGCTCTACGGCTCTGGTGTCATTGAGCTTGCCGAGAGCCCATGCAGCCACTTCTCGGACATCCGAGTCCTCATCCTTGAGCGCCTGGATCAGTGGCTCTACCGCCCTGGTGTCATTGAGCTTGCCGAGAGCCTCTGCCGCCCTCCATCGGCCATCTGAGTCCTCATCCTTGAGAGCCTGAATCAGTGGATCGATCGCTCGGATGTCATTGAGTTCGCCGAGAGCCTCTGCAGCATTCCATCGGACCCAATAATACGTATCCTTGAGCGCCAGGATCAGTGGCTCTACGGCTCTGGTGTCATTAAACTTGCCGAGAGCCCAAGCAGCTCCCTCTCGGACATCCCGGTCCTCATCCTTGAGCGCCTGGATTAATGGTCCTACCGCTCGGATGTCATTGAGCTTGCCGAGAGACTCTGCAGCCCACCATCGGACCTTCAAATCCTCGTTATTCAAAGCCTGGATCAGCGGCTCTACTGCACGGATATCGTTGAGCTTGCCGAGAGACTCTGCAGCCCTACCTCGAACATAGCTTTCAGTATCATTCAGAGCCAGGATCAACGGACCGACTGCTCGGGTATCCCTGAGTTGGCCAAGGGACACTGCAGCAACCCATCGGACACTCATGTTCTCGTCTTTGAGAGTCTGGATCAGCAGACCGACTGCTCGGGTATCGCCGAGATTGCCGAGAGCCCATGCAGCTCCCTCTCGGACACTGCTGTCCTCATCTTTGAGTGCCCGGATGAGTGGCTCTACCGCCCTGGTGTCGTTAAGTTCCTTCAGAGTCTCTACAGCTGCTTCTCGTACAGATGGACTCGTATCATTAAGATTCTGAATCATCCTGTCCACATCAGCAGCAACTTGATCTAGCCTGATGGCTTCGTCATAAGCCTTGATGGCATCATCGTACTTGCCCTGATTATAGTGAGCAATTCCTTGGTTGTTCCAGTCCATCAAAGCCTCCTTTGGCGGGGTTATGTCCACTTTCTTGTTGAAGTCGTAATACAAATCAGAGGTATCTATGGCAACCGAGATCTCTCCCAGTCGAATCGATTGATTGAACATCTTCGTCTGACCGGTATTGGGATCTATTGCACCTATGATCTCCGGCGTCATGGAAAAACTCATGAGGCTTTGGTATTTCATAGGCAAGTAGGACTTCTTGGAGATCCAGATCGTCTTTTCCATCTTGACGGTCTCATTCAGCTCGGTTCTGTTGACGGAGGGCAAATACATGGGATACTGGGTCACCTTGGCAGCTATGGCAAAAGAGGTATTATAGAGATTGATGTAATCCCCGATTCCGGTTACCATCTTCAATTTGTAGGCATCCTCGCCATTGATAGCCTCCGAGCCGAGATCCTCTGTTTTAGACAGATTAAACGTCTCTGCTATGACTTTTACCTGATTATTCTCGTCCATCCCTCCCCAAACCTCTTGCTTAGACCGCGGGTCTACAAGGTGAGTCCAATTACCACTATCATTCTTCGTATAAGTTGAGTTTCCTATCTGATAAAAATCGACACATGTGGTGTTGGTTTTCGCAGGCTGGCCAGGCATCTCCATCTGATTCTTTGTCGAGCGACTGGCATGGGACTCTAAGCTCGACAGGTTTAAAACAGCAACCGTCTCAGTGGTTTCCGTGACTGTAGTTACCTTCTCAGAAGTTGAATTTGCTCCGGGATATGGATTGAGCTTCAGTGTCTGTGTAACAGAACTCTTGATGCTGTAGCTGGTCAGGTTTTCTGCCCCTTTGATCCAATCCGTTGCTGTCGTCTGCCCAAATGCTGGCGTGCAAAGCACGGTCAATAATATCAAAACGAGAATAAAATTTCCTTTAATCGATATTCCTCCTGGTTGGTAAAGGCTTACCTAGCGAAATAGTTTGTGTAGCTGGGACGTGCGAGAATCTCATCTCCCACACATAATCACATATCCAGATTAACCAACATCTTTAGGCATTGTCCTTGCAGGCATAGCTTGAATATTACCAGTAAGCTCGACATTACCTCGCCTTCATGCCAGCAGCCTTATCCCGGAAAATGTGGATAGGACTGAATCCTATCCGCTATATCTCCAGTTCCCGCGCCTATGGAGCCTGCCATCCCAGCTTTGTGAGAGCCGCTGCAGCCGCGTCTTGGACATCTTTGTATTCGTCATTTAATGCTGACTTTAAGGGCTCTACAGCTCTGCTATCGTTGAGCTTGCCGAGAGACAATGCAGCACTCTCTCGGACCAGCATATCCGCGTCATCGAGCACCAGGATAAGTGGTCCTACTGCTCTGGTGTCGTTGAGTCTGCCGAGAGACCTTACAGCACTCAATCGGACCATGTCATCCTTGTCCTTGAGAGCCAGGATGAGCGGCTCTACGGCTCTGGCGTCATTGAGCTCGCCGAGAGACTCTGCAACATTCTGTCGGACATAGCTGTCATTATCATTGAGTGCCTGGATCAGTGGCTCTACCGCTCGGGTATCTTGGAGATAGCCGAGAGCATCTGCAGCTCCCTCTCGGACACCCTCACTTTCATCCTTGAGCGCCAGGATCAGTGAATCGACTGCATTGAGATCAACAAGAGCCTTCATAGCTCCAAATCGGACACTGCTGTCCTCATCCTTGAGAGCCTGGATCAGTGGATCGACTGACTGGGTGTCATTGAGCTCGTCGAGAGACCTTACAGCACTTGATCGGACCCCCGAATCCTCATCCTTGAGGGCCTGGATCAGTGGCTCTACAGCACTGGAGTTATTGAGCATGCCGAGAGCCTCTGCAGCCGTTTCTCGGACCCCCGAATCCTCGTCCTTGAGAGCCAGGATCAATGGCTCTACGGCTCTGGTGTCGTTAAGCTTGCCGAGAGCCTCTGCAGCTCCCAATCGGACCACATCCTTGAGAGCCTGAATCAGTGGTCCTACGGCTCTGGTGTCATTGAGTTTGCCGAGAGCCTCTGCAGCATACCCTCGGACCCACTCATCTTCATCCTTGAGTGCCAGGATTAATGGCTCTACCGCTCTGGGGTCACCAAGATCGCCGAGAGTATCTGCAGCCGCTTCTCGGACCCCCGAATCCTCGTCCTTGAGAGCCAGGATCAATGGCTCTACGGCCCTGGTGTCACCAACATCGCCGAGGGTTTCTGCAACCGCTTCTCGTACAACTGGACTTGTATCATTAAGATTCTGAATCCACATGTCCACATCGTCGGCAACAGCTGGCATTGCGAATACAGCCAGCAGCATGATCAAGATAGCCAACTTCATCTTCATGATTCTCCGTTTAGAATAGTTCAAGGAGATACACCTTCCGGAGATCTGCTCGGACCAGTACCCCAGGTCATGCGATCCGGTCTCAAAAATGCATTTCACGGGCCGAGGGGTAATCAAAAATGGTGTGGGATCGAGGTAGAGCCTCGACATGTTGCCTGTTGCCCATACGCCATCTTATTGTCCTATTTTATCCCCCAAACAGTGAGATTATCGAAACCGATGGTCACATTGCCCTCAGATTGAGTTCCAGCATATAGGCCGATGTGGCCGTAAGCAAAGCTGCTATCACTATAATCGGTCAGCTTCACGCCATTTGCATAAAAGGACTGCTTATCTCCATTGCAAACGACCTTTACCAGGTTCGTAGCATTGCCGGTCTTTATGGCACTCGATTTTTCCCAGGCCGAAGCATATGGCCAAGAATTGTTCTGTAACTTAGCGACCTGATAGTAGCCATCACTGGAGAGGAGATAGGCGTAATAATTACTCGAATTGATCTCGCGTACTATGACTCCAAATACATTATCATCAGGGCCAGCTTCTTTGGTGGCTTCGACCTCTAAGATGAAATCGCTGAAGTTCAGGCGGTCGGGCGAAAAAGCGCGTCCCCAGACATTTGGTGACACTTCTGTTAGGTGATATTTTCCGTTTTTATATAATGCCATGAAATCCCCACTCGAAGAAGTGTACCAGCCAGATTTGCTGCTGGAAAAGTCGTCAGAGTATAAGAGATCTCCGGCAAGAGGCTCCTCATGGGTCTGATTTGACTGTAGCTGCACATTTGCAGCATCATTAGCGGTCTGCTGACATTGTGCTAATGTCATAAATGCCAGAAGAAGGATGAAAACGGCATAGATCAATTTCAATTTCATAGGACCGAGTAAGTGCTTAAAGATGATATGTTTTTCGGCCTCTACCATCCGACTTACAATTTCTGATGATACCTATAATGCAAAATTTTGACCGATGGCATCTCTTTTAGTAGGTTTGTATTTGATAATGACAAGGGTTCTATAGTATGATGATCAAAGAGTTCCTTGTGGAAATGGAATGAAATTAAACCTCATCCTCGCAATAATTTTATTGACAGGATCGGCTCAGTCAGCAACATTCTTCGTTATGCCAGGCCAAAGTATTCAAGCTACTATAGATGCGGTTCGCCAAGGAGATACGATAGAAGTTCAGAACGGGACATATTATGAGAATATCAATATTGTAAAAAAAATCGTGCTTAGAGGAATACGCCATCCCGTAGTAAATGCTCAAGACAGTGGTAGCCCATTAACGCTTTTATCAAACGGCATTGTGGTTGAGGGATTTATCATAACTAACTCATCAGCTTCGAGATCAGGAATAAACGTAAGCAACCTATCCAGAGATAACATCATCAAAGGAAACATAGTTGGAGGAAACAAAGGAAATGGCATTGATCTATGGGCTTCGGAAAATAACAGCATACTGGACAATATTATACTCAAAAACAGGGGAAATGGCATAAGTCTCTGGTCATGTGACAATATTGAATTAAGAAATAATTTTATAAACAATAACGACGGCTCAGGTATATTCGGCGGCTGCGTAAACAGCAGCATCATGGGTAATACTGTAAATGCTAATTATGATTCTGGGATAGTCCTTCTAAATTCCTTTAATAATATAATAGCGAATAACGATGCTAGCAGCAGCAACAAGACCGGCATAATGCTAATCTTCGGCTCAAATAATAGCATCACAGAAAACACGATCGCTGATAACATCAATTCAGGTATATCGATGCTATTTTCCTGGAGGAACAAAATTACAAACAATACCGTTAGGAATAACTTTGACGGGATATACTTAGGAAATTCCAGTGAGATCAATGTGCTCTCAGGAAACATTGTTGAAAATAATCGGCTTGGCATCCATCTTAGCAGTTCAAGCAATAACACCATTCGAAATAATTATATAATTAACAACACGTACAATGTCTTTGACGACGGCAAGAATAGGTGGGATAAAGATTTTTCGCAAGGCAATTAATCCCAGGGTTTATATGCCCGGATGTGAATAAACATCATCGAGGTGGCTAGATGAGACTAAAGACAGTATTAATATTAATTTTTATATTTATTTGTATAAGCTATTGCGCAGCAGAAGAGGTCAGGATAGAAGGAAACGCCGTTGAGCAGTTCCAAAGGATTGGAGCTTGGGGTTGGGTTGTTTCGGTAGGCAGTGTTCTAAACGGACCCGAAGAAATGGCAGGACGCAATGTCTCAATCTATCTGACTTCCGCGAATCCCGAAGAATACCCTCCCGGATTCATTGACACGAACATAGTAGAAGGAGATCGTGTTGAGGTCTATGGATTGCTGGAGACAATTGAACCAGGAGTATATGATATATTGCTAGTTGGCTCCAAGGAATATTACATCAAGCCAGCATTCTCGTAAAGCAGCGGGTCATGCTCAAGCCAAGAAGGTCAAGCGACCAGATGTCAAAGTGTTGGTTGCCTGTAAAATTTTATGGTACAAAATGCAACTTCGGTGGCTTGCTTTCTAATGAAAAATCCCCCAATAAATGCGTCTCTCATTTCCCGCTTGGTCTGGAGTCCTATTTCTATAGTTTCGTGATATGATTAGTACATATAACTTGCAAATTTTGGTGCATATCCTCTATAGTTCTATGGCATTTTCATAAGTATTAAATATAATGCCATAGAACCATTCTCCCATGCATCGCACCCCCTCCGGCGATCGCCGCCAGTCCCTCCAGAAGGAAGCCCGGGAGCTGGCCCGTGATGCCCGAGCCCTGCAGAAGGCCGCCCGGCACCTGCCCGCAGCCCGCCTGGAAGCGCAAAGGCTGCAAGGCAAAGCAGATGCGGCCCTGGCAGAGGCCCAGGCCCTCAAGCTCCAGGCCCGGCTGGAGGATCTGACCGTGTGGCAGATGGAAAAGATCAAGCAGAGCCGGAAAGGCTGCAAGACCTACACCTACTGGATGGCCTCCTGGCGTGAAGGCGGCAAGACGCGCAATGTGCACCTGGGGAGCGGCAGGAAGATGGATGGCGAGGCGGCCAGGCAGAAGGCCAGGGAGAGGAAGGCGGAGGCGCTCCATGCTAATTGAACTGACCAGAGGCAAACACGCTGTGGTTGATGTGAATGATGCGGATCTGGCCGGAAGATCCTGGCACGCCGTCCCCGGACATCATTCTATCGGCAATTACACGTTTTATGCAGTCCGTCGCAAAGGTAACAAACGTGTTACCCTGCATCGGGTGATCTTAGAACGCATTTTGGGCAGGCATCTGCAAGAAGGCGAAGAGTGTGATCATATCGATGGCAACGGCCTGAACAACAACAGATGCAATCTGAGGCTGGTGGACCATCGCAGGAATATCCGAAATAGTCATAGCAGGTTGCATATTACCAAGGCCGGCCAGGAGCATAAGCAATTAAAATTAATTTCTGTAGGCCATTAGGATCAACAAGGTTAAAGCAGCCCCATGTTCTCAAGCTGCATTCTGACGATTCGTGCGCCTTCTTCGCACTCCTCCGGCGATTTGCCGCCCGTGATCACCAGTTTGCCGGAGCTGAAGATGAGCACTACTACCTTGGGTTGCTTGATCCTGTAGACCAGCCCAGGAAACTGCTCCGGTTCGTACTCGATATTCTCCAGGCCCAGGCCCAGGGCGACGGCGTTTAAGTTCAAGTCCGACTTCAGATCTGCGGAGGCCACAATATTCTGAATGTGGATATCGGGCTCCATATCGACATTCTCGAAACCGATAGACTTGAGCGTCCTGGCCAGGTTGGTTACGACCGTGCGAACATCCTCGATGTTCTTGGACCCAGTGCATACCACCTTGCCGGTAGTGAATATGAGAAAAGCAGCTCTGGGGACTTTGACTCTGTAGACGAGACCGGGGAACTTCTCCTTGTTATAATCGGTCCCTTTCAACTTGGCCGCGATCTTGGGCAGATCGAAGGCATCTGCCAGCTTGGTGGATGCCACCACGTTCTCGACATTTATTGCGGACACCATACGCAAGCATATCTCTAAACCATTCTTTATATAGTCCGGTATTGGGCCGACGGTGAGCCCTGAAAAATGCCGCCGGCATCAAAAGGAGGATTCACTTCGCAAATCTGGCCAGCGTCGCTTTCCTGCGCGTCCATTTCTGCGACTCACGCTGTAGATCTTCTTGCTCTATCGCTTGCCGGCCTGCCCTGCCAACCAGGTTGTCTCTGTTTTTCCTGGGACGCCCCATACCCATCCACACCGAGATTAAATACATTATACTCTAATTTGATTTCTGCATGTGAATTCAGAGTAATACACTCGTATTATGTTGAAAATGTTATATTATATAAATCTGCTGGTTTGGTACTTGGTTTCAGTTCCGTTTAACGATAATCTGGTTTTAAAGAAATTATTTATATGATTATGATATTTATCAGATATGTAGGAGGAAGCATCATCAGAGACGTTACTATCAAGGTCGCAGACAAAGAGGACTTGGAGTTCATGCTGGGCCTGGAGAGCCTGGGCATGAAAAGAAATTTGGCCTGCGTCATAACCTTTCTCAAGGATCAGAAGGAGAGATCTTCCTGGGATATCGAAACGGCTACGGGCCTGAGGCAGCCGGAAGTCAGCATCGCCATGCAAACCCTGAGAGAAAGGAACTGGCTCATTGAGCATGAGATTAAGAGCAGCGGAAAAGGCAGACCCTTGAAGATCTATGCTTTGCGAGCGACCATCGACGAGATCATAAATTATTGCGAAGCGGAGAAAAGCAGGGAGTTGGCCAGGTTCTCTGAGGCCATCCAGAAGCTGAAGGAATTAAGCTCTGCATAGCCTCAGAAGGGGCTTGCCCCTTCGTAGATTTTCGCGCCCAGGCCCACACCGTCTCCTCGACTGCTGCCCGGTCCTTCATCAGGAAAAGCCGCTCATTCACGGTTTCCTTGAAGGCCATCGCCCTACCTTGCTGGCTCTGGATAAGGTGCCATAGATTATTGGTATCAAAGTTTCAAAGTACAATAAGCTATATGAACTTAAAATCTAATACATTAATATTATGTCCAAAACGACATTGACACTATCTGACCCGATGGCAAAAACCCTGAAGGTTTATACCGCACAAACCAAGAGCAGCCTGCGTGCTCAAAGCCAGGTTGTCGAAGAGGCATTGATAGAGTTCTTCGAGAAACGCAGTGTAAAGATAGAGGGATAAAATGTGAGCGAACCGAATGGAGGCGAAAGCGATGATCAATCACCTCTAAAAGGGATAGCTGGAGGCAGCCGAAAGGGAGTAGCACGAGGGGGTAGCTGTCTCCAATTAACAAGTAGTAGTAATAGTAGAAAAGACTCATCCGCGCGCCGCGAAAGTGATTTCTGGCCACCCATAACAAAGCTTCCTAAAAACCTCTTGCTCTGCTCTACTTATGCTCAGTGGCTGACCAGGAGGTATTAATAATCTCGAAAGAAAAGTCATTACCATGAAGGCAATTATAATTCTTGTAAGCCTATTAGCAGCCGTTTCTCTGGCGGCTGCGTATACCCCAGAACAACAAGCCACAATAGACGGAGTGCGCCTGTCCTTCCAACTCGGTCAATCATACGACAAAGCCGCCCAGGGTCAGGATGTCCCAGTTTTCAATGCCATGGTCGATAAGTGGAATGCATGGGTCGTCAAGAACTTTGGAAATGACACTACTTTGCTCATGGCAAAGATGACCGTACCCGTCAATTTGCAAAAGCCCTATATGGCTGCCGGAAGCAACACAACAAGCAAGGGCATAACCCATGAGATAAATGGTGAAGGGGCGAAATATACTACCAACGATGTCAACCTCATGTCAGACTCAGCCATCGCAAAGTATGCGACATCGACACAAGGAAAAACCCAGGGTGCAGATTTCCTTGGTGGAGTCTGAGCCGCAAGACAATGATCAATTTTTTTTAAAGAAAATATTTATATGCGACTGATATATGTATAAATCTTGAGGGATTATAATAAAACAAACTTCTGTCAAAGTGCTGGACGAAAAGGATCTGGAATTCGTCGAAGCACTGCGAAGCTTGGATGTGCCAAGAAATGTAGCTATGTTGATCACATTCCTGGCAAGAGTGAGCGAAGCAAACTCCAGAGAAATCGAAACGGCTACGAGACTGAGACAGCCGGAAATCAGCAGAGCCATGCAAATCTTGCGAGAAAATGGCTGGCTTACTGAGCATTATATTAAGGGCAACGGAAAGGGCAGACCCTTGAAAATCTATGCTTTGCGAGCGACCATCGATGAGATCATAAATTATTACGAAGCTGAGAAAAGCAGGGAGTTGGACCGGACCTCTGAGGCCATCCAGAAGCTGAAGGAACTAAACGCTGCATAAATCAGAAGGAGATCTCTCCTTCGTAGATTTTCGCGCCCAGGCCCACCGCCTCCTCGATTGCTGCCAGGTCCTTCATCAGGAATAGCCGCTCGTTGGCGTTTTCCTTGAAGGCCACAGAGTTTTTCAGGATCGGGGCATACTTGGCGTGCTTGGGGAGCTGGACCACGTAGCCCAACAGGTTCTCCACCAGGTCGTAGTCGAAGCCGTTCTTCTCCAGGAGCTTGAGGGCATTGTTCCTCGCGCCGATGGACTTGAACTCGAAGCGGTAGAGGTCTTTGTTGTAGTAGTCCAGAAGCGCATTGAAGAGCTCATGATTATCGAAGAACTGCTTGAAGACCCAAAGCTTGCCAAGCTTGAAAAATATTATGAGCTTGCGCCTCTCTATCACGTCGAAGGTATTGGCCTGCATGGGGAGCTCTCCTCGACGTAATTATCACATTAATTCGCGATAAATCTATGGGTCACTCATTGCCTTTGATCGCGGCACTCAAACACATACGGCGCCTCTCACAGGACTTTTCTTCAAGCACCAGGCCTGGCTAGAAGGCCAGGGTAAGGAAAGCGGAAGCTCTGGCAAATCATCCAACAGATGTATCTATCAGAACTATTCTCTAATGATTATCATGGGCAACGATATCATCGACGTCACGCAGACTGAGGAAGAGTTGCGCAAAGCCTTGCAAGCCGCCCAAGCTCGCAACGCCCAGTACGAGCAGGCAGTCTCGATGATATCCGATATCGTCTGGCGCTATGATGTCAATACCAAAGGAGAGCATGTCGGCTCCTACATCTCGCCGGTTGCAGACAGGATGCTGGGACTGCCTGCCGGCACCATCGGAGATAGCTTCGAAAAATACTTTTCCTATGTCCATCCTGATGACTTGCCAGTCGTGCAGAGGATACTCTCCGAAGGGATACGAACGATTGGGAAGGACAAAACCGCAGAATACCGCATGCGAAAAGCTGACGGCACCACGATTTGGGTTCGTTCTAAGGAATCGGCTTATTCCCAGCCGGATGGACGAGTAACCGTCTTTGGCACCACATTTGACATCAACGAGCACAAGCAGATGGAATTGGCCATTCAGGAGAACGAAGAACGTTTGCGAGAGGTGCTGGAGAATTCGCTTGATGCATCTTACAAACGCAATTTGCAAACCAACACCTACGATTATTTGAGCCCAGTTTTCGCCCAGATTTCCGGCTATACTCCGTACGAGATGAAGACCTTGCCCACCGAAACCGTTTTGGGCTTGATGCATCCCGACGATCAGGTTGAAATCGAACGCGTGATGGCCGAGTCCATGTCCGGCACTACTAGCAAGGGATATCATGTGAAATATCGTTTCAAGCACAAAGATGGTCATTATCGTTGGTTTCTTGATCAATTCATCACCAAGAAAGATGCGAGCGGACAACCCTTGGCACGTATTGGGTGCGTGAGTGACATCACCGAGCGCAAACGGGCGGAGAATGCTCAAAGAGAGAGCGAGGAGCGGTTCCGCACCATTTTCGAAAGTTCTCAGGACGCCTTGATGATCCTCGCCCCGCCATCTTGGAAGTTCACCTCCGGCAACAAGGCCGCTGTGGAGCTATTTGG
>Ga0194039_1000820_pt1 | contig 17658 bp, 16 predicted proteins | sample JunL228m_MetaG_FD_148679 | JGI IMG/M metagenome (GOLD analysis project Ga0194039, IMG submission 148679) | Anoxic zone freshwater microbial communities from boreal shield lake in IISD Experimental Lakes Area, Ontario, Canada - Jun2016-L227-8m | ecosystem: Environmental > Aquatic > Freshwater >... | reverse complement strand
CCGTTGTTGGCACGCGGCCAGAAATCATCCGCCTGAGCCGGGTTATCGCCGCACTGGAACATTATACATATCACATCCTCGTCCATACGGGCCAGAATTACGACTATGAATTGAACCAGGTATTTTTCGACGATTTGGAGTTGAGGGCACCTGACCACTTTCTGGCGGCGGCGGCGAAGACTCCGGCGGAGACAGTCGGCCTAATTATCGCGAAAGCGGACGAAGTGCTGGCTGCTGAAAAGCCCGATGCGATCCTGATTCTCGGAGATACAAATAGCTGTTTGGCTGCTTACCCGGCAAAACGGCGTAAGATTCCCATCTTTCATATGGAGGCAGGAAACCGCTGCTTCGATCAGCGTGTGCCGGAGGAGATCAACCGTAAGATTGTGGACCACATCAGCGATGTCAACATGCCCTATAGTTCCATCGGTCGCGAATATCTCCTGCGCGAAGGATTGCCGCCGGACCGCGTTATCAAGACGGGTAGCCCCATGTTCGAGGTGCTTCATTACTACATGCCAAAGATCGAGAAAACCGGTGTTCTTGCGACGTTGGGCTTGAAGTCTATGGACTATTTCGTTCTGAGCTGCCACCGGGAAGAAAATATCGATGATGAAGGTAACTTTCATGGGTTTGTCGAAGTATTGGAGGGCTTGGTTGCTTCTTACGGTAAGCGCGTTATCATGACCACCCATCCCCGTACGAGAAAGCGCATCGATCAGGAAGGAATCGAACTGCCAAAGCTGGTGGAATTGCACAAGCCCTTTGGTCTGATCGATTATGTGAAACTCCAGATGAACGCCCGTGCCGTTCTCTCGGACAGCGGAACGATTACGGAAGAATCGTCGATTCTGAATTTTCCCGCCCTCAATATCCGTCAGGCCCATGAGCGACCAGAGGGAATGGAAGAAGGGTCCGTGATGATGGTCGGCCTATCATGGGAGCGGATTCAGGAGGGCCTGACCATCCTCGAAGGCCAACCTCGGGGAGCGGATCGGTCCCTTCGCCTAGTCCGGGATTATGATGTCCCCAATGTTTCAGAAAAGGTTGTCAGAATCATCATGAGCTATACTGATTACGTCAACCGGGTGGTCTGGAAGAAGCATTAATTGTTTGAAGTCCGGGTTACCATCGCGTTGCATTTAATGAGTTAATTTTTTATGGCTGAAGTATTATTACTGTCTCTTGTTTTTCCACCGGATAGTGTATCGACGGCACAGATCATGGGCGAACTTGCCGTTGATCTGTGCAAGCATGGCCATCGGGTGACAGTGATCACGACGATACCTCATTACAATCGTGATTTAGAAAATGAGCGGAATCAACCCCTGCGACCAAAATGGGGGAAAGTACTGTACCAGAGTGAATACCACGGCATGACCGTTTATCACACCTTCATGCCCCCCAAGGGACAAAACATATTGTTGCGACTTCTGGCTTGGGCGTTTTTCCACGTCATTAGTATCATAGCTGGACGGACGATCGTGCCTCGCCCGTCCGTTATTATTGCCCCGTCACCACCTTTGACAATTGGACTATGTGCTTGGTTGCTCGGTATGTTGCATCGAGCACCATATATTTACAATGTTCAGGAAATCTATCCTGATATCGCCATTCGGCTGGGTGCGGTTCGAAATCGTTGGATCATTGATCTTCTGTATCGCTTAGAGAAACTTGTGTATTCTAAAGCGTCGGCGGTGTCCGTGATCGCATCACGAATGCATGAGCAACTCTTGGAGAAGGGTGTATCGAACGACAAAGTTCATGTTATCCCAAATTTTGTTGATGTAAGCGATTTAGTAGCTTTGCCAAAAGACAATGATTTCAGCCGGAAACACAACCTGTATGCCAAATTCGTCGTTAGTTATGCAGGCAACATGGGACCGGCTCAAGGGTTGGAGCATTTCATTGATGCCGCCAAAATCTTGAGAGAGAAGGTAGGCATTTGTTTTTTGATGATGGGCGACGGCATCCTCCGTGAATCCCTCATACAGAGAATCGGGAGGTATAATCTTGGGAACTTTGTCTTTTTGCCGTATCAGCCATATTCGTTGATGGGGCAGGCCTATGCTGCATCTGATCTATGTCTGGTGCCGCAAGCGATGGAGACTGGTTTCGAAGCCGTACCTTCGAAAGTTTATCGCATTATGGCGTGTGCACGGCCTGTATTGGCTGTCACGGACCAGAATTCTGATCTGGCACGTTTGGTGACTGAGTCTTTATGTGGGACTTTTGTATTGCCGGGGTCTGTTGAAGTTTTGGCCGAAATGATCATGAGCGCGTACCAGAACCAGCAAGAATGGCAGAAAATGGGCATATACGGGCGAGAACATGTTGTTCGTCAATACGCTCGCGAGACTGTGACCAATCAGTATCACGAGTTAATAAAAACTCTTGTTTCCAAATCAAGGAAGATAGCGTAAATTTGTCAGATAAAAATACATTTGTTCTCGTTACCGGCGCCACCGGTGCCATCGGGCCGCGCGTCGTTCATGCGCTGCACCAATCGGGATTTCAGGTTCGTTCCTTTTCGGTTGATGCTCCTGCATTAGACGTGTTCCCTCCGAACGTAGAGGTTGTTATCGGTGATGTCACGGATAAGGAGGCTGTCGAAGTTGCGATGCGAGGCGTGGATTCAGTCGTTCATATGGCAGCGCTCCTGCACATTGTCAACCCGCCGCCTGAACTACACGAAAAATACGAGCGTATTAATGTTGGCGGAACAGCGACGGTAGTAAATGCTACGATTAGCGCGGGTGTTAATCGCCTTGTTTTGTTCAGTACGATAGCGGTATATGGACAGGGTGATGGGCAAGTGCTAAGTGAGCAGTCGCCAACTAAACCTGTCTCTTTTTACGCCCAGACGAAGCTTGCGGCCGAAGCGATGGTCTTGAATGCGAGGTGCGCCGATGGTCAATCATTGGGCACCGTGTTGCGTCTGGGGGCGGTTTATGGTTCCCGTATCAAGGGAAACTACGAACGGCTGACGCGTGCCTTAGCAGGAAATATGAGAAATTTGGGTGGAAATCTGGGGACACAGCATAATTTCCGTAGGAATTTGTGTTGTGTCCCCAGATTTCCCTTTATTCCTCTTGGAGATGGTCTAAATCGGCGGACGCTGGTTTATGATAAGGATGTCGGTCGTGCGGCTGTGCTGGCTGTTTCTCATCCTGCGGCAGTGGGCAGGATCTTCAATGTAACTGATGGTGCGTTTCATACCTTGAATGAAATTATTGAATCCATTTGCTCTGCTCTTGGTCGCAAACCGCCCCGGCTGTCATTACCTTCCGGAATTATACGTTCTGTGGCTGGTGCAATAGAAGAGGGATATCAAATCTTCGGCTCAAGTTCTCCAGTGACGTCGGAGATGGTTGATAAGTATACCGAAGATATTGCCGTTAGCGGCAGTTTGATACAAAAAGAATTAGGATTCGAACCTCAATACGATCTACTAACCGGTTGGCATGAAACAATAGGTGAGATGCGGCACATGGGACACCTATTGTGATTAAGTTTTATGGTCATTTCCCCAATGCACTTAAGGAGGTTTCCCAATGACTCAAACGTATGAAAAAGGAAAATTGTACGATCTTTCCATCATCGATCTGAAACCTGATCCAAACCAGCCAAGGAAGTCCATAGATCTTCAGGCGCTGGAGGATCTGGCTGCATCGGTAAAACTTAAAGGCATTATCCAGCCGCTCCTGTTTCGGGTCGACGCACAGAGCCCGTATCTGCTCATTGTCGCCGGTGAGCGCCGCTTCAAGGCCGCCCAGATGGCTAACCTCCCGAGTGTCCCCGGCCTCTGCGTAGAAGGCAACGCGGCCGAAATCGCCCTCATAGAAAATGTCCAGCGCCAGGACCTCACCTGCATTGAAGAGGCGGAGGCCCTGAAAAAGCTCATGGACGAGGAAAAATATACCCAGGACCAGTTAGCGGTGGTCATCGGCAAGCCTCGTACCACCATTACCGAATCCCTTTCCCTGACGAACCTGCCCCAGGCGGTTCGGGACGAATGCCGCGGCGACCGCACGGTCAGCAAGGCCAGGCTTGTCGAGATTGCGCGGAAGAAACAGCAGCGCGCCATGTCAACGGCCTACGACAAATACAGAGAAGAACTTCAGAAGGCGCTGGAGGGCGGCACAAAAAAAAGGGAGAAACTAACCGCGGCCGCCATCTTTTGTCAGTCCCTCGACAAGACTCGGGAAAGACTGGAGAAGACCGACATCAGTGACTGGTCCGACGCCGGTCTTCTCGCCGCCAACGCTTCCGTCACGGCCCTCCAGGAAGCTTTGGGCGTCTTCATAAACCCGCCCGTCGAAGGCGGCGAAGTGCCGCCTAGTAGGGAACTGGCGTGAAGCAAGTGCCAAGGACTAAGTGGTCAGCACTTGCTTTTGTGACTATTGGTCAGTTTACGACTTCGCAAATTTTCGAACCCTGCCGCAAGAACGCAATGATAACGAATACATACGCAATGTCGGGCACCGACATTTTCGGAAAACAGCCCCTCGTGATCGGGAACCAACGAAATATGATCATTTAAAACCTCCATGGATCTGGCAGAACAACAAATATTAGTCACCGGCGCCGATGGATTTATTGGCAGCCATCTTGTGGAAGGCTTGCTGGATAAAGGGTGTCAGGTTCGGGCTTTTGTGCATTATAACTCTTTCAATAGTTGGGGATGGCTGGATACTTTACAAAAAGAAAAACTGGACAAGATAGATGTATTTGCAGGGGATATCCGCGATCCCAACGGGGTGAGAAACGCCATGCAAGGGACGGATATGGTTTTTCATCTGGCCGCACTTATTGCCATTCCTTTCAGCTATCACTCCCCGGACAGCTATGTAGATACCAACATCAAAGGCACATTGAATATTCTTCAGGCGGCGCGCGATACAGGTTGTAAGCGTGTGCTGATCACATCAACGTCCGAAGTTTATGGAACGGCGCAATATGTTCCCATTGATGAACGGCATCCCTTCCAGGGGCAATCACCCTATTCCGCCACCAAAATCGGGGCAGACCGGATCGCAGAAAGCTTCTATCGAAGTTTCAATACCCCCGTGACCATTGTAAGGCCGTTTAATACGTATGGGCCGCGTCAATCGGCCCGTGCCGTCATCCCCACCATCATTACCCAGTTGCTGGCCGGCTCAACAGAAATCAAACTGGGCAGCATTCATCCAACCCGCGATTTTAATTATGTCAAGGATACCGTGGCCGGCTTCATTGCGATTGCAGAAACACAAGCCACGATTGGAGAAGAAATAAACATTGCCTCTCAACAGGAGATTTCCATCGGGCAGCTTGCCCGCGAGATCATCGACCAGATAAAACAGACGGCTAGTGTCGTCTCTGAGGATATTCGCGTACGGCCTGAAAAAAGTGAAGTGGAACGGCTGCTGGGCAGTAACGAAAAGATTCGCAGGTTGACAGGGTGGCAGCCAGCATATACGCTACGACAGGGAATCCAGGAAACCATCGCATGGTTCAGGGATGAGGAAAACCTGCGGCGCTATAAATGGAATGTCTATAATGTTTGAAAAAATTGTTGGCTTCATTAAATCCCTTTATCCGGCGGAGAATCCCATACCCCTCTATGCACCGCGATTTCCGGGGAATGAAAAAAAATATCGTAACCGATCACAGGGCAAGGAAGAAACGGATGGATAAGGAATTAAAACACATTAAAAAACAATCATCCCGCAAGAAGATCGTCTTTGTTTCGGGTAGCTTTAATATTATCCACCCCGGTCATCTGCGTCTGCTTCGGTTTGCCAAGGAGTGCGGTGATTATCTGGTGGTGGGCGTCCTGGATGATAAAGCCCCTGGTTCGTTCATTGATGAAAAATTGCGACTGGAGGGCTTGCAGGCGATAGCATGGGTTGATTATGCCTTTGTACTCCGCGAATCTTCCTTGGCGTTTATTGAGAAATTGAAACCGGCTTTTGTTGTTAAAGGTAAGGAGCATGAAGAACGGGAAAACCCGGAAAAAGATGTTCTCCATCAATATGGCGGCAAATTGCTATTCAGCTCCGGGGAAATTAGCTTCTCTTCCATTGACTTAATGAACACGGAATGGAAAGAGTTATCCATCTCATCCATCAAAAAACCTGCTGACTATCCCAAAAGACACAAATTCAGTTTTAGTGAGTTAATCGAAATCAGCGACAGAATGCAGGGTCTTAATGTTTGCGTCTTAGGGGATACCATCGTTGATGAATACATCACCTGCGATGCCCTCGGAATGTCTCAGGAAGACCCCACAATAGTTGTCACGCCCGTGGCGCGGGAGAAATTCGTTGGCGGCGCCGGCATCGTCGCCCTTCACGCAAGGGGGTTGGGTGCGGATGTCCATTTTTTTTCCGTGGCAGGCAGGGATGAAACCCAGAATTATGCCCAGAAGCACTTAGAATCACAGGGCGTCAATGTCCATATGTTTCAGGATGAAAGCAGACCGACCACCATAAAACAGCGTTTTCGCGCCAAACAAAAAACATTATTAAGGGTAAGCCATTTACGGCAACATTCCATATCTGCCGAGATCAGGGACCGATTTTACAAGGAAATTTCGGATGTCATCGCCGGAATTGATTTAGTCATATTTTCCGACTTCAACTACGGCTGTTTGCCGCAAACTCTGGTTGATCAGGTCACGGCAATTTGTGATCAAAAAGGGATCATGATGGTTGCGGACAGCCAATCCTCCTCCCAGATCGGCGATGTCTCGCGCTTTAAAAAGATGACCCTTGTGACACCCACCGAGCGGGAGGCGCGCTTTGCCGTTCACGATTTTGAATCGGGCCTGGTGGTTCTTGCGGAAAAATTGAGAAAAAAATCAGCAGCAAGAAATATAATTATCACGCTGGATGAAGAAGGGGTGCTGATTCACGCCGAAACCGAAAAAGAAAGCGACTGGCTAACCGACAGGCTTCCCGCCTTCAATACCGCCCCCAAAGATGTATCCGGCGCTGGCGATTCATTTTTGACGTGCACCTCCATGGCTATGGCCGTGGGCGCCGATATCTGGAAAAGCTCCTATCTCGGTTCCATCGCTGCCGCCTGTCAAGTAGGCCGCATCGGCAATATTCCTCTTGCCCCCAAAGATATCAAAGCAGAGATAAACGGGTTTAATCTGGTCTGATTGATGAAGGCGCTGCTTCTTGCCGCAGGTTTAGGGACCCGATTACAGCCACTAACAGATAATATTCCCAAATGCCTCATAGAGATTAATGGGAAGCCGCTCTTAGAGTATTGGATCACCATGCTTTATGGTGGAGGGGTATGTCCCCTCTTGGTGAATCTCCATTACCATGCGGATAAAGTTGCCAATTTTATTAACAACAGCCCATATCAGGAATTCGTTGCCACCGTCTATGAAGAGAAACTATTAGGAACGGGGGGAACGCTTCTAAAAAATCGGAGTTTCTTTGACAATGAACCAAATGAACCGTTAATGCTTGTCCACGCCGACAATCTCTCAGTCTTTGATGTTCAAGCATTCGTGAATAGCCACCAGAACCGCCCCGCCGGCTGCGAAATAACCATGATGACCTTCAAGACGCCCACGCCCCATACTTGCGGCATCATTGAAACCGATGAAAAGGGCTGCGTCCAGGCATTTCATGAAAAGGTAGCCAACCCGCCCGGCGATACGGCCAGCGGCGCCGTTTATATCGTGGAGCCATCCACATTCAATTATCTCGAAGGTCTGAACAAGGAATTTATCGACTTTAGCACCGAGGTCATTCCCCATTACCTGGGCCGCATTTACACATTTCACAACGATGTGTATCACCGAGACATCGGCACGATAGAGAGTTACGAAGCGGCGTGTAAGGAGACCTTTGAATTTCTGCATAAACTTGGCAAATCGTCATTCCTGCGGAAGCAGGAATCCAGTCATCTCCGTGGCTTCATGGATTCCCGCTTTCGCGGGAATGACAAAGAGGGTGGATTTTCAAAGCTCTCGTAAGGAATTCCCGCAGAGGATATTGCAACATGCAGCAAATTGATTTTTACCAGAGTTATAGCTTGAAGATTAATCAGGCGGTGCAGCAGATTAATCTCGAAAAACTTAGCTTAATGTCTGATTGCCTGTGGGATGCCCGGCAATCAAAAAGACAGGTCTTTCTTTGCGGCAACGGGGGTAGTGCGGCTAATGCCATTCATATCGCGAACGATTTTCTTTATGGCGTCAGTAAAAGCAGTCATGTGGCCATCAGATCGCATGCTTTAACGGCAAATCAATCCATAATGACCTGCCTTGCCAACGATATCTCGTATGATGAAATCTTTTCTTATCAGCTTGAGGCATTAGCACAGAAAGATGATATTTTGATTGCCTTGTCCGGCAGCGGTAATTCCCCAAACATAATAAAAGCCATACAAACGGCGAAAATAATCGGCATGAAAGCTTTTGCCATATTGGGATATGATGGCGGTTGTTGCCTTGAAATTGCTGATAATTCTATCCATATTCCGATTAATGACATGCAGATTTCAGAGGATATGCAGCTTGTTGTCGGCCACATGATCATGCAGTGGCTCAGACAGAGGTTACTGTCTAATGGCTGTTCATAACCAACTATTGAATTCTCTTATAAAGGCGAAAACATGAAATGTCTTGTTACCGGTGCGGCAGGTTTTATCGGAAGCCATCTCACAGATTTGTTGTTACGAGACGGCCATGAGGTGATTGCATTGGATGATCTCTCGACAGGGCGGGAATCAAATCTCGATCAAGCCCTCAAGAGTAAAAACTTCCACTGGATCCTGGCGGATATTTCAGATCCGGATGCCACCCAAAGTGTGCCTGCCGTTGATTGGCTGTTCCATATCGCCGGGCGGGCCGATCTGGTTCCATCAATTGAAAAACCTGATGAATATTTTAGAGTAAATGTGTCTGGAACTTATCTGGCCCTGGAATATGCACGAAAGATCGGTGCAAAACGTTTCATCTATACCGCCAGCTCGACCTGCTATGGTATCGCGGAGAAGGTCCCCACACCGGAAGATTATCCCTGCGCCCCTCGTCATCCCTATGGATTGACCAAATACCTGGGCGAACAGCTTGTGATGCACTGGGCGCAAGTCTATAAATTACCCGCCCTTTCTCTACGCCTCTTCAATGTTTACGGACCGCGGAGCAGAACGACAGGCGCCTATGGCGCTGTCTTTGGCGTGTTTCTCAAGCAAAAGCTCGCTGGCAAACCCTTTACGGTGGTGGGGGACGGAAAGCAAACGAGGGACTTCACCTATGTTACAGACATAGCGGAAGCATTTCTGGCGGCGGCAAAATCAAATATCTCAGCAGAAGTTCTTAACGTTGGTTCAGGCGGCACGTACAGCGTGAATCGTTTGGTAGAATTGCTTGGCGGTGAAAGGATATTCGTTCCCAAACGACCGGGAGAACCTGATAGCACATTTGCCGATATTCGCAAGATCAAGGCTGCTCTGAAATGGACGCCTAAAGTTTCTTTTGAAGAAGGGGTAGCGCGCATGCTGGCCGTTATTGATGACTGGCAGGAGGCGCCGCTTTGGGATCAAGCATCCATAGCCGAAGCAACGAAGAACTGGTTTAAATATTTGAAATAGAGAGGCATAGACATTGACAATCAAAAATGTACTGGTAACCGGCGGCGGTGGATACGTGGGCGCGGTTTTGATTCCCAAATTGCTGGAGCACGGATATGCTGTCCGCGTATTGGACTTGTTCATTTATGGCGAACAGGTGTTTGATGATGTTAAGGAGAATCCTAACCTTAGACTTTATAAAGGCGATATTCGCGACCAATCCTTATTAAGGAAAATTTTGCCCGGGTGCAATGCCGTTATCCACCTTGCCTGTATTTCAAACGATCCCAGTTTTGAACTGGACCCTGAACTGGGGAAATCCATCAATTTTGACGCCTTTGTCCCCCTTGTTGACATATCCAAGAAAAGCGGCATAAGGAGGTTCATTTATGCCTCATCCTCAAGCGTTTACGGGATTAAGGAAGAAAATAACGTAACGGAAGATCTTCCTCTTTTACCCCTGACGGACTATTCAAAATACAAAGCCCTGTGCGAAGAGGTTCTCCTCAAGAAAAGAATGCCCGGTTTTGTAACGCTAATCTTTCGTCCCTCTACAGTCTGCGGCTATTCGCCAAGATTGCGTCTTGACCTCACGGTTAACATTCTCACCAATCATGCCGTCAATAACCGCAAAATTACTGTCTTTGGCGGTCGGCAGATGCGGCCCAACATCCACATTGAGGACATGGCCAATGCCTATATCAAATCTCTGGAATGGCCCGATGCGGCCATTGACGGCAAGATATTCAATGTTGGTTTTGACAACTTTACGGTAGCTGAAATTGCAGACAAGGTACGAACGGTAGTGGGGCATAATATTGAGATCGTAACAACGCCCACCGACGATAACCGTTCATACCATGTATCCTCGGCAAAGATAAAAAAAGATCTTGGCTTTGTGGCGAGGCACAGCGTGGAAGATGCCATTCGTGATCTGGTTGCCTCCTTCCGAGCGGGTAAGATTCCAAACGCAATGACGGATAGCAGATATTACAACATCAAAACCATGCAGGAATTGCATCTTAAATGAAGCCAAATATTACGATTCCATATGTAAATGTGGCGCTTCAGCATTCCTTGGTCAAAGATGAATTGTTAAAGGCCGTCAGTGATATTCTCGATAAGGGGAATTTCATTCTGGGCGGCGAAGTGAACGAATTTGAAAAGCACTTTGCTGCGTTATGCGGTGTGAAGTATGCGGTTGGCGTAAATTCCGGAACCGACGCCCTGATTTTAGCACTCATGGCAATAGATATCGGCCCCGGCGAAGAGGTCATTACGGTACCCAATTCCTTTGTTGCCACGGCTTCCTGCATAAAAATAGTTGGCGCCCGTCCTGTCTTTATTGATGTCCGTGATGATTATAACATGGACCCGAGTTTGATTGAATCAGCCATTACAGACCATACCCGTGCGATATTGCCTGTTCATTTGACGGGGCGGCCAGCCGATATGGAGCCGATCATTGAGATAGCCGGGAGATACAACCTGCAAGTTATCGAAGACTGTGCCCAGGCAGTTGCCGCGGAATACAAAGGGAAGCGCGTGGGTTCTTTTGGCCGTATCGGCTGTTTCAGCCTTCATCCGCTTAAGACGCTGAATGCCTGCGGTGATGGAGGCGTGCTCACAACGAATGATGCCGGACTCGCGGCAAAGTTAAAAATTATGCGGAATCTCGGATTGGAAAATCGCGAGAATTGTGTGTTGTGGAGCGGTAATTCGCGGCTGGATACACTGCAGGCAGCCATATTATTGGTCAAATTGAAGTACCTGGATGACTGGACTGAAAAGAGAAGATTGAATGCCGAATATTATTGCAAACATTTGGCGGATTTACATCAAGTGCATGTTCCCACTGATAAGACCTATGAATATTCTGTGTATCATACTTATGTCATTCAGGCGGAAAACAGAGATAAATTAAGGGCTTTTCTTGCCGAAAAAGGAATTGGCACGGGGATACATTACCCCATACCGATTCATTTGCAAACCGTTGCGGAGGAGCTCAATTATCGCCCCGGCAGCTTTCCCGTTACGGAAGGACAGGCGAATCGAATTTTAAGTCTACCGGTCTATCCGGAACTTGATAAGGGACAATTAAATCATATAATTGATTCTATTCATAAATTCTATCAGGAGCAATCATGAACGTTTCCTATTCTTATCTTGACAGGCAATTCTCCGATGTTGAAACTTATCTTGATGATATTCGGAAAGTGGTCGAGAAGGGAGATTTTACACTCGGCAGTGCGGTTGGCATCTTTGAAGAGAAATTCGCAGCTATGCTCGGTTTACCCTATGCTGTGGGCGTCGGCACCGGTACGGATGCCTTGATGCTTTCGTTGAAGATATTGGGCATAGGTTATGGCGATGAGGTTATAACAACGGCTAACACTTTTGTAGCAACGGCAGGCGCAATTGCCATGACGGGCGCACGCCCCATTTTTGTTGATAATAACGATGAATATCTTATGGATGTCAACCGGATAGAAGCGGCGATCACCCCGCAAACTAGGGCAATCATGCCGGTACATCTAACGGGTTGCCCGGCGGATATGTCTGAAATTATGCAAATTGCAGAGCGGCATGGGCTGATCGTTGTTGAAGATGCCGCGCAGGCCATTCTTGCGGGGCTGGACGGAAAATCCGTTGGTTCCTGGGGTGCAACGGCGGGGTTCAGTTTACATCCGTTAAAAAACCTGAATATTTGGGGTGATGGCGGTGTGATTGTCACGCGCTCGAAAGAATTATATGACAAATTAAGACTGTTCCGTAATCATGGGATGGATACGCGCGATGAAATTACCTTTTGGAGCCATAATTGCCGATTGGATACGATACAGGCGGTTATTGCCAATCGCCTGATCAATGATGTCCATCAGATTACCGAACAAAGAATAAAAAATGCGAAGCGCTATGATGACGCCTTTTCCGATTTATCAGACTATATCATAGTCCCTCCCCGCAACCCCCAAAAGAAACAGGTTTACCACACTTATGTGATTCGTGTTCACGATCGGGATAAATTATTGGAACATCTCCTCAAGCAGGGTATTCGTGTAAAAATTCATTATCCGATACCACTGCATCTACAAAAAGCTGCGGAAGGATTGGGTTATAAGAATGGAGACTTCCCCGTTTGCGAGGACCATTGCCGCTCCATTATTACGCTGCCTGTCCATCAACATTTGACGGAAGACGAGATAAATTATGTCATTGAGCAAGTCCGTGCATTCTACACCAGGCAATGACCTTATCATTGGCGTTGATTTTGATAACACCGTCATTAGTTATGATGATATCTTATGTAAATTGACCCATGAAAGAGGTTTATCTGCAACTTTTCCATGTTCGAAAAAGGCTTTACGCGATTTGCTTCGTCAATTGCCAAATGGCGAAATAGAATGGCAAAAATGGCAAGCCATCATGTACGGTCCGATGATAGGTGAAGCCAAGCTTATTCGTCATGTCGGTGATTTTTTCAGACTATGCCGTATTAAGAACGTTTCAGTCAATATTATCAGCCACAAGAGCGAATATGCTGCCCAGGATACAAAAGGAATCAATCTGCGCACCGCGGCGCTAAAATGGATGCATGATAACCATTTTTTTTCAATGGATGGTTTGGGACTTAATCAAGAAGCAATTTTTTTCTGTAATACCAGGCAAGAAAAGATCAAAAAGATAAAGCAGTTAGGGTGTAATTATTTTATTGATGATTTGGAAGAAACGTTTTTGGAAGAGGATTTCCCGCCGACCGTTCAGGGCATTCTTTATTCACCAACTGGTGATCATTCGCAAGCGATAGAAAAGTTGATGATTGCGACAGATTGGAAAGAAATTACGCAATACGTTTTCCCCTTATGTTCACAGAGCAACCCTTAACTTATTATCAGCAACTTGCTCAAAGAATGATCGGCCGGGCCGTCATTGACATGAAGCTCATCGGTGGTGGACGAAACAGTCGCGCCTATAAAACCACTTGCCCGGATATTAACTATGTCTTTAAGGTCTATATAAAAACCGAAATGGATCAGCGAGACCGACTTAATACGGAATTTTTGAGTCTGCAATTTCTTGAAAATTGCGGGTTGAGCAATGTGCCGAAGGCAATAATTGCCGATCCGGAAAATAACTGTGCCGTTTATGAATACATAAAAGGGGGGAAAATCGCAAACGGTGATATTACGGACCAGGATATTGATCATGCGGTATCATTTTTGGCCATATTGGAAGGTCTCAAACAATACGCCGTAGGCAAAAATATCACTGCCGCATCGGAGGCATGTTTTTCGTTTTCGGCAATATGGGAAAATATCTATAAACGCTGTAAGGATTTATCAATCAGCGTCAAAAACGAAGAAGCATATCCAGAATTAAGCGATTATTTTCAAAAACAATTCAATCCGGCAATGAAACAAATAGAAGAATGGTGTCGCCGTAAGCTTGATGAAGCATCATTGGCGCCGGAAACTGAGTTGGCGTTGGATGACCGCACATTGAGTCCATCTGATTTTGGCTTTCATAACGCCTTGAGAAAGCTTGACGGAGAGTTGGTATTTCTTGATTTCGAGTATTTTGGATGGGATGATCCGGCAAAAATGGTTGTGGACATGTTGCACCATCCGGGAATGTCCCTCTCTATGTCTCAAAAGCGGCATTTTGTCAGTGGCATTTTGTCGTATTTTCACAATTATCCGAAGTTGATGGAAAGGATAGAAATAGTTTACCCCTTATATGGACTGAAATGGTGCCTCATATTATTAAATGAGTTTTTGCCGGACAGATTGCTGTTGCGAAAATTTGCCGGCGTAAACACAGAAGACGTGCGGTCACTGCAGGCAGAACAAATAAATAAAGCAAGATTACTGTTAAACGATACCCTTAACAAATATGCTGACTTCCCCTATTTCAATTAAAGAACCTCCTATCAATACAACACCCTTGGACAAGCGCTCGCGCCAGTTTCGTATTCAAATGGTCAAAATGCTTGAAGCTGCGAAACGAGGGCATATGGCGTCTGCGTTTTCATTGGTGGAGATTTTACGTGTCCTGTATGATGACATATTACGATATGATCCCAAAGAACCTCATTGGACCTCGCGGGACCGCTGCATCCTGAGCAAAGGGCATGGCGCCTTAGCGCTCTATGTTTTACTGGCAGAGAAAGGTTTTTTCCCGGAAGCTGAGTTATGGAATTACTGCAAGGAAAATGGCATTCTCGGCGGACATCCCGAATATGGGAAGGTGCCGGGCGTTGAGGCGTCAACAGGGAGCCTCGGTCATGGTTTATCTATAGGGATCGGATTTGCTTTGAATGCAAGATATTTAAAATCAGCGCATCGCACGTTCGTCATTGTAGGTGACGGGGAATGTGATGAAGGGGCAATCTGGGAGGCGGCTTTAGCTGCCAGCAAGCACAAATTGTACAATTTAACGGTCATTGTGGATTATAACAAGCAGCAATCATACGCCACAACCTATGAGGTGCTTGACTTGGAACCATTTGCTGACAAATGGCAGGCCTTCGGTTTTTCCGTCCGTCAGGTTGATGGACACAATATAGAGGAACTGCACGGCGCTTTAGCAAAAGTACCATTTGAAACCTCGAAACCAAGTGTTTTGATTTGCCATACGATTAAAGGAAAAGGTGTCAGCTTCATGGAAAACAATCTCGAATGGCACCACAAAAATTACCCGACCGCATCTGAAATAGAGGCTCTATTGGCGGAGCTGGAGCGTGATTAGTGCGTAAAACCTGCCTGGATATTATTTGTGAAATTGCCCGGAAAGACGACAGGGTTGTCTTCATGGGGTCTGATTTAGGGGTGGCAACCCTTAATCGGTTTAAAGAAGAAATGCCCGACCGTTTTTTTATGGAAGGTATCAGCGAGGCTAATGTCATTGGGATGGCCGCCGGTTTAGCCCTTGAAGGACGTATAGTTTATGTCAATACCATTGCCTCGTTTCTTACGCGGCGATGTTTTGAGCAGGTTGCCCTCGATTTATGCTTACACAATGTCAATGTTCGCCTTATTGGCAATGGGGGAGGGCTTGTTTACGCGCCTCTCGGGCCAACCCATGAAGCGATAGAAGATATTGCCATCTTTCGTGCCTTACCCGGAATGACGATCATAGCACCCGCAGACGCCGCTGAAATGAGGCGGGTAATGCCTTTGACCGTTAATCATTCCGGACCGGTCTATATCAGATTAGGCAAGGGCGGCGACCCGATTGTATCCAATGATTTATCCCCCTTCGTGATCGGGAAAGGCCTGATTATGCATGAAGGAGATGATGCATTGGTCGTTACCACGGGGGTTATGTTGAAAACCGCTATGGATGCAGCTCATATGCTGGCAGCGGAAAATATCAATATTGCCGTCCTGCACATGCCAACGATAAAACCCCTTGATCAAGCTTGCGTATTGGAATACGCCGCCCGAAATCCGGTGGTAGTGACATTGGAAGAGCATACCATCATCGGTGGTCTTGGCAGCGCGGTGATGGAGATCATCGCTGAAGCCAATTACCCCGAGCCCAAACGATGCAAACGCCTAGGCATTCCTGATGTGTTTCCTGACAAGTATGGATCTCAGGCAAGCTTGCTGGCGTATTATGAATTAACTGCCGGTAATCTTATTAAAACAATAAAACAGCTAAGGTCAGTTTAAAGAGAGGAGTAATAGATGGGACATTTGTTGAATATCGTAACACCCTTGCACCGGAGCACGAAGCGTGATTATGTAGCGCGGATGATAGATGAAAAAGTCAACTGCATGTTGAAGGCCAAAGAATATGAATATGAATACTGGGACGGCGATCGCCGTTATGGATATGGCGGCTATAAATACATGCCGGGCCGCTGGAAGCCCGTTGCTGAGAAACTTATTGAAATATACGATCTGAAAGCAGGTGATACCGTATTGGATGTCGGATGCGGGAAGGGTTTCTTGCTTTATGAACTGCAGTTGCTAATGCCCGAACTTCAGATTACGGGATTTGATATTTCTCAACATGGTCTTGCGGATAATCATCCTGATTTTAAAGGTAATCTCTTCCGATATCACGCTCAGGATATTTATCCCTTCGGTGATAAGTCCTTCGATCTGGTCATTTCTCTGGGTTGTGTGCACAATTTACGCATCTTTGAGCTGAAAAGCGCCCTGAAAGAGATCGAACGTGTGGGTAAGAAGAAATATATCATGATGGAAAGCTACCGGAACGAGCTGGAAATGTTCAATCTTGAATGCTGGGCTCTGACTGCTGAATCGCTTTTCGATACGGCAGAATGGATATGGTTATTTGAGCATTTCGGCTATACGGGCGACTATGAGTTTATCTATTTCGAATGAGGTTAAAGGGAAAATGCAGATAAATAAAATGAAGGCGGCCATTCTTGCTGAGAGCCACAAGCCCCTCGTTGTGGCCGAGATCGATCTCCCCTCTGAGTTGGCCGCAGGTCAGGTATTGGTTAAAATCCACTACAGCGGCATCTGCGGTGCGCAGATCAATGAGATTGAAGCGGTAAAAGGAATCGATAAATTTTTACCTCATCTTTTGGGGCATGAGGGATCGGCGACAGTTCTTGAAGTCGGTCCGGGTGTAAAGACGGTGAAGTCCGGCGATACGGTTGTTATGCACTGGCGGCCAAGCGGCGGCATCCAAGCTGAAACGGCAAGCTACCAATGGAATGGCCTCAAGGTGAATTCTGGTTGGGTGACAACCTTTAGTGAATATTCTATTGTCTCCGAAAACCGCCTGACGGTCATACCATCAAATTTCGACCTGAAGTTGGCCCCCCTTTTTGGCTGTGCCGTGACAACGGCAATGGGTGTCGTCAACAACGATGCCCAAATAAAGGTGGGCCAATCGGTTGTTGTATTCGGGGTGGGTGGAGTCGGCCTCAACATTGTCCAGTCTGCGGATATGGTTTCAGCCTACCCGATAATCGGTATTGACATCATTGATCACAAGCTGGAAATGGCAAAACGTTTTGGCGCCGATTACGTTTTCAATTCAAAACAGACAGGGGATCTTGACGGTGAGATTCGAAGGATTGTCGGGGCCGCAGGC
>Ga0194039_1000819_pt1 | contig 17661 bp, 14 predicted proteins | sample JunL228m_MetaG_FD_148679 | JGI IMG/M metagenome (GOLD analysis project Ga0194039, IMG submission 148679) | Anoxic zone freshwater microbial communities from boreal shield lake in IISD Experimental Lakes Area, Ontario, Canada - Jun2016-L227-8m | ecosystem: Environmental > Aquatic > Freshwater >... | reverse complement strand
GGGATCTGTCGCAAGGAGTGCCTTACTCATATTAATTGCATCCGGCAGGTATCCATGCTCATGGAGATGCAACAGGAAGCGGCATATGACCGGAACAACCAACCCACCTCTCTCTCTGATAGTACCCGGGGAGTCTGCCATTTCATTCATCAGGCACGCCTTCACGGTTTTAGTGTTCCATTCTGAAACTTTGTTTTTGTAATCTTCGCACAGGATTGTGGAAAAATCATTGACGATAATGGCAGCACGATCACCTCGTTCTGTTCCATTTAACAAAATCTCGTCTCGGATAAATTCCGAGATCTCCTTTTTAAGATCTACTGCACCGTCATTGATCATATGCAACACTCAGGCATCTTCATCTAAAGGAGAGTACACGTCATAATCATTACCTTCGGGAGACCTGAAAATCAATCCGGGACAATATCTCCGGGATCTGCCGGATGGTGTCGCGGTCTTTTTCTTTCTCTGGTTCGGACAGATTCTCGTAAGGCACAAGCGAGGGATGGATCTTCTGTGCATCATCGCGCTTCTCTCCGTAACGCCACCCGCCTTCCAGCTTCTCACTCATCCAGCGTTCGTGCTCAAGGGAGGAAAGCCGCTCAGTCTCATCCGGGGTAAACTGGAATTCAAGGGGGGCGTCCCAGTCGGTAACAGGTCCAATTTCACAACCCACAAGCGATAATTTTGTCCAGATGAAGTTTGCCTGCTTCCGGTTGGACTCCCGGTATTTTTCTCCGGCAATCCCATCTTTCTTTTCTGTGAGTACCCCGAGTTCATCCCAGCTGACGAGCATCCGGTTTGTCTCTCTGGTTTGTCCTTTCTTCTTCTCTTTTGTGCAATAATTTTCATGAATAGACAGGGCGAGGATCTCTTCTTCACCTGCAAGAATGAGCTGGCTGTTGGCGGTGAGCTCAAACATGTTTACCGGGTGGATCTCGCGTATGCTCTTAAGCCCTACCTGTTCATCGGCAATGAGCTTTGCCACACTGGTATTATGATCCATGCGCACAATGAAACGGACCTCTCTTTCGGCAGTGTATTGATGGAGCGTTAAGGCGGCGTAGAGCCCCAGTGAGTCATCATCAAGACAGATATATGCAACAAAACCCCGGTCAAGAAGGGGATTTTTTAAAAACTCCCCATTTTTAAAAGCGGCAGACCGGACATCCATGGTGAGTGCCCCCAGATCGCAGGCTTGGGAAAGTTTAGGGTACTGGATGAGCAGACTCTCCCGGATCTGCCCGGCGTTTACATCCATAAGAACGATCGTTAACCGGGTCTGTTCTCCTCTATGCGACAGGTACCAGGTCCGGGCAATCCGGGTCAGAATACTTTCCCCCAGTCGTCCTGCTCCAAGGATTACGATCGGCAGGGGAGCGGTTGTGATTTCAGCGGAAGGGAAGGGTGGATAGAGGTCAAGGAGTGTCCGGGCTCCAAGGGCGTACTGGTTGAAGAACTCGATCCGTATGGACGAGTCTTTCCGTGCGGAAAATGCATGCTTCCTGATGATACCGTAGAGTTGCGGGTTTATCACCTGAATGATGCATGTGATTGTCTGGTGCTTTTTTTCCGGCACCATCCGCATCACGTTCAAGGCAACTTCAGCATTATCCTCATCCACATCATTTAAGGAGATCACATAAGCGGATTTTTTCACTCCTGCCTTTTTGAGCATGTTGGGGTCGGAAGGGAGTCCTACAAGAACGATTAACCCCAGCATTTTGCAGGATTCGATGAAAGTGTTTTTTGCATCGCTCTCAATGATGACCGGTTTTATTTTTCGTCTGACAAGATCGTTGATGACCAGAAACGAACGGGAGTTCAGGCCACAGACAATCACATGCCCGTGTTTGAAGAGGAGCGGCATGGTGTTGATTTTTTCACGCACGTACAGGTAAATAATACCGGCTGAACTCGAACCTGCAAACGCACCTACTGCAATGCGGATGAAATCGGAATTTGCTGTACCAATGCTCTCTTTTATCGCGGGAAATGCAATGAAAACCCCAATCCCCGATCCGACAATGGCAAGGATTGCCTGGATTACCATATAGATGTCGGGTGATGCCATGGTCCCTCAACCTCCGGAATTACCCGACCGTGGATTAGCGGACTCGAATCCGGCAAGATGGGTTTTTATGGTCTCTGCAAGAGTTTTAAAATACTGCTGTGCAGGTAGGGGGAACGCATCAAACCATTGAGGGGTGTTGATGAGGTAATCCATGTTCTTTGTGGGCATGATATCTTCAATCCTGAACGGGAGGATTAAGAGGTTTCTTGTCACTGCCCGCGTCAGTTCGCGGATTACATGAGGGGAGTTATCCGAGCTTTTTGAAAATATCAGCACGACAACCTTACTCTCATCAATCGCATCGATGATTGAACCGGGAAAATTGGAACCTGGGAGTACATCGCGGGGCGCAATCCAGCAAAAGATATCCTCTGCCTCAAGATACGAACAGAGATCTTTGGCTATCAGCGCTTCAGGTTTTGAATAGCTGATGAATACCTGATGGGGTGGTTTTGCAGAAGCTGTCCGGACCGTTGTTGTGGAACCCGTTGGAACTTCATCACCGATCAGGTCAGTGCCGGTATTTTGCCCTCCTGCCTGGGTTGAGCCGACAATCTCCTCTGCTTTTGTCTTCCAATCTTTTGCCTGATCGCGATAGAACTGTGAACGAAGCGGAACACTCCGGGCAAGCTTGAGAAACAGGGTGGCAGATTCCTCCGCGAGTCGCTGCGCAGTTGAAAGATCTCCAGCTGCTTCAGCTGCTTCAAACGCCTTGTTATTCCTCGAAATTTTCTGGAGGAAATCGGCTGGAGTGTCAATTTTCATAGCAGCACAAAGTCACCAACGGGAGTTTCATAAAAAAAAGATTATGATGCCCCGAACTGTTTGTTCCAGTCTTCTTGGCTTTTGAGGTCTTCCGGTGTCAGGGGGGTTTTTATCCGCGTAATGGCCTGGGTGAAGTCCTCCATGGTTATTGGACCCGCATTCAGGGTCTTTTTCTTTAACTCATCGGACGATAACTCAGCCATATTTTCTATATTGTCAAAGATATCCTTGTTAATCCTGCGGGTCATGCTCTTCATGGCATCCCTGCAGACGTTCTGGAGATCCCGGCCGGAATAATGCTGGTTTACACACCGCTCTCCGATCATTTCCATGTCCACTTGTGAGATGTCAAGCCCTTTTGTCTGGATTTTGATAATATCCTGGCAGGCTTTCTTGTCGGGAAGCGGGATGTAGATGCGCTTAGGGAACCGGGACAGCACGGCGTCGTCCAGTTTCCCAGGGGTATTTGTTGCAGAGAGTGTGAGTATGAGCTTGTCGCTTTTTTTATCTTGGAACCCATCCAGTTCGGTCAGGAGTGACGCAAGCACTTTCCGTGATGCCTCACTCTGATCGTCATCTCTTGACATGGTGATGGAATCTAGCTCATCAATGAACACAATGGAGGGGGCATGCTTACGGGCAGATTCGTACAAGGACGTGATGAGCTTTGATGAATCTCCGACATATTTTGAAATAATGCTGCTAATTTTTACGTTATAGAATGTAGCCTTGAGACTGCCTGCCGCAGCAGCAGCGAGCAGGGTTTTTCCGGTACCAGGCGGACCAAAGAGCAGAATGCCTTTATCGGTTTTGATGGATTCGGGTTTGCTAAGTCCTGCGATTACCACGGTCTCCATGATAAGATTTTTTACCTCTGTTAGACCCCCGATATCCTTCCATGTCACTGTGGAAGTCTGGATCTGGGTGTCTCCAAAACTACTGAAATCATCATCAGATTCCCCCCCCTTCTCTCCCCGTTCAACCACTGCCTTTCTCGGTGCTGTTCCGGCTGTCCCGACAATCGTTTCCCATAGCTTTGCCTTGTCAAGATGCGCCTTTCTCTGATCAGGCAACCTTTCAGCCATCTGCTTTTCTGTATTGGCACACAGCTGGGCGAACTTTTTTACATTTTCAAGATCGTTCTTCGCTTTTGCATCATTGTACTTTTTCTCAGCATCCTTAAGCTGTGCATATAAAACCCCGGATAGATCGATGTTCATTGACTCCTCCTCACCATGCTCCGCTTGCCTACTATCTGAATATACGGCACTTGATTATTACAATATCGCTTCAATCCCTCACCGCTGTGCCGGACAAAGTAAAAAAAATTATTCAAGTTCGGTTTTCTTAACCTTTGCAGGTTCGGGAGATGCCGTTCCCGATTCCTCTTTTCCTGACCTTATTGTATCGAGAATATCAGAGAGATCATCTTCCGGTTCTACTCCCACTTCCATTGTGCCTGAGGTCATATCGATGATCGAATTGATCTGCGCGTCATCATTCATGGTATCGAGATTCTTTCCGATTAGGTATTTCTCCATCTTCTCAGGATCGAGCTTTTTAAGCTTTCTTACCACATCTGCGGGAAGATCCTTTTCGCGTTCTTTAAGGATGAGAATATTTGATACCGCTCGCAGATCTTTTTCGATCTGTGCCTGCGTAGAGAGTTTCATCTCCTTTTTCTGTAGATTGGTCTTGATCCGCCGGGCATAGCTCACCTCTTCTGATTTCGAGGTGGATTCTTTTGCCAGATCGTAGGTGCGCTGGACATCCTGATCTATGCGACGGATTTCCGCATGGATGTCATCGATTTTTTTGTTCAGCTGAATCTCAGTAACCTTGAGCTCGTCAAGCGTGAGCGAATCAATGGGATTTCCTCCCCCAAAAAGAGAGGATAAAAATCCCACGGTTAACTCCCCTCAGTGTCCTTGTTCTCTAATTGTTTTTCCATGGATACCATTTTCTGGGCATCCTCAACATTGATAGCCCCTGTCTCGACTCCGCTCCATGCATCAAGGAGTTGTTTCTCGGTATCATCTGTAGACTGTTCGAGACTGGAATCGGCAAGTGAACCTTCAAAGACGCCATTGAGATTGTTGAGCACATCATCAAAGCTCTTGCCTTTGAGGTTGACAGTGATCAGGTTGTCTTCAAAATGCGAGGGTTCAATGTTGGTGATCTTTGACCAGATCGGGCTCTGTTTGAGTTCTTTTTCATATTGTTTGATCACAACGAGGTTTGAAATGAACATATACTCTTTGTTCATTGTCATAAAACCCCGGAATTTCAATTGAGCCTGCATGTCCAGTTGCTTGAGTTTCTGGGCAAGTATTTTCTTCTGGATAAGGTCAGCGCCAACGCCTTGCTTGAAAATATCCTTTTTCTGTTTCTCAATCTTAGTTATCTCCTTTCGGGCAAGCTCAACATGATTCTGGAGTCGCATCTCCTCCTCTTTGAGCTCACGGGTATTCAACCGTTCAACCGAATTTCCTCGTATGAAGTCAAGAATTCCCATTATGTTATCCTCTTCTCGATATTATTGACCTGACTTTAAATAATTATTCAAAGATTGGGATTTGAATTTCTGATCAAATGTATCATCCCTCCTCTTTACCGTTTGCACTCGAATCCCAAACCCACCTGATGCACAATAATCTCCGCCTTCTGGATTAGTTCGTCCGGGATCTCTGCAATGCCGTACTCCATACGGTTGCGGATCTGCTCAGATAACTCTATCGCATTCGCTTTCACATCACCTTTTGCGTACATGGCAAGAACAGAGAGATTTGAATCATCTCGAAAAAATGGTTCAGATCGCACTCCTGTTCATTGCAATATATAAATTCCGGAGGTTACGGCACACGGGAGCGGGCATTTTCTTTTAAAAGCCATTTCCAAAGCGGGATACAGGTGATCACACCGTCTTTTGAATCGTAATCCTTTGTCAGGATAATAAGATCTTGTGCAGCGTCACCAAAGGTATGAGCAAATTCCAAAAGACTTTCTGTTTCACGATCCGGGATCTCATCACTGTAACATACATTGATCGCAGTAAGGCTGTTATCCTTGGACTTTATCACAAAATCCACTTCCCGGACACCCTTCCAGTAATACGGAGTCACACCTGCCCGCATCAGTTCCACGAACACGAGATTCTCGGCAAGTTTTCCCTCATCTTCGGAGAACCGGAACGAAACTGCATTGCGCAGCCCGTTGTCAATGCAGTAGCACTTCTTGTTCTGTCTTGCCTGCACCGGAAGCGAGTACGCAAAGGCTTGTACCTCAAAAAGGATCTTTGCCATCCCAGCGAAGTGAATATAGTCCCGGACGGTATCGATATCAGTCCCGAGCATCTCTTTTAAGCGGCGGTAAGAGTACGGGGAGGAGATGTTCGTAAAGAGATAGTAGAGGAGTCCTGCAAGGGCTTTTTGGTTCCGTATCACGTTCGTCCGGATGATGTCCCGGTACACGATGCTGTCGTAATACGCCCGAAGGTAATCCTGCTTTGTGCGTTCATCCTGTTCGAGAACGACGATGGGAAAACCGCCTTCATTAAGATATTGCCGTAGGTGGGTTGTGATCTCGTATTTTTGTGCTGCACGCGTGGCGGAATCTTTGGGGAGAACGATGCCGTGGAACTGGAGGTATTCCGAAAAATCCAGAGGGAAGACCGGAACAGTGAAATACCGTCCCGAGAGCAGGGTTGAAACCTGCGAATCCAGCAGGTAAGAGGAGGAGCCGGACAGGATAATCTTGCAGTTTTTGCGATCGTAGAGTGATTTTACCTCCCGCTCCCAGTTTTCCAAACCCTGAATTTCGTCAAAGATAAGGTAGATGGTACCTCTGGCTGCATTCTCCCTGCGGTAGGTGTCGACGATTTCGTGCAATGTATTCTTCCGGCTGGTGATCTCCGGATCATCGCAGTTGACAAAGAGGATATTTTTAGCCGGTACCTTGTTCATCTTGATGAGCTGCCGGATGAACTGGTAGAGCAGGGTGGTCTTTCCTGAACGCCGCACACCGCTAAGTATAATGATCTCATCTGTTTTGAGATATCGCTGTATTGTTGCAAGGTAATTTTGCCGTTCCCTGCCAGTATTAAACGGCAGACCGCTCCACCACGGGTTCTGTGAAGCGAGCAGCTCAAAAAGCGTAGTCACAGTAGAGGGTAGGGTTATACCCCTACATAAATGTTGGTTTGTGATGGGTTATAACCCGACATGTTTTGATAGTTGTGATGGGTTATAACCTGACACGTTATTGGGGGCGAGTGTGCCATCCCTCCGGAGAATTGGGGTGAATTAATTCATTTTGTGTACGGTAAAACCCGGCTGCGGAACAGTCTGCCCACATGGTCGGGCATGTAGAACTCCCTTTGCCCCGTGAAATCCGTGAAATGGTAAATGGGTCGACATTTGCCAGTGATGTAAATTCCCCCATTCGTTAACATTATTAACTCTCCCTTAAGATTATGATTGAAAAGAATACTCACGGGAACAGGCATGGACACTCAATATGCAAATACCGTAAAATATCGTAAGTGCCCTTCATGCAGTGCAGACGTACTGTCAACCATGCAGTTCTGTGTGAACTGCGGCGCCCGGATGTCAACCCGCACCTGCCCTCACTGCAACACACCCATCTCCGGGACATCAGAGTTCTGTAAGAACTGCGGAAAGTCGTTAGTTCCCTCGCGGAAATGCCCGAAATGCAATGTCCCAATCTCAGGAAATCCGGAGTTCTGCAGGAACTGCGGGGCACCGCTCCTCGAATCCCGCTCATGTCCTTCCTGCGGAGCGGTGATCAGCAAAGATGCAAAATTCTGCAATGGCTGCGGGAGAGTGATGGGACAGGAAAGCCCGACTGCGGGAATCGATGTAGCCCTGATGGAAAAAGCGCAGGAACTCTTAACCATGGTCGGGCGGTTTGGAACGATACCGGACCCGCCAAACCCGGATATGAATACGTATAATCCGTCTTCACTCAAAAAAACCGTCAACTCAATGGAAAAATTCTTAGAGACCGCAACGCCGGATCTCACCGTCAGCCTCAGCCGTCTGTACCTGAATCTCGCTACCTGGTATAAGATGGAAGTCCAGATCACCAATACCGGAAAAGCGCATGCGTTTTTCGTCACGCTCAGCTTCTCAAATGATTTTGAGACCCGGCGAATCAAACCTATCACTGTTGAAGCGGGAAGTACACAAGTAGTAGAGATCGGGATCCTGCCAAAGACACAGGGCAATATCCCCATCGAAGTCCGCATACAATACAAGGACGGCAATAACAAGGATTACACCAAGACCAGTGAATTCTGGATAGATGTCCAGCCACAATCCAGTACGCCCCACCTCTTCAAACCCGAAGAGGATATGCAGCAATCCCAAACCTCACCGGCAACCCCGCGATCCACTCAGCCCCCCTTGTCGCAAGGCCCCGTCACCATGCGTTCCCTGCCACCGGAAATGACAGAAAAATATGCAAACTCGGAGTTCATAGCAAAAGGCGGGTTTGCCCGGGTCTTTAAAGCAAAACGAAAAGACGGGCAGTATGTGGCAGTAAAAGTGCCAATCGACCTCGATGAATCAACCGGCAAATCATTTATTGCAGAGATGCAGAACTGGACCAAACTCAACCATCCCAACATTGTCAAGATTTATGATTACAACATCATGCCGTTTCCGTATTTTGAAGAGGAACTTTGCGACAGTGGCCTTGAAAAACTAAAAAAACCCATGGGTATCGCACAAGCGGCATGGATCATCTTCAACGTCTGTGAAGGACTCAAATATGCCCACAACCTCAATATCATCCACCGTGACTTAAAACCCCAGAACATCCTCTTAAAAAACGGAATTCCCAAAATCTCAGACTGGGGACTCTCCAAGATAGTGACAGATGTCTCTTCAGTGACCACAGCATCGTTCACCCCGTTTTACGCCTCCCCGGAACAGGTGACCAACAAGGTAAAAGACCAGCGGACAGATATCTGGCAGGTCGGGGTCATCTTATACGAACTGGTGACCGGGACATTACCCTTTACCGGAGATAGTATGATTGATATCATATCCAGCATCCCGACAAAAGTCCCGCAGAATCCGGGAGATATCAATCCGGATGCAAAACTGATCGAAGGAATCATCCTCCGGTGCATTGAAAAAGATCCAGCTAAACGCTACCAGTCGGTGATCGCACTTCAAAAAGATCTGGCAGAATTCTTAAAGATCGATTATACAGAGTCTCTCCGGATGAGTGTAGGGGCAAAAAATCTCCGGCAGTCTGCGGATTATTGCAGTAAACTACTGCTTGCCAATTTAAAAAGCGGAGATTTGCGTGAAGCCTACAAATATGCCACCGATCTTGTCAATTATTCCGAAGGGGAGGTAAGAGAGCAGGTAAAAGAATTAGCTGCCGAGATTCGTATCCGCCTCGACAACGATATGGACGAAGTGCCGGAAGAAATTATTGAGGCAGCCGAACTGATCGCCCACAAGATCGGGTTGGGGCTGACTACCATATGATGAACGCAGAACTGAAAAAAACCGGTACCAGGATGAAAAAATCTTCACATGAACCGGAAATGAGATGGGTCATTACTGGAGAATTGTCATGAACCTTAACTGGTGCGGCAGAACCCATATCTGCGGGAGACCGAAAAATGAAGACGCCTTCGACATGCAGCAGATCGGTGATCACCTCGCAGCCTTTGCAGTAGCCGATGGTCTGGGGGGTTTACCCGCAGGAGAAATTGCAAGCCGGTTAGCTGTCACTGCCCTGATGGACACGGTCCACACTCTTGCCCCAATGGACATGACCAGTTCACCTGCACAGATGAAGGAGATCTTAACAAAGGGATTTTTTGCCGCATCGCAGGCCATCGATGACTACTGTTCGAAGAAAACTGACCAAAAAAGAATGGCAACAACGCTTGTCGCGGCTCTCATCAATGATGCAAATGAGGGTGTGATCGCATATGTCGGGGACAGCCGGGCATATAGTGGAGAGGATAAACTCGTCCAGATAACCGAAGATCATTCGTTAGTGCAGGAACTGTTCCGGAGGGGACTCATAACACAGGAAGCGGCACGCCTGCATCCGGATAAGAATGTCGTGTCCCGGGTTGTCAGTGAAATCCCTGTAAATCCGGATATGAGAGATTTTCATATGGAGAAAAACACCCTCCTTCTCTGCACAGACGGGCTTACCGATGCACTCACCGATGAGGAAATTTTCTCTGAATTAAACGAACAGGATGTGAACCGGATATGCACAACCCTCATCGACCTTGCCTTGCGGGTAAACCGGGATAATACCACAATTATCGTGATCCGGCGAGAAATCAAACCCTGATCACCTCATTTTTTAATTGCTCTGGGAGTTATTCAGACAATAATGAACAATTTTTAAGGAGATGCATGCCTCAATAAAAAAACCATGATTTCAATGGTCACAAGGCTCATGAAAATTTTCACAGTAAAAAGGAACCACACACAGTGCCAAAGAACCTTTATTTGTGAACTCCAATAGTATCTTCATCGGCATAGTAACCCCATACCATTCATATCAGCGGATAAAACGTACCGGACTGCACATCTATGTTCAAAGAAGGCAATCGCGAGTGTATTGATATACTCCTCAAATCATCGAGGAGCATCCTCGAAACGGGGCTCCCAATCCGGAATGAGACCTTTGAGAAGCGGCAGGCACTCTGGAATGAGATCCGGGCAAATGCCGAACGATACAAAAAAGGGGAGTGCGGAACATTTCTCAAAGATTTAAATGCGGTCTTCTTATCCCATTTTGATGCTTCTCTCCTGCTCCTTGCGCTCGCATTCCGGCAGAACAACGAACAGTTCGAAGGGTCGGGGTATTTCAGTGTAAGGGAGATCGAAGCCTATGAAACCATCGAGAAATTCAGTTATTTCAGGATTCTTACCAAAAGTGAGATTGCAAAAAAGATCCGGTCCAAAGATGAAAAAACCTTAACACTGCTCAAGGAATATGCCGTATCCATGAAACAGCATATGGATGAGATCCTTGGAGATGCCGGGGTCCGGGATACCATACGCAGTTACCTAAAGAAACAATGGAACGAGAATACAAAAAAGATCGGCGATGCGATTTCCAGTGCCGGCGTTGACCTTGACTGGTTTTCGAGCCTCCCGCTCACCACAAAAGATGCAGCGGGACCTCAGCAGATCACCTACAATATCAATACCGGTAATGATGCTGCCATCAATCTCGGCGCAGGAAATATTGTCAAAGATGCAGTTGTTACCGGTTCTACAATCGAATCTTCCGGTGGCGGAGGCACAACGGTAAAAGATTCCGTTGTCACGAAATCCACTATTAAGAATGAGGGAACTGGTGGGACGGATAAGGGTATCAGTATCAGTGACAGCGTCATCACCTCATCAACGATACAAACGATTCAGGAGCGTCCGGTTGAACCGGAAAAAGAGTCAGTAATAGAACCCCCACCACAACCCCCACGGTATATGTGCCTCTTATGCAAGACCACCGCAAAGCCGGGTGCGAAATTCTGTACAACGTGCGGTGCAAAAAATTCCATGGTCTGTGGCAGTTGCAGCTCTCCACTCGCACCTAATGCAAAATTCTGCCCGCAATGTGGCCTGAAAACATACTGATTGAATGATTCTGGAAGTCGCAAAGGCGATACCATCTGTCATCGGTTAAAAAAAAGTGCAGAGTGAACGTGAAAATCTTTCAGAAAATTTTCCGGGCGTATCCCGATGCGAAATACCGTGGCACGTTTTGTCGATCCTGCCGGCCGGATTCTTTCTTACATACGGCAGTTTTGTGCATAACTCCTCATTTTTCAATATGAAAACTGGACTTTTATTTTTTTCTTTTAGGCTTTTTACATGAAGCTTCATGGAGTATTTTTTCTATCAGGTTATACGGTGTGGATCTCTTTGATACAGGTTTTTGAACTTTTTTCAAGGAGAACAGATCTAATAGCATATTTATCATGGAATAGTTCTCAAAAAGCCACAGGTAATCATCTCTCAGTGTCTGGTTCTTAAGGACACTATATGCCAGATTCACACGGGAAGTCCGCTCAAGCTGCCGGTATTTATCACGGATAATGCCGTCGACCTCTTTTTTATCAGCATTTAGCACATCTGACTCCAGCCCGAGAATGGAGAAAAAAGATTCATTAGAAGGAGGGAGATGCTCTCGCCAGTCCTGATTAGTGGTCAGTATAGTGTCAAATCTATTAAAATATTTTTTAATTACATTTGGTTCAGTAAGAGAGAGCAGAATGATTCTCTCAACTCTCTCACGGTCAAACTTTTTCCAGAGTTCCCTTTTGTTTTTCCGATTCTCGATGCCTATAGGAGATATGTTCTCTGCAATAAAAGCCAACAGGGCATCGTAGTCGTGCCTTAAACCGGGGGAAGTGAATATGGAATAGATCTTTTTCTGTAACTCTGAGTCTTTAGGACAAGACCGTTGTATTGTTTCAATATCAGAGCTCTTTGCAAGTCCGGCATATTCGTAGAGATCGGGCATCCCCTCAACATACAGATTACAATAGTCACCGAAATTGTCCCTGATTTGCATAAAAGAATCAAATTTTTTTGCAGCATTGATCGCATCAGAGTGTTTTTGGATTAGTTGTTTTTTTTCATATGGCGGTAAACATTTTGTATACTGTTCAAATATGATAAGGAAGTCATCATAAATTGTCTGTAACTGGGGATTACGGAGTACTGAAAACGCTTCCTGAATTACCTGAAGTGGATAAATGGAGGAATCGATCCTCTTCCTATATGCCGATACCACCTGATCCGATGGTGCTCCGCGGTAAACGCCCAGCACACAATAATAGGTTGGAAACCCCTCCATAATATCATCTACCCACTGGGGATGCTGATCCGCAAACAGGTCGAATCGTTCAATATACCTGCCGATCCGGTGGATGTCCATAAAAATCGGCGAAACCTTCCAGTAGGGATCATCCTGAATGGGTAATTGCGGAGTTGCCTCCGGTTTGACACCCGTTTCCCTTAACTTATTTTTTTTGCTCATCCGTTCGCCTGATCTCAATCACGCTGTCATCTTTTATCTTGAGACCTTCAATTCTCTCTGAATCATCCGGTTCAATATCATCAAAGACAATGGTTTCATTTTCTCCGATTACCCCCTTCTCCAGCAGTTCTCTTTTGAGATCTGATACGGTCCCGCGGGGATTTAAAAACATGTCCAAAGTAACTTTACCCGGAGTATTTTTTATATCGACATGTACGCTCTCGACACCAATGATTTTTTTCATCCATTTATTTTTTTCTTTCTTTGACAGCCTGCTACGGGATTCCATTTTTACGGTGCGTTTGTTTCCGGAATTCGTATCTATCGCAGTGACATTCAGTATGCCGAATTCTGCGCCGATCTCAAAGGTCACTTTAATCTGATTCTCGTATATGGGCATCGGTTCAATGGATATCCAGAAATCCCCAAGGAATTCGTTTTCAACCGCTACCTCTTCTTCACCCTGGAAGACCGGTATGATCACCTCCTCTACAAAACTACCCGCATTCGTATAATCACGTGTCCGGGCAATCGGGATCTTTGTGTTCCGGTCAATAATTTTTGAGAGCGAGCCATCTGCCACCCGTACGCCAAGTGAGCAGGAAACCACATCACTGATCTCGATATTCTTTGCAGCCCGTGATTTTTCCTGTATATATTCGGTACCTGCAATGGCAGCGCCAAGGGCAACTGCGGTATACGGGTCACCACTCATGGGTTCCTTTCCGAAATACTCTTTAACAAATGTCCGGACTGCGGGTATGAGCGTGGTACCACCAACAAGTAAAATATCATCGATCTCGCTTTTTTCAAGGGATGCATCCGATAGTGCCTGCTCCATGGGGATTTTTGTCCGCTCGATTAAGTCAATGATCATCGTGTTTAACGATTTTCGTGTCAATACCATGCTAAACGGGGGTTTGCCTTTAGCAACAAAGGGTATGTTAATTGTTGTCTTTTCAGCTGTGGAGAGCGCGATCTTTGCCTCTTCGGAAGCCTCTCTTATCGTTGCGAGAAGTGCCAGATCTTTTTTTACGTCAACTCCAAGCTGCTGGTGTACCTTTTTTATCACATACGTAACGATACGGGCATCAATATCATCGCCACCAAGCCGGTGCTCACCTGTGCTTGCATCAACATCAAAAAATCCCGATGAAACAGAAAGTATGGATACATCAAAAGTCCCGCCCCCAAAATCATACACCAGTAATTTTCTGTCACGGTCTTCCCGTATACCATACGCGAGCGCAGCCGCAGTTGGTTCATTGATCAGCCTTAAAACATTTACACCGGCCATCTCTGCCGCATCACGGATCGATTGCCTCTGGCTGTCGGTGTAGTTGGCAGGAACAGATACTACTGCATCAATAAATTTTTTCCCAAGCCGGGTTTCTGCATCGTCAACTAATTTTTTAATGATTAATGCGCCGATGTATTCCGGGGGAAAATTGTGCCGCCCGATCTTCTTCTTATAGTCAGTTCCCATCTCACGCTTGATTGAACTGACAACTCTATCGGGAGCCACGATCATAGTGCGCTTTGCAAGTTCCCCGACAACATACTCATCCTCACCTTTGAAATGGACAATTGAAGGGGTGATCGTCTTTCCTTCAGCGTTCTCAATAACCTCCGGTTCGTCCAGCAGCATATATGCCATCTTTGAGTTTGTAGTCCCAAAGTCAATTCCCAGAATATTTCTATTCATCATGGATCTCATAAATTTCCCTTCAAAACATTCCTTTTAGAGTCGTTCATAAGTACCTGTCATGTATGAAAATGTTAGCCAGCTGTTTGATTTTTTTTTAAGATCCCTTATGATCACAAGTATCATGGGTATTTTTTATAATCATCATTGGCATCTCCATCCATTACAGGTTCATCATCATCAGTTTTTTGATCTTCACCTGCATCTTCGTAGAGAGAATGTTTATCCTCAGTTTTTTGATCCTCACTTGTATCATCGTAGAAAACTGATTCATCATCTTCGTTTGTTTGATTGTCTGCATCTGCTTCTGTTAAAAGATCATGTAATGTTTCGATTTCCTGTTCCAACTGCTCGATCTTTTCACCCTGATACAGACAAAGTTCATCCATCTTTTGTCGTTCTGCAGCTGACTGGGTTATGAGATTCTGTAACCCTTCCATCTCCTGCTGGAGTATGAGGTTTTTCTGGTTCTGGACTTGTTTGAGTTCATCCATCTGCTGGTCTATTATTGCAAACCTGCGCTTTGAAGGAGACATCCAGCTGGTGAACTGTTTCCATATCCCGGCTGTTTTGACTTTTGTCGATTCAACAGAACGTTTGGAGATGATCACTTCTGCCGGTCGTATCACCATATTTTCGCTTAAATACCCTTTTCGTATCACCTTAAAAACGGTGTCTTCAGGATATTGACTCCCATATTCAAGCCCGACTGCCATATGCCGTGTATCATCAAAGGTGTCCCCCGGTGCCGGATCAACCGGGGTAAGAGCGGATGATAAAAGGAGTTGCTGGTAAATCACATCAATATTCTTCTGCAAATTATCGCTATAATTTTTGACAATGTCACAGGAACAATTCTCATCAGGCACAGACATCCGACACAAAGAATCAGCTAAGGAGAGCATTTTCTTTGCAGAATCTGTTCGCAGTTCCTTTTTTTTAATCTCTTCATTTCTCCGGCTGGTCTCAATAAAGTCCTTGAATTCCTTCTTTATGTTATGATATTGCGATTCAAACAGGTCCGCTTTTTTTTGTATTTCGCTAGCAGTATCCTCTTCCATCACAGTTATTTTGAGTGATGAATCGGATATACCTTTTTATATTTACCGCACGGCGACAAAATTAAATTCTGTTGCGTAAAAAAAAAGTTCGGATTATCGGATTACAGAAATATCCCTATCCTGTTATCAACGATGTACAATACCGCACTCTATCCCAGCTGAAATGCAAAAGCGATATCGATCCTTTTTTGACATTTTAAAACGTTCATTATTCTTAGAACCGCGATCATATCTCGCGCTTTAATCTGTCATAACCGCAGGAGTCTGATTACCATCGCCGAAATTCCCAAAGAAGAATACGTGCTGAAATGCACATCCGCATGCGCAGGGTGCAGCGACTCGCTGGCACTGCGATACGTGCTCAAGGCAGCCGGACCTGACACCGTCATGGTTGTTCCCGCCTGCTGCACGAGCGTCATACAGGGCATCTACCCAAACACCGCTTTCAATGTCCCGGTCTACAACATTGCCTTCGGAGCCGCAGCTGCCTGTGCCTCGGGCATGAGTAACGCATTCCGGGCAGCAGGAAAGAAGACTAATGTTATTGTGTACGCTGGTGACGGCGGCACGCTCGACATCGGTATTCAGGCAATGTCCGGTGCATTCGAGCGCGGCACCGATTTCCTGTACATCTGCTATGACAATGAAGCCTACGGAAACACCGGCATGCAACGCTCCGGTGGAACACCGATGGGGGCCAAGACAACCACCACTCCCACAGGCAAAACCGATGCCAAGAAAGATATCGATATGATCATCGCTGCCCACGACCCGCCCTACATGGCAACAGCCTGTGCAGCCTATCCGCAGGATATTTTCAAGAAAGTACAAAAGGCCCTCACGTTCCGTGGCCCGACCTTCATCCATATCCTTGCACCCTGCCCGCCCGGCTGGCGCTACCCGACCGAGAAATCGGTTGAGATGGGAAAACTCGCAGTCAAAAGCGGCATATGGGTGCTCTACGAGCGGGAGTACGGAAAAGTCACGATCGGTCCGCAGTCTAAGGCAGCGATGAAGAAACCGCTTCCCCTCGAAGATTATCTATCACCACAGGGACGATTCAAGGGTATCGATCCAAAGGTTGTCGAGATCCTCAAACAGCGGATCGCAAAGAATTACCAGCGGCTTGCCACCGAAGAGGAGGCATCAGCATGAAAAAGATTGCAACCGGCAACAAGGCGGTAGCAGAAGCAGTAAAGCAGGCAGTACCGGGTGTTGTCGCTGCATACCCGATCACGCCGCAGACCGAGATCGTTGAGCAGATTGCCGAGTTTGTGAGCGGGGGCCTCATGCCGACCCGGTACATCGCAGTAGAGAGTGAGCACTCCGCAATGGCAGCCTGCATCGGTGCGAGTATCACCGGAGTGCGGACGTTTACTGCCACCAGCTCGCACGGTCTGCTCTACATGCACGAGATGACCAACTGGGCCGCCGGTGCACGTCTCCCGATTGTGATGGCAAACGTGAACCGCTCACTCGGGCCCGGCTGGAACATCTGGGCAGAGCACACCGATGCACTACAGGAACGCGACACAGGCTGGTTACAGGTATATGTGAGCACGGTGCAGGAAGCTTACGATACAATACTCATGGCGTTCAGGATCGCCGAGCACAACGATGTGCTGCTACCGGTCATGGTGAACCTTGACGGATTTTTACTCTCCCATATCATGCAGCCGGTCGACACCGTGGAATTGGGTGACTTCATCCCAGCGATACACCTCCCCCATGCCATCGATCCGAAACACCCGGCCGGCTATGGCACGCTGACCGGTCCTGACCAGCAGTTTAAATTCCGCTGGGATATCGAGCGCTCAATGCGGGATTCCGTGAAAGTGATCGAAGAGACCGGGATGGATTTTGCCAAACGTTTCGGCAGGAAATATGGTTTTACAGAGGATTATCTCTGCAATGATGCAGATGTGATCGTCATTGCGCTTGGCACGCTCGGCAAGGAAGCAGAAGTGGCCGTAGATCTCCTGAGAAAAGAGGGTATAAAG
>Ga0194039_1000818_pt1 | contig 17674 bp, 15 predicted proteins | sample JunL228m_MetaG_FD_148679 | JGI IMG/M metagenome (GOLD analysis project Ga0194039, IMG submission 148679) | Anoxic zone freshwater microbial communities from boreal shield lake in IISD Experimental Lakes Area, Ontario, Canada - Jun2016-L227-8m | ecosystem: Environmental > Aquatic > Freshwater >... | reverse complement strand
ACCCATTACTCCTAAAGGTACTCCGGTTTCAGGGATATTGATCCTGAGGGTCTTCATGGCACGCTCTACTTTATCACCGACACCGAGCGCTGTACCATATACCAGCCATTCTCCCCACATGGAGAGATCTGCGGGAGAATACTTCTGGATCATGGCCATGTCCGAGAGGAAGTGGGTGAAGGCATCCCATTCCAGTTTTTCATTGTAGTGGTCATCCTTCCAGTGCCCGAACAATGTTGAGGGTGCGATAATTGCCATCACAACCTGAACCAGCACAATTGCCCAGAGTATGACTGCCGGAAACAGAATGTACGATTGAATCGGTGCAACTAATGCAAAGATCACTGTTACTGCAAACAGGACAATTGTCACGAGCAGCAGAGAAACGAGATGATCTCTCCCGTCCACAATGTACTGGTTTGATAGTGAAGTATCCACCCGACTGGTAACATCGGTAAGCGAGCGCTGGTACTGCAAGGCTTTCTCCTCTGCACTGCTGATCGTTCTGGCACTTTTCGCAAGCTCTGCAATCGAATCTGTGTCCAGCACACCATTCTCAGAAACGAGCCCAATAAACCCAAGCACCCGCAGCTCGTACTGATCGGTGGTTGCCGTTGAGAGCACACGGATCTCGATGCCTTTACCTTCACCCTTCTCGGTGATGGAGATGATCTTTCTCCGGTGAAGATCGAGCAGAGTCGCGTAATAACCGTCTTCATCGAAATCAAGGGCATCGCCTTTGAAGAGCAGGTTCACCTGCCAGGGTTTAAGCGCAGTTGACGGGCAGGTGCTCAGGTAAGCAGGGACTGTGAATTCCTTCTCCCTTCCATACCGGTAGTAGATCAAAATAAAGAGTAGTGGCACGAGAATAACGGCTACCTTCGCAATCCAACTCAGCAGATCCGATAGAAGATAAGGAACATTATACCAGAAGCTCGCGGAGGATGCCCGGCTCTGGATATCCTTCACTTCGGTTCGGAACCCGGTGATCTGGGAAAATCCCTGTGCATTTCCCACCATCTCAACTGCAATAATCTCATTTGCTGCTGCACTGCCGGTGATGAGATAGTAGTCTCCGGATTTTTCCGTTGTCAGCGAGGGTGGGTATGCATATACCTGCTCAATATTTTTTGCAGGTACGGTGATTCTGATCACCCGGTATGGTATGTGGTTGTTTCCAGTGAGTTTGAGGTTCAGGTGCGTTGAAACCGCATCATATTCGATGGGAGGGTAAAGGGCATACGTGTAATCAACGGAATATTTTCCGGCAGAATAATAGTTGGGATTGAATACACCCACTTCATCTGATTGTGCAAGGTTTTTAATGCTGGACTTCGATCCGGTAGCCCCGTCACCACCGGTGACGCGGACCGTCCCTGAGTCATCCTTTGCATACCCGATTGTACCAGCAGGGGGAACCATCGAGACGAACCGGACGGAGGGTTGAGTTGGGCTGCTGTCAAATACGAGCGGGGCTTGCCACACGCGGTAGAGCATACGCAACTCACCAGAAGACCCGACATTATAGGTAAAGTGTTCTTGAAAGCTCCCATCTTCTGCAAGGGTCGCCTCATACGAATTGACCACGAGATTCCCATCAAAAAGGGGGGGGATAAAGATGACTGCGAGCAGACCGATGATCCCAAGGACGAGTCCACCGATGACAAGTGCGGTCAGCTGACTTTTTTCGCTCACAACGATTGCCTCATCAGAATTCTATCTTCGGGGGAGTTTTGATCGCGTCTTCGAATTGCAGGTAATCGAGTTTGATAAGACCCATGAACTTGGCTACGAAATTCGAGGGGATGGTTTCCATCATGGTGTTGAATTCCTGCGAGATGTTGTTAAAGGTGTATCGTTGCCGCCCGATCTCGTCTTCAAGATTCTTGACCGCGTCCATCATACTCATGACCGTGCCTGCAGTCTTGAGGTCCGGATAGTTTTCTGCTACCGCGAGCAGGCGCCCGAAGATCGAGCGGGATTCTGCCTCGACTTTGTTCAGGTCTCCGGGTCCGGCTGTGGCCACACTCGCACGCATGGCGGTGACCTTCTCGAAGGTCTCTTTCTCGAATTTGGCATAGCTCTTCACTGAACCGAGGAGTTGCTCGATCATGTCGAGCCGCTTCTTCATAGCGACCCGGATCTGGCCGAGGGTTGCTTCCGAGGAATTTCTCAGGCTGACGAACCGGTTGTAAATACCAATTACCCAGAAGATCAGTCCTATGATCACAAGTACGATAATTCCAGGAATAATCCATCCAATAAGACTCTCAAACATTGTTACTCAGAATAGTGATGATCGTTCCTGAAGATAAGATCATGGGGGAGTGTGATGAGAATCACAAAAAACACAGGAAAAATGGGGTGATGTAAATTATTGGATCGTGAGAGACCCAACCACGCGGAGTTTGCCCCCTTCAAGATAGTGCAGAACCACCCGTGCACCGGGTGGATATACCAGCGCTTTTTCCAAAGTTAAAGTTATGGTCGGCATCCTCCAGTCCCCCTCAACAGTAATTTTTTCCAGACGTGTGGGGAGGAACTGCATCCAGTGGCCGGCGTAGAGGACCATCCCTTCCTTAAGTGGGGCTGGCCAGTATTTCACAATCTGGGCTTTTCCGGAGATTGTTGTGGCGTGTTTTATTGCGGGATCGTTGGTCAGGACAAAACCGCGGTCGAGATCTTCGGATTCGATATTTTTCAGTGCAAGACCAACACGATCGCCGGCAATCGCATTGTCGGCATCATCATCGTGCTTCTGGATGGAACGGATCTGGGTGGTTTTTTCCGTTGGAAGGACTTTTAGCGTGTCGTGCTTTTTTATCATTCCATGGGCCACAAAGCCAAGCACAACTATCCCAACCCCTTTCACATTGAAATGGGAATCTACCGGCACCGATCCTTTTCCTGCAGTGTCGTGCGTTTTCTGGTGAGTGGTCTGTTTTACGGATATCTCAAGCATCTTCTCGCGCAACCCGACGATATCTTCTTCAATCACTTCATAGTGCTCAAGGATCGTGCCTTTGATGAGCGGGGCGATCTGATCCGGGGTGATATAATTTTTAAGGATGAGATATCCGCTGGATTTGCCAGCACACTGGAGCATCAGCACACATTCCCCAAAGGTGGCATTGATCTCATCAACAACAAGAACCACCCGGTCGGATATGGATACTGTGTAAAACAGTGAGGATAGTTTCTCCGGGTAACGTGTCGGTTCTATGAAGGTGACGGTGGCTTCGCCTTTTTTCAGGTTATAAAAGGTGATATCGCTTACTGTGCCTTTCTTTCCCAGATCTTTGGAGTAATCCGGGGGGGCAAGAATTGCGACGGTGAGGTTGGACATACAAATAAGAGTATTCATTTTTAAGGATATGAGGATATATACCGAATAGCAAAAACGATGATATCCAAGTTATTTGTCAGCTATGAGAAGATATCTCCAGCAAATGAGAGAGGACAGATGAGTAACCCGCAAAACTCTATTCAGTATTTTATCGAATGACAGGACGAACCGTTCGATCGCTTGTCTACAGGGAACCAGCTGATTGGTGTGGTAACCTCCGGATAGGGGAAAGGCAATCGGATCGCGGAATACTACCATCTGCTTCGAAAAACCCGCTTTTTCAAGGTTTTTCTGGTAGTACGGCAGCTTTTGGGGGTTGAATTCCTCGTGGCCGATTCTTTTCCTTGCGATTGTGATGAGGGGATTTAAATTGGTCTGGAACACCAGCACCCGCTTATTACAAATACGGTTGATCTCCTGTGCTGCCTGTGGAAAATCCAGATGTTCTACACATTCGCGCAATATCACCGTATCGAAATAGTTGTCCTCAAATGGAGTCTGGTAGATGCCGTGAGGAAGTTCATCAACATCATTCCATTTTTTTGCGAGTTTTCTGGTATGTTGGTTAGGTTCAATGGCGATGACCTCAAACCCCGCATCTTTCAGCCGCCTTGACAGGGTACCATACCCTGCCCCGACATCGAGAACTTTTTTGCCGTGTACGGCGCTGATGATTTCCCGGTCTTGGTCTTCATTAACGAGACCGTAGAGGGAGTGCAGTTGCTTATCGCTGTGGTCATCATCGGCCTCGTGATAGATATTAAGACGGTAGAGCTCTTCTTCCGTCATTTTCGTCGGGTCAGCGGTTGGGGTATTCTGCATCTAATCTCCGTGATAATCGCATGGTTGCATCGGGATTGCCGGCCTCATGTCCAGTTCCGCCCGAGATATTTTACGCAAAAGATCTTGTATAAAACAGTGATGTGGTTTTTTACACTTTTTGTCAGTTTTGCCTTGGACTCCCCGAATTTTCGTTCGTGAAGTGCGACAGGTACCTCAATAATCGTCATATTCCGGAAGATCATCTTTGAAAGTATTTCGGCATTGATCTCAAAATTTTCGCTGGAAATAGGCATTGAATCGAACACTTCCCTCTTGTAAAGCCTGAATATCGGACTAATACTGGTCACGCGTCGCCATAGCAGAATCCGGTAGAGGATGTTCACGATCCTGCTCAGGATCATCCGGTATCCCTGAACATCGGCCATCAGCCCGGGCAGCAGATACGGCGAGCCTGAAATGCAGTCCGCGGAGTTTTTACGGTACTCTGTCAGGAGAATCCCGATATCCTCGGGTTTAAACGTAAGATCCGCATCCAGAAAAACCAGAAGATTTCCATGGCTCGCAACAATTCCTGTTTTTATTGCACCACCCATCCCCCGGTTCTTCCCATGCTTAACACCCAACGTGTCAGATTTTCTTGCTACGAGTTCGCTGATGATGTCCCAGCTCTTGTCTTTGCTCTTATCATCGACAAGAACTATTTCAAACACTTCGTGAAACTGCTGTTTCAGTTTGTCGAGGACCGGATAGAGGCTGGTATCGTATTGTTTCAGCATCTCCTCTTCATTATATATCGGGATTATGACAGAAATCATCCGGGTTCTTCCATAGCTGCTTTTAGAGCCCATTTGTAATAAATTAGGCCGATTCCCATGACAAAATACATAGAGATAATCCGGTCGACAAGGACGATGCCCATCGCATAGTAACCGGGTAAACCAGCATCCGTCAGGAACACCGCGAGGGATCCTTCCACCACACCAATACCTATCGGGATCTGAGATAGAAGGCCTATCAGTACCGCGAGGCTGAAAAAAATTGATAGATGGATGATGTTCATATCAAAACCAAATGCCAAGACTACTATCCAAAAGCGGATAAACTCGAGTCCCAGTGCAAGCCCGGTCAGTGAGAAGACTTCCAAGGCATTAACAGGAGGAATTTTTCTTATCTTGAGATCCTCGCAGCCGGCCGAAAGGATTTTTGTTCTCATAAGAAATTTTTGTGCAAGGTTAAGGATCCTGTCTGAAAAAATGTATGCAATTCCGATAAAAATTACAATGAATGTGGCCATCTGAATGATGATATAATTTTTTGCTGACAGTCCCACATAGAACACACCGAGAGACACAAGAAAGAGGAGGAGGAGTTCAAACACCCTCTCGTATAAAATACTCGCAACCCCATCCATGAGAGGGAGGGAGAACTTTTTTTTCATAATATATGCTTTAATGATATCTCCAACCTTTGCCGGTGTTATACCGGACACAAAAAAGCCTCCGACTACAATCCTGCCTGCATCATTGTAGTCAATTTCGGTGCCGTAGATTTTACAGAGATATCTCCATCGGAAAATTTTTACCACAATATTAAGCAGGGTCAGGGAAAATGCGATTAATAAAAGAAAAAAATTTACATGGTTGAAAATATCCAGATTGTCCAGAATTTTTGATGAGATTATTAAATATATTAATATGAAAAAACCTGCGACAAGTAACAAATAAAAAATCAGCGATTTCTTTTCCATATTTCCAATCAGTTTTATCTTATTCATTGATAATTACATCCTTCAATACCGATCGACACTATGCGTAATATTTTGGTTTGCCTGAAAAATAGGAAATGGTAAAAACTCTAATAATCCAGACGCTCTCCCGCTCGTATTCGTCTTAACGCAGACAGAAGCAACCCATAAATCCCTTTAATTAACAATATTATCGAGTATATACCATATCATGTTAGCCATCATCCTTGGAACCCGTCCTGAAATCATCAAGATGTCACCGATCATCAGATCATGCGAAAGGCACGGTTTGGAGTTCTTTGTTATCCACACCGGCCAGCACTACTCCTACGAAATGGACCGAATCTTCTTTGAAGAACTCGGCCTTCCTATTCCTAACTTCAACCTCGATGTTGGATCAAAAAGCCATGCGGAACAATCGGGGCTCATCATGATAGGGATTGAGAAGATCCTCCAGAAGGAAAAGCCAGATGTGGTGCTCGTTCAGGGAGATACGAATACAGTTCTTGCAGGAACTCTCGCTGCATCTAAATGTTACGTGCGCGGGAACCGATCCTTACCTGTAGAGGTCGGGCATGTGGAAGCAGGATTGCGCAGCTTTGATCGGACCATGCCAGAAGAAGTAAATCGTGTTGTTGCAGATCACTTGTCGGACTATCTCTTTGCACCCACGGATATTGCCAAGAAAAATCTCCTGGATGAGGGTATTTCCAAGCAGAAGATTTCTGTTACCGGTAATACGATAGTTGATGCAGTTATTGAAAATCTGACACTCTCAAGAGACAGATCAGATGTGATCCTTGAACTAGGGCTTGTTCCTGATGGCTATCTCCTTGTCACACTCCACCGTCAGGAAAATGTTGATAATAAGAAACGATTCAAAGGAATTCTTGAAGGACTCGTCCGGATTCACGAGTCTTCCGGGTTGCCACTCGTATTCCCGATTCACCCCCGCACTGAAAAAATGATAAAATCCTTTGCTTTAAAACTGAAGGGATTCCAAATGATTAAACCAATGGGATTTCTGGAATTTATTCAGCTTGAATCGAATGCCCGTCTGGCTCTGACCGATTCCGGAGGAGTTCAGGAAGAGGCCTGCATTCTCAAAGTACCCTGTGTGACAATCCGACATTCTACTGAACGTCCAGAAACGGTTGATGTGGGGGCAAACATTATCGCGGGTGTTGATCCCCAGTTCATTGTAAATGCAGCAGAAATAATGCTGGACAGGCCGCGTTCATGGAAAAACCCATTCGGTGACGGAAAAGCGGGTGACCGGATAATCAATATATTAAATCCAAAATAAAAAAAGCAAACAACCGTAATAAAATTTACCAACAGACCGCGATCGCGTGGATATTGATCATTTTACTATGCTTTTTTCTGGCTGCTATGTAATCGCATGTGGGGTTCTTGAAAAATTAATTTTTCGAAAGTATTACCCTGATTTTTTTCACTAAACCGTCGGGAGGTCTGATAATGAGGTACACTAACAGGAGGAGGGCCAGATATTGAAGCGTGAAGAACAATAATGTCAGATACCAATCAGCAGAACCCACAGGATTAGAATAATTCAGATTAACATAATATTTTCCGAACATCAGGGGAAATTCAATATAGGCAAAGATCTGGATGACATAAAATACGATAATTTTTACCAGATCGTCAGCAACAAGCAGGGCAAGAAGTGGTGTGAACCAGACGAGATACTGTGGGCTGTGAAATTTCGTGAAAAAAACAAGCGCAAATATTGCACATAACAATACTTTTAAGAGTGTTTTTGGATCCCGCTCCTCACTGATATAGGAGAGATACAGAAGAAGGAGAAGTACAACAGCCATAACACCATACATGAACAAGGATATCAGTGATGATGAAATTCCCAGATGAAGCACTTCGTTGAGGTTTGCATATAGCGTGTATGTAGCAGTATTTACGTAAATTCCAATACCACCTCCTGTTACAAAAATGTAGGATTGGATTACATTCGGGTTGATAATCGCAAGAGGCAGTATTAAAACAACACACAATAGGAGAAAGATTTTTACTGCGGATAGTATCTCTGCTTTAAGAGAGCTGGTTTTCGCATTATATAAGACAATAAACGGCATTGCGATGATCGGGAATATTTTTGTAAAAAAACCTAGTGACGAGAAAATATATCCCCGCTTATTCATGTCATAAACCGTAAAAAGGATTGCCAGCATCAGGAGACATGTCGGAAATGCATCATATTTTGTTAGTACAAAATAAGCGGTCGAAAACGCGGTCGAAAAGATCAGGCCGGCATAAAATGCAGTCTTTTCATTCCATAATTTGAGCCCGATAAAATAAATACAAAGAATTGTGACAATGTCGAAAAACACCATAAGTATCTGGAATGTATAAACGAATGCCATTGCATTCTGGAATATAAGTGCCGGTATGAGGGCAATTATGATGGGAATAAAAATCAGGATTGGATAATCAAAGTTGTAACTAACATAGGGCAGCTGGCCTTGAACCAACTTAATGGCATGCTCAAAATAAAACCCTATATCAAAAAGATCAATAAAGGAATGAAACACTGAAGTAGTTGCAAATATGACAATAAATTTTGTCAAGAGGGAGGCAAGTATTATAATCAGCAGATGGCGCTTTACGACCTGTAGATCGACATTTCCAAACTCAACATTCAGAAAACTCAACTGGGGCTTACCCCATTTCCCTCTTTTTTCTGATGGGTCAACACCAATTTTATTTTTTTTTCCCATACTGAATCTCCGTTTAGGTTTACTTATTGAATATGCGTGTTTGTAACACTTGTAGAAATACTCTCTAAAACCTTCTGACCATGCGCATAAGATCGTGATCGATTGGGTATCATTTCCTTGTCCACGTAACTCTTCTATTCAACATGAAATTCCACCCGAACCCCACCAGTATACCGATGATATTGGAGATGAGATAATAAACCCCCCCAACGCTTGTCAGCAAGTACAGGATTCCCATGTTGATAACAAGCCCTCCGGCTGATACCACATGAAAGGAGATGAGACGATGCAACCTGCTGGAAAGTTTATGCGATGCCCCGGACTTAAATGTCCAGAGATCATTCCAGATGAAATTATTGAGGATGGACAATTCAATAGCAAAGAGGCCGGATACAAGATAATAAAGGCCAACGAACTCCGTCAGGTACCAGAGTAGACCCATATTCACAACAATCCCAGAAACCCCCACCAGCCCAAACTTAAACACACGTTTCCATTCTATCCATGCCGCACTCTCGTGATGCAAAAATGAAAAGAGTGTGATATCGATAACCTGCTGGGCATACTCAACAATGGTTTTCAGTTTCAGTTTGCTCGAACCAATTTCCCGGTCCACGAATTCGAAAGGAATCTCCTTATCCTTTTCCCAGGTTCCTTTGCCAAGAACCTCAAGCAGGATTTTATAACCGCGGGGTTTTAACGCAGCTTTTTCTACAACACTTTTTCTGACCGCAAAAAAACCGCTAACCGGATCCGAGACATCTGGAAAGAGCAGGCGCCCCAAAAACGTAGCTCCGAGTGATATTACCCGGCGTTTGAGTGGCCATTTTTTTATCCCGCCCCCATCCATATACCTGCTTCCGATGACAATGTCGTACCCTCCCATGATCTCACGATACATCGTGGGGATTAGAGCCGGGGGGTGGGAGAGGTCGGCATCAATTACCACAAGAATGTCTGATGATGCCTGAACAAATCCTTCAGCCACGGATTGTGAAAGCCCGTGATCGGCCAGACGAACTATAATATTTACGTTGGGTTTTATATTTTTAATTTCATTGACAATCGATATAGTTCCATCAGGAGAGTTGTCATCTACGACAAGGATCTCTCCGTTGAGATTATTCCGCTTGAAAACCGCATCCACTTCGGTGACAATATTCCGAATATTTGCCTCTTCTTTAAAAGTGGGGATGATTACCGTAAGGTCGTACATGGCAGTTCACACGGGGCGGTGGTTAGGCTGAGACAAAGAGACGGATCCCGGTGTTCTGTCCGAGAGGTTTTGTATACTCATTTATCCATGCAATCGCATCACCATTGGGATTTGCCGAACTGATATCTCCGGTTACAATGAAAAATGCGGTACTATTTCCTTTACCTGCATTGATCGCTTCAAGTTGTTTTCCGGTATTTGCACCAAACTCGAACGTCTGATCAGATACATTCACATAGTAATAATTGAGCGGCTGGGAAATGTAACTCGGTACCAAAACGATAAGATCCCCGGGTTTTGTCATCTGCTGAATCTGGCCGGAAAGACCTCTCCAGTCATCTTTTGAATACCCTTTATAATAGTCCATAAGCATAGGGGCGCTGACGACAATGAGGAGTGCGATAAAACCATAGACAACCCCCCGATTGTTGATGAGACTGTAAAACATCTTATACGATACTGCAACCCCGAGGAAAAAAATTGTGATGAAAAAGATCAGGTAGCGGGGTTGCATCGGCATTTTATAAGAGAGAATGAAGCTGATGACAAACGTAAGAACGGTGAGTGTAACTAAAAAGATTCCTTTGTTTTTATCAATAAGGAATGCCTGAATGATACCGATAATAAAGAGGATAAGAAACAGGAACATCGGGATGTCAGAAAAGCCGGAGAGTTGTTGGAATGTTTCGCTGATGATGCCAATTCCCTGAATACCGAAGGTTGGAACCGAGGAAGTCCTATTTGCGAAGAGCTGGATCGCCAGCAAAATGAGGGGCAAACAGAGGATCACAAACAAAACAGTAGATAATGCAATCATTTTGAGATTCTGGATATTTTTCTTGAAGTTTCCGATCTGAAGGAAAAGTGCATAGAGGATAAGAGAGGCAATAATGACAAACGAATAGAAGTGCGACCAGAACGCAAGTGCGGAGAGTATGCCAAAAAGGGCCCAGTTTTTCAAATCATTTGTTTTTAAGGCTTTGAAGTAGAAGACCATTGCAAATGCCACAAAAAAGAGCATCATCGAGTATGCTCGGGCGTCCTGCGAATAATAAATCAGAAACGGCGAAAATGCAAACGCTGCTGCTGCAATAATCCCGACATTGCGATCCATGAATTCCTTTCCTGCAAAATAGATCAGCGGAATGGTCAGGACTCCGAGGAGTGCAGGAACAAACCTTAGTATTACTTCATTGTTCCCTAAAGTGAGCATGAGATGCTCGATCCAGTAGAACAGAGGGGGGTTGAACTCTCCCCCAGCGGTAGCTCTCCAGATGTCAGGAATTGACATTACAGCAAACGTGTGCGTTGAGGCTTCATCAAGCCAGAGCGAGTTGAACCCGAGATTGTAAAACCGTAGGAAAAACCCAAAAATGGTCAAAATGATGAGGGATTGTGCATACCGGCTGTGAACTAACACAGATTTAATATTTTCACCATTGACATCCCGAAACGACTGGATCGGGGAGATGTAATCACCATCAAGATTACATTCGGTATCTCCTCCCGATTTTTTTCCTTTTTGCCGATCCTTACGTTTTTTTGCCATTTCTATCATCTACTATTTCGTAAATATACGGATATAGATTGTTGCATTCCTGTTCTCTTAAGAGAACTTGTCGCCCATAACAGGTTTGCGGAACAATGTGACCCTGTGTCCGGAAAATTCAGACATCCCTATTACCGATAAGCGGGGAGTTGACTGATTCGAGTAACTCTATCGTACTGGAAACCACCTTTGACGATTCTTCGAGCATTAGGTTTACCTGCTCATTCACCCCAGACCTGCGAAAATCTGTACGAACCGCAACCACCGGTTTGTTGTGTGCATACGCATACCCCATCTCCCATGCAGTGCCGGAATCCGCATCTGCGCCATCGATAACTGCAACAACAATATCAGCTCGGTCAAGATCATCTTTGTTTTTCGAGAAGATCTGTGCCTGCTCTGCTTTCCCCCTAGTATCTGTATCATCACCCGCTTCCTGGGGAAGGAAGACTTCAAACAGGTGTTGCTCAAGCAAATCTGATAATGTTGCATTATAGGTGCGCTCAGCTGTTGAAAAAAGCGGTGCGGCAAGATAAATCCGGTACTTTGCAAATGTTGCAATGTCCATAGCACAGATATCGGGAAACCGTGCAAGAAACACACCCCGCCCCGTCCGTTTTGGTGGTTGTTGATCCTCACTCCCATAATAAGTGCTGGTTACTCCGCAAGTAGGAGAGGAGTTGACTCCAAGGATGCAAAGGGGTTGACCCCGTTTAACGATGATATCCTGCACTTGTAGTTCAAGGTTGTCCATCAGACCGGCAAATGCCGAGGTGTTTAACCGTTCGAGAAAGTTCCCTGGTTTCCTGTCAGGACCGAGGTACAATGTCTCCGGGCAAGGCAGCGGCACCATTTCAATATCAAAATGTCTACAGCGTGCGATGGCTCGTTCGAACAAGGAAAGGTCTGAGGATTTTGTAATACCCGTAGCCCGGAGTTCCGGGTGGAGGATGCAGGGGCTGCAAAGTAAGTACATTATTACAGTGTGTGCACGCATGGATGATCAATGATACCCCTGTACGCCTACCGGGATAACAGCTGTGACCCGCGGAAGTGCACGGTTAAAAAACTTGAACGGGCGGGTTTTTTAAAAATATTTAAAAGAATTCCCCAGATCCCGCGAAACACCCTCCTGCTCGATCCCACTGCTGAACAGGCACTCTCTCCTGCAGACAGGTTCGTGAGGTCGATCACCGCGCTCGACTGCTCATGGGTGGTACTGGATACCGGTGCGGTCCGTTCATGGCGCATCCGAAGAGCGCTCCCATTCCTGATGGCGGCAAATCCCATCAACTTCGGTAAACCCTGCAAGCTCTCCTCGATTGAGGCGCTCGCTGCTGCATTGTACATTCTTGGTGAAAAAGATCGGGCTGCTACAATTCTCTCAAAGGTCAACTGGGGGATCCGTTTTTTGGAAGTGAACCAAGAGCCTCTTGATCTCTATGCAAATGCCAAGGATAGCACCGAAATAGTGAAAATTCAGGCGCTCTACATAGACTGAAAAAACAGGAGATAGAAATTCCCAAAAAGGATTTTTAAAGGGATTTTTTGGTTGACCACGAAACGTTCCGCATAGTTTTTCTGTACCAGCGTCAAGTAGGATTGTATGATCAAAGTTGCCATCAACGGTTATGGTACAATCGGCAAGCGCGTTGCCGATGCGGTCGCTGCCCAGAAGGATATGAAAGTGATTGGTGTCTCAAAGACCCGCCCAAATGCCGAGGCTTTTGTTGCAAAACAACGGGGGTACCCACTCTACATTGCTGATATTTCAAAGAAAGCGGCTTTTGAAAAAGTCGGTCTCTCTGTTGCAGGGTCTGTCGAAGACATGTGTAAAGCTGCTGACATCATTGTCGATGCAACACCAGGTGATGTTGGGGCTACAAACAAGCCGCTTTATGAGAAACTCGGAAAAAAGGCGCTCTGGCAGGGGGGAGAGGAACATGAGATTGCCGGGTTCTCGTTCAATTCATCCTGCAACTATAAGGGTGCGATTGGCAGACAGTTCGTCAGAGTGGTCTCCTGTAACACAACAGGACTTTGCCGAATTATCCATGCGATCGATAAAGAGTGTGGAGTCGCTCATGTGCACGCAATCATGATTCGCCGCGGTTCCGATCCAGGGGAGATCAAAAAAGGACCTATCGATGCGATTGTTCTGGATCCAGTGAGTGTTCCCAGTCACCACGGCCCGGATGTCCTGTCGGTACTGCCCCATATTTCTATAGTTACCATGGCAATGATAGTGCCAACCACAATGATGCATATGCATGCGATCCGGATTACCACAAAAAAAGACATAACAAAAGAGCGGGTCATAGAACTGGTAAAAAATCACCCTAGAATGGGTCTTATCAAAAAGTCAGCGGGGATCAGGAGTACCGCAGAACTCAAGGAGTTTGCCATGGATCTTGGAAGACAGCGAGCGGATTTGTATGAAAACTGCATATTTGAAGAATCGATCTATGCCAACAAAACTGATCTCTGCTTTTTCCAGGCAATCCACCAGGAAGCAGATGTAGTTGTTGAAAATATTGATGCGATCCGCGCGATGATGGGCGGGCAGAAGGATGGGGCAGCGTCCATAAAATCAACCAACGATGCACTCGGATTTACACCGATCCAGAACAACCATTAACACCCATCATCACCCATTCTTTTCAATGGATGCGTACGAACGGGTTACCCGTAACACAGTCGAGATCGTAACAGATGACGATCTCCGTTCGCTACTAAAAAAACCCATAAAAAAGGTTTATGCAGGATACGAACCCAGTGGTGAGATCCATCTCGGTCATCTTGTCACGGTCAACAAATTAGTTGATCTCCAGGCTGCCGGATTTGAAGTCGTTGTGCTCCTTGCTGATGTGCACGCTTTCTTAAACCGCAAAGGGACCATGGAGAAGGTAAAGGAACTTGCCGATTATAACCGCCGTTGTTTCGAAGGGCTCGGATTAAAAAATGTCCAGTATGTGCTGGGATCCGATCTCCAGCTCAACCGTGACTATGAACTGCTCGTGCTCCAGCTCTCGCAGCAGATCACTCTCAACCGTGCAACGCGCAGTATGGATGAAGTGGGACGGCAGATGGATCATCCCACCGTCTCCCAGATGATCTACCCGATCATGCAGATGGCAGATATCGCGATGCTTGGAGCAGATGCGGCAGTAGGAGGCATCGATCAGCGCAAGATCCACATGCTTGCAAGAGAGCACCTGGTCAACTTCGGCTACCCAGCACCAGTCTGTATTCACACACCAATCTTAAACGGGATTGATGGTAAGAAGATGTCCTCTTCGCAGGGAAATTATATCTCGGTTGCAGACACGGAAGAGGAGATCAAAAAGAAATGCCAGAAAGCATTCTGCCCTCCTGAGATTCCCGAGAATCCAATACTCCAGATCTTCCAGCATCATATCTTCCCGCGACTCACGGAGATCACCATCAAACGACCGGAGAAATTTGGCGGTGACCGTACGTTTTCAAGTTACACAGATTTGGAGACTGCCTATGGGAAAGGTGAAGTGCATGCGATGGATCTCAAGAAATCGTGTGGCGAATCACTTATCGAGATCCTTGCTCCAGTACGAGAATACATCCAATAATCATCCCGTAAATATCAGGAATGTGACCCCCAGTGAGTCTTGAGAAAAAAGAGGATCGATTCGATCAACTGATAGAGGAGATGGGCATCCGCATCAAGGATGCTGATCAGTTCAAGGTACGGGAGGATGTCTTTGATGAAGTCACCCTTCTCGCACTCTACAAACTGGTGCATAAAAAATGGTTATCGGTCATCGGTGGTTCGATAAGCACCGGTAAAGAGGCCAATGTATTTTATGGGGAACGGGACGGGGTGGCAGTCGCCATCAAGATTTACCGGATCCGCACAGCAAATTTTACCACCATGAGTTCCTATGTAACGGGTGACCGCAGGTTTTCACACGTAAAAAAGGCCAAAAAAGATCTCATCTTTGCATGGACAAGAAAAGAATTTTCGAATCTCGTACGGGCGCGGGATGCGGGTATTGCCGTACCTGAACCAATCGTCTGGGACAGGAACATCCTGATCATGTCATTTATCGGAGATGGTGAGATCGCTTATCCGCAACTGCGGAATGTCACTATGGAGGATCCTGCAGAGATCTATGAAACGATCACCAACACAATCGATATCCTGTACAATAAAGCAGAACTGGTGCATGCAGATTTGAGTGAGTTCAATATTTTATACGGTGACCAACCCTATTTCATAGATATGGGACAGTCTGTCACCCGCGATCACCCACGGGCACTACAGTTCCTGATGCGGGATATCCGTAATATCAACCGGTATTTTAAAAACCGATGCGAAATCCATAAGGATTTTGATCTGTTCAATGCAGTTACCGGATTGAATGTTGCCGAACCATGATAACTATTGACTGCCAATGGATGAGTGTCAAAATAATCTGCAATTGAAGTATAATCATATCAAAAACAAGGTGAAAGAAACATGATGCAGGAAGTCAAGATTGCCGGAAGCAGGGTGGGTGTCCTTATTGGAAAAGGCGGCGCTACCAAGAGAGAGCTCGAGGCCAAAACCCACGCCACCATCACCATCGACAGCAAAGAAGGGATTGTAAAAGTTGAGGGTACTGAAGAGCATACAATCTCTCTGCTCAGATCTGTCGAGATCATCAACGCCATAAACTGCGGATTCTCCCCCGAACGTGCATTTGAGATGATCGAGGATGAAGATCTGCTGCTTGAAGTCATCGATCTGTCGGGAATGGCAGATGGTCCGCGCCAGTTGGACAGGCTCAGGGGCCGGATCATTGGCAAAGATGGCAGGGCACGGGAACAGATCGAAGATATGACCGATGTGGAAATATCGGTGTTTGGGAAGACGGTCGCAGTGATTGGGTACCCCGAGCAGCTCAAAACCGCCCGGGCTGCCATCGATATGCTGATTGAAGGTGTTCCTCACGAGAATGTCTTTGCATTTTTAGACCGGAAGAAGAAAGAGGCAAAACAGGATATGATCAGTTATTATTACTGATTGCGGAAATGCTGTACTTCCTGAAATTATATTTATATTTTGCTGCGTTTCCACTGGAAAATAACTGGGAATAAAATGGCTAATTTGATAAACAGCCGAGATAACAGGGAAATTTCAGTGGAATCCGTGGGGTATTAAGTACAAGGGTTTGACATGCTGATCTGTGAGCTTCCGATTCCTGCTGAACTGAGACAGCGGTACTCTCAGGCAGGTATTTCTGAACTCTACCCTCCCCAGGCAGACTGTGTTGAACGGGGCATGTTCGAAGGGAAAAACCTTCTCGTTGCCATACCTACAGCAAGTGGAAAAACTCTGGTTGCCGAGATGGCGATGCACAGTCACATCGCAGCGGGGGGAAAATGTCTTTACATTGTACCCTTAAAAGCACTCGCCAGCGAAAAATACGGTGAGTTCGGCAACAAGGGGGTCCGTGTCGGGATTGCAACCGGAGATCTTGACCGGCGCGATGATCAGCTTGGAAAGAATGATATTATCGTTGCAACGAGCGAGAAGGTAGACTCCCTCCTCCGCAACAGCGCACGCTGGATCAGCGACATCACCCTGCTTGTTGTCGATGAGATTCACCTGATTGACTCGGTTGATCGCGGACCAACGCTGGAAGTGGTGATCGCAAAGATGCGGTACCAGATGAGGAACCGCAATCCCCCTATGCAGGTGATCGGACTTTCTGCAACGATTGGCAATCCAATAATTTTTGCCGGGTGGCTGGATGCCGAACTGGTCACCAGCAGCTGGCGCCCGGTAGATCTGCGGCAAGGGGTGTTCTATAACAACTGCATCCACTTCCGTGACGGGGAACGTCCCGTAAAGCAGGTATCAAAGAATTTTGACGACCTCAACCTCTGTCTCGACACCATCGCCGAGGGCGGGCAGTGTCTGGTCTTTGTCTCATCCCGCCGCAATGCCGAGGCATTCGCAAAACGGGCGGCCTCTGCCATCAAATGCGAAGACCCGGCACTTACTGCCTATTCCGAGCAGCTGGGCGGTATTGCAGAGACCGAGATGGTCAAAACGCTAGCCGCATGCGTGGCCAAAGGTGCTGCCTTCCACCATGCCGGGCTGAGCCGCCCAGAACGTGCGATCGTGGAAGAAGGTTTCCGGAAAGGCCTGATCAAATGTATATCATCCACACCCACACTCGCTGCAGGGCTCAACCTGCCTGCCCGTAGAGTGATCGTAAGAGATTACCTGCGGTTTTCTGCAGGAGAGGGGATGCTTCCA
>Ga0194039_1000817_pt1 | contig 17696 bp, 13 predicted proteins | sample JunL228m_MetaG_FD_148679 | JGI IMG/M metagenome (GOLD analysis project Ga0194039, IMG submission 148679) | Anoxic zone freshwater microbial communities from boreal shield lake in IISD Experimental Lakes Area, Ontario, Canada - Jun2016-L227-8m | ecosystem: Environmental > Aquatic > Freshwater >... | reverse complement strand
CACGCTCATCGAGCTACTCGTCGTTATTGCCATCATTGCCATCCTCGCCGCGCTGCTCCTGCCCGCCTTGGGCAGGGCCAAGCAAAAGGCCCAGGCCATCGCCTGCATGAACAATAACCGCCAGCTCTTGCTGGCCTGGCGACAGTATTCCGAAGACAGCCGTGATGTGTTGCCCTACGGTTATGCCCTCCCGCCCATGGCGCAGTACGCCTGGGTTCCATCCGGCGCGCCTTTGGACTTGGACCTCGCCTCTCCCACAACCCAGGGCAATTGGGATGCGGATAATACCATCAAAAAGAGCCTGATATGGCCTTACTGCGGCAAAAGTGCGGGCATCTGGCATTGCCCGGCCGACCGAAGCATCGGTCAGAAACCTTCCGGCGAGAAGGTGCCTCGGCCTCGCAGCATGTCCATGAACATCTGGACAGGCGGCAGAGGTGACACGCTAGACCCGCGCGGAGGCTGGAGCACAAGCGCCAACTTCAAGGTCTTTCGCAAGCTGACTGACATGACCAGGCCCGGACCGACAATGACTTTTGTGTTTCTGGAAGAGCGGGAGGATAGCATCAACGACGGCTTCTTTATCGTGCAAATGGACGGTTACCCGAATATGGCGCAAACCGTCATGGTTGACTTTCCTGCCAGTTATCACGGTAAAGCCGCCGACTTCGCCTTCGCCGATGGTCATGCCGAAATCCACAGGTGGCGCGATTCGCGAACCTACCCTCCACTCACCACCACACTCCAACTGAATGTCGCCCAACCAAACAGCCAGGATGTGAACTGGATGCAGGACCACAGCACTCGCGTTTACTGAACCTGCCAAATCAATCACCACTTCGAAGGCCATTGAATCATCCGAATTATGACGCGAATCGTCAATTGTCCACGGAGTTCGCTGCAAACCACTCGCCAATTGATAGGTCATAGGAAACCGTCCGAAGTAATAAAATGAGCACACAGATTCCCAACTCAAATAACCGATTTACGCCTGATTCACAAAAGCGGCTGCTGGCTTATACGACAGCGGCCGGCCTGGGAGCATTCTTCGCCGGCCAAAACGTCGAAGGGGCGGTGACGCTCTCGCAGGCGCTGGGCCCCTACCCGCATAACCTCATCCCCGGCCAGGGATCTGGATACTACCATAACTACTTTCTATTCGACGTGGATGGAAACGGGACCTCGGATTTCCTCTTCGGCGTCAACAGTCGGCGCATCGATGCGTCAGGCTACGGGGCCAATAACTTGCTGCTCAACCCCTCTGCGAATGGTTACGTGATTCCCTGGACGACGGGATTGACTCTGAATGGCGCCACCGGCTCGGCACCCACCTACCACCGCTGGCTCGCCAACAAGAACGCCGGAAATCCCGCTTACGACTTCAACAACTTCACCGCCATGGGCGCGATGGGCTTCCAATTTGTCAGCGACATCAGCGGCAGCCCTCAGGTGCATTACGGCTACGTGGACCTCCGGGTCAACGGCTCTCCGGGTAACTTCACCGCGACTGTCCAGGACATTTACTGGGAGACAACTCCCAACACCGGCATCCCGATTAATGCTGTTCCGGAGCCTTCTGCCCTTGCCCTGCTGGCCGCAGGCATTTCGGGGCTGGCGCTGCGTCGTCAGCACCGCCAGCGCGGGCAATAATCCCGAAGGCACGCAGCACCTGGATCGGGGCCACTCCCGAGTTCTGCTCCTAAGTGATGAAGGAGACCTCCGGAAGAAAAATCCTGCTGCTCGGATGGGACTCGGCGGATTGGGAGATGATTAATCCGCTGTTGGCGCTGGGTCAGATGCCGGCGCTCGCGCGCTTGTTGCAAGGCGGGGTGCGAGGAAACCTGGCCACCCTGCAGCCGGTGCTCTCCCCCATGTTGTGGACCTCGATCGCCACCGGCAAACGCGCTGACAAACACGGCATTTGCGGATTCACCGAGCCCTTGCCGGACGGCAGCGGCATCGGACCCGTCCGCAGCACCTCCCGCAAGTGCAAGGCGATTTGGAATATCCTCAGCCAGGCCGCACTCAAAACCAATGTCGTCGCGTGGTTCGCCAGCCACCCGGCCGAACCCATCAATGGCGTGATGGTCACCGACCATTTGCTGCGCCTCGCACCGCCGGCAACCTCAGATCTGATACTGCCGGCCGGGACCGTGCATCCGGCTGAACTGGCTCCGGCGGCGGCAACTCTGCAGGTGCGGACGGAAAGCCTCACGGCGCAGGACTTGTTGCCGTTCATCCCGCGGCTGGCCGAAATAAATCTGAAAGAGGATGATCGGCCGCTCAAGCTTGCGCGCCGTCTGGCTCGCGCAGCGACCGTGCAAGCCGTTGCGACGGCGTTGATCCAAAGCGAACCGTGGAATCTAATGTGCGTGTACTACGACGCAATCGATCAGTTCGCCCATGAGTTTATGCCCTTTCATCCGCCACGAATGAAAGATGTCAGTCAGCGCGAATTCGATCTCTACCAGGGGGTGATGAACGGCTGCTACCGCTTCCACGATATGATGCTGCACGCGTTGCTACAGTATGTGGGCGAGGAGACGACCGTCATCCTGGTCAGCGACCATGGCTATGAGAGCGGCCATCGCCGACTCCCGCCGGCCGAGGCCAAGGCAGACCCGGAGCGCTGCCATCGCACCTTCGGAATCGTTTGCCTCAAAGGTCCGAACATCAAACAGGGAGAACGCTTGTTCGGGGCGTCGATTCTCGACGTGACCCCCACCATCCTGGCGCTGCTCGGCCTACCGCTGGGCGGCGACATGGATGGACGGCCATGGATCGAGGCCTTCGAGCGCCCGGTTAAACCAGAGCGGATTTTTAGCTGGGAGGGTATCGCCGATGACATCGCGGGGCTGCACTCGGCCCAGTCTCGCCATGATCCAGCCGAAGATGCCCAGGCAATCCAGCAACTGGTCGAGCTGGGTTACATCGCCCCGCCAGCCGAGGATGCCCGCAAGGCGGTGCGCGATACGATTCGCCATAACAAGACACATCTGGTCCGCGCGTTGCTCGGTACCCCCCGCGTGTCGCAGGCGGTGCCGCTCCTCAAGGAACTGGCCGCCGAATGCCCGGAGGACCAGTGGTTCGTTCTGACGCTCGCCCGGTGCGAAATCGGGCTCGGCCGCCTGGCCGATGCGCGAAGATTGCTCGAGGGCGTGGCCGCGGCGACGCGGGAATTGCCGCAGGTGCGGCTGCTTTTTGCCGAGCTCGCTTTTGCGGAGCGTGACGATGCCGCCGCACTGATGCATGTCGAGGCAGCCAGAGTATCCGGTGTGAGCCACCCGCTGTTGTGCAATCAAGTCGGCCGGGCTTACTTGCAGCTCGGCCGTTGGCCCGAGGCAGCCGCCATTTTCCAGCAATCGATCGATCTCGAGCCCGACAACCCCGCCGCATTGGACGGGCTGGCCCGGGTGCATCTCGAGCAGGACCAGCCGGAAGGCGCAGTCGAGAAAGCCCTGCTGGCGGTAGGCTTGATTCACTTCTTCCCAGAAGCCCACTTCCACCTCGGACTAGGACTGGAACGTTCGGGCAAAATCCGCGAAGCAATCGCAGCTTACGAAACCGCGCTCGGCCTGGGCTATCAGCCGGAGCTGATTCATCCGCGCCTGGCGGTGCTCTATGGCCCTCTCGACGCCCGCAAGGCTGTGTTGCACCAGAAGGCGGGGCGGCCCGGGAAACGCCGCATGTACCGGGCTGATATGAAAACCGAATTGCCCCCAGCCGAAGGCGCGGGCAAGGAACCGAATGGTCCGGAGTCCGCCAATCGCCGATGACTCATGGCTGAGGATTCCGTTACCATTGTGTCGGGCTTGCCACGGTCGGGAACCAGCCTGATGATGCAAATGCTGATGGCCGGTGGCATGTCTCTGTTCACGGACGGGCTGCGCGCCCCTGACCACCATAATCCGCGCGGCTACTTCGAGCTGGAAGCCGTCAAACACAGCCGGATCGATTCGCGATGGCTCGCTCAGGCCGGCGGGCGCGCCGTCAAGGTCATCCACCTCCTTCTGCCCCAATTGCCCCCAGATCGACAATACCGTGTCGTGTTCATGCTCCGGGATTTGATCGAGGTCATCGCGTCGCAGCGCACCATGCTCAAACAGCAAGGCCGGACGGGCGCCGCGCTCGCAGATGAAAAACTAGCCGGCGTCTTCCAGAAACAAATTGCCGAGGTCCGCCAGTGGCTGAACAACCAGCCCAATTTCCGGGTGCTGTATGTCAATTATCACGACGTGCTTCGAAACCCACTCGCCAGCGCCGAGCAGATCGCCCCCTTTCTGGCCCAGGGCCTTAAACCGGCGGCGATGGCCGCAGTCGTGGACCCGGGTCTTTACCGGCAGCGCCGGCCAGAACCAGCCCACAACAGCCCGCCCGCGTTCTAGCGGCTAACCCGGTAGAATTGAGCCGCATCCCAAGTGGTCGTGTCGGCTTGAAAGGTGGTGCCGTCGATGCCTTGGATTACCGCATTGGGGTCGGGTTCCCACAGAGTCGCGGGGCCAAGGGCCTTTGTGCGTTCGAGAACAAAATCGGAGGCGACACCGTCCGGACACGTGAACGTGACCTGGACTGCATCCGCCGGCCCTCGAGTAAACCCGGTAATGACCGGCGGAGGCGGGAGGCTCTCAAAGTTGTCGATGTAAATGTGATTGGTTCCGTAAGCGCCCGAGTTCTCGAAACGAATGCGAATGTCCATGACATCTGCCACACTGAAAACCGGGCTCGAGCCAGCAGCCAGCAGTTCGGTATCTGCAGGTGTAAAGTGGAACGTGAAGACCTGGAACGACTCGTTGGTGAGCACGGGCTGAAGCGCTGCTATCGTTCCCCAGATGTTGCCATTGGCTTCTTCAAAAACGCCCACGATCCGGGTCGCCACCGGAGTCGCCGCGTTCACACGCAACTGAACGCGAAATCCCGGCGTCGCGGTGAGATTCGTGACAACCGGGAAGTGATAAACCAGGTTCCCGTTATTGCCGAGACTCCAAAGAACCGGGTAATCCCCGCCCATCGAACCGCCAATACCGATGTATTCTGCAATGAGATTGTCGGCGGTGGCCGCGCCGAAACGGCCCCAGGGTGAGTTGGGACCCGCAGCGTAGCCCTGCGTGAGCTGGAGTGCTTCAGGATAGGATTCAAAATCATCCCACATAACCGCCCGCGCGCTGACCCACGGACCAAAGACGAGGGCGATCAGCGAAAGTCGGGCGAGAATTAAATTGCTCATATTGATATTAAGGGTTGGGCCGCCCCAACAAGGGCTTCTGCAAGGTGTCCGGGTTCCGGAGCCACCGCGCCGCACGGATGGAATGCTACCTCGAAGGGCAGGCACCGTCAAAGGGTATTCGCCTGGCGCAGCCTCAGGGCAGGGTCACCGCGCGATAAAACCGCCGGTCAAAAGCGGCGCAGTTGGTGTCGAGAAAACCCATCGTGCTGTTGGTGGCCAGCAGCGTGCAAAGATCCTGCCAATCAACACAGTTGGTCGAGGCGCGAACCTGGTAGCGTCGGTCCGGTTGGCTGTTGTTGAGCGCAAAGCGGACTTGCGCCGGTGAGGGCCGGCTGAAGTTCGTCAGCACCGCAGCCTGCACTGCTCCCAACGGCACAAACTCGAAGCGCTTGATAATCACCTCGATCTCTTTCTGGTCCGTCGGCGCATTGCCTCTGTTGAGCCAAAGATTAAATCGCATGTTTTCGTCGCCGGTCCTGGGCGGAGTCAGAGTGTAGGTCCAGTTGGTGATGATGTTGGCCGGGGCGGGTGCGGCGCAGTAACTGCCCCGCTGGCTCTGGTACCTGACACGATTTGTCTCCCACGTAAACAATAAAGTCGAGTTCGTGAGACCTGCCGGAACCGCAAAGCGCGCCAGATGACCAGCGGCGTCCGACGGTTGAACCACATATTGGGCGTTGTTGATGTCCCCGGCGTTGCCCCAGCGCGAGCACTCGATGTCTATCTCCCGGTAGTTGTACGCCGGATCATCGCTCCACGTGAATAAACCGAGAACGACAGAGGAATTCAGGTTGTCCACGCGCGAGTCGAGCTCCACCCGGTAGCTGCCGTACCCGAAAGTCCGGGCCGACACAAGCTCGGCGCATTGCCATTGGTTCGAACGGTTGCTGACACGCAGATGCAGCGCACCCTGGGCGTCAAGCCAAACATTATTCGTGCTGTCCGAAAAATAATTCGGCCCCGGCCCAACCTGGCCAGAGCTGGCTTTCACGCGCCAAAGATAGCCCGAAAAACTGAGCCACCGAACCCCAGGGTATTCGCGGGTGACCACGGCGCTGGCCGTCGCCTGCGCATACACGTTGATCGGCAGGGCGTTGGAGCCGTCCACGCAGGGCCGATTGTAGTTGGTGCTGACCAGCAGGGCCGCGATGCGCGTCGCAAGCGGGTCCGAACCGCCGCTCGTAATATCGGCGGTCCAACTGCCGTCCGGCAAAATGGGAGTCAGCGGATGACCACAGGTCGGTTTCGTGACCCATCCGTAACCGGGCACATAAATGAAAACCGCCACTGCGCTGCTCGCTGGGTTGGCATCAAGAACCAAGCCGCCCAGATTGTTAAAGGTGCCATAAGCCGGCAGGTTCGTGATGATAATCGCCGGCGTCGCGTTGGCCACAGCCAGCCAGAACAACGGCAGCACAACCGACAGCCATTTCAAAATAAACTTCATTCGCTCGACATGAGGTATTCTAGCTCCCAAAGCCCCAGGAGGCTATTCTTAACTTAATGTGCCGCAGGCAACTCCCAGCGATGCGACCAGGCTTTGACTTTTTGATGGCTCAAAAAGCTGGAACCCATAATTCAACTGAACTCACAGGAGATAACAGAGACAACAGAGTTGCACCCTGTCACAGCCTTTGAACAGGGAAGACGGAAGACGGGAAAACAGGGGGCCGTTGAACGTCTGAACCGTTGAACCTTGAACCGTTGAACCTTGAACCGTTGAACCTTGAACCGTTGAACTTTGAACCGTTGAACTTTGAACCGTTGAACTTTGAACCGTTGAACTTTGAACCGTTGAACTTTGAACCGTTGAACTTTGAACCGTTGAACCTTGAACCGTTGAACCTTGAACCGTTGAACTTTGAACCGTTGAACTTTGAACGCGCCCGGGCCGCCGCCCGCGCGCCCAGCAGGGAATGAACCGCAGATGGGAGCGCGCCCCGGCCCGGCACCCATCAAGGTTCCATTTTGTTCCAGTTTGTGGGACGCCGGAACAAACTGGAACAAAATGGAACCTTGAAGTCCCTTGCCGCACTACTCGTTTACGAGGTTCACTCCCAATCCGAAGGGCGCAAGTCTGCCTTGGCTTGGCTTCCTTTATCGCTCGCTCAAGCACACGCACAAGCCCAAGGTTCGGGCTGCGGTCGGGTGTGAAAGCCGAGGATAGCTGGGGCCATGTCTGAGCCCCGCAATGACCTGGCGCGAGGAGATATTATGGAGTGCGCCGGCAGAGCGCTTAGCGGCGACGGCGCTTTGGCTCCCGGCGTAGTGCTAAGTAGAATCAGATGAGGAGTGACCGTGTCGCAGCGCATATCCATCAGATTGGCGATTCCTTATGCGCCACCTTCCAGGTTGCCTGCCAAAAATGCCCGAAACTGCAGAAGCCATGCTCTTGCCTGCGCTGGTGAATCGAATTTTACTCCAGTCGCCGCGCTGCCGGTCATGTACTGCGCAAACTCTTTGCCGTCCACTTCCAATTCCAGCAAAGCGTCCATTTCCCGAATCAACCCCTGGGCCACCTCCGGCTTCCTGCGTGTGTCAACCAGATTCCGAAGATTCGCAACATCAGTGTCCGACATCTGCGAGATCGGTCAGTCGTCCTTTCAGGACTTATCGTGCTGCGGGCGATGGTTCCCAACGTTTAAACGTTGGGCTATTCTCGAATGTCCCTCCGGGACAAAGACTTGGATCGGTTTCTCTGGCCTTCTCTGAGATCAAATCCTAGTGGCATTGGACATTTTTGTCCGCAACGCAGAGGTGGTCAACACCGAGGCGGACAAGAATGTCCGCGCTCCAGAAAAGATGCGCACGTAACGGGGATCTTACCAACGCAGTCCGCCTGCTTCGTGGAAGCCCGTCGGCTGTCCCCACAACATGAATTGACATGGGAAGTGAAATGCTGCGGAATGTGCTGATGAATTTGCCCATGAATCGCCGCTCATTTCTTCAACACACTGCTCTTGGTGTCGGGAGTCTGTGCATAGCCAACATCTCGTTGGGCGGCAGCCGCCGAATCTCCCCAAACGAGAAGCTGAACCTGGCGGTGATTGGTGTCGCACACCAGGGCGCTTCAGACATGGGCCAACTCGAAAGCGAGAACATCGTGGCTCTGTGCGATGTCGATGCAAATTACCTCACTGCGGCAGCGCAAAAGCATCCGGGGGCCAAGACCTACAGCGACTTCAGACGTTTGCTGGACCAGAAAGGCATCGATGCGGTGCTGGTGGCCACGCCGGACCATACGCACGCCGTCGCTGCGGTCGCGGCGATGAAGAGCGGTTATCACGTTTACTGTGAGAAGCCGTTGACCCGCACAATCTCCGAATGTCGGAAGGTGATGGAAACCGCGCGCAAGATGAAGCGTGTGACCCAGATCGGCACTCAGATTCACGGCGGCGACAATTATCGGCGCGTCGTGGAGTTGGTCCAAAGTAACGCGATTGGACCTGTTTCCGAAGTGCATGTGTGGGTCGAGGCGGTCTATGGCACGAAAGATCGCCCCCAGCAAGGGGTGCCGGTGCCTTCGGAATTGCATTACAACCTCTGGCTCGGGCCGGTGGCCGAGCGTCCCTACAGCCCCGATTACATCCCCGCGAGCTGGCGCAACTGGTGGGCCTTTGGCGGTGGCTCGCTGGCTGATTTCGGGTGCCATTTCATGGACCTGCCACATTGGGCGTTGGATTTGCGGACACCACTCACCGTGGAAGTCCTGGATGGTCCGCCACCTCGGAACGAAGCAGTGCCGCCGTGGATGATCGTGCGTTACGAGTATCCAGCGCGCAAATCCCAGCCCCCAGCAGTGCTTACGTGGTATCACGGTGGACGCAAACCGTCAGCCGATGTTTTAGCCCCGGAATATGCCGCGAAATGGAATAGCGGTGTTCTTTTTGTAGGCAAGAACGGCCAATTGCTGTCGGATTACGGTCGGCACCTGTTACTGCCCGAAAAACAGTTCGAGGGCTTTGTCCGGCCGGCTCCTTTCATCCCTAATTCAATCGGCCATTACAAAGAATGGGCGCAGGCGTGCAAAACGGGCGCAGCAACCACGTGCAACTTCGAGTACTCAGGCGCGCTCACCGAATCAGTGCTGTTGGGCAACGTAGCCCATCGTTGCCAGTGCAAGATCGAATGGGATACGAAACATTTGCGTTCCAGAAACTGCAAACAAGCCGAGGAGTTCATTCAGCACCACTACCGAAAAGGCTGGAAGCTCTGACGGTTTGCAGCGGGGAGCGTCAGATTCACCCCCAGCCAAGACTACGCCCATCACCTCGTTCACGATAGACATGCCGTTTCGCGCCACCATCTTTGATCTCGACGGCACGTTGCTCGACACACTCGATGATATCGCCAACGCCGCTAATCGTGTTCTGGCTGCCCGCGGTTTTCCGACACACCCCAATCCGAAGTATCAGACGTTCATCGGCGAAGGGGTCGTCAAACTGATGTTACAAGCACTTCCAAAGACACATCAGGATGAAGCTACCGTGCAAGTGTGCGTCGGTGCCTATGTGCAGGAATACGAGCGAACTTGGAAAGCCAAAACCAAGCCCTACGCTGGCGTGCCTGAAATGCTCGACGCCTTGGTGGTTCGCGGACTGAAGCTGGCGGTGCTATCAAACAAGCCGGACCACTTTACGCAGCGGTGCGTGGGCGAATTGCTTGCGGAGTGGGCTTTTGACGTGGTCCTGGGGGCAAGCGATAAATATCCGCGCAAACCCAACCCTGCCAGCGCCATAGAAACCGCCAGGAGACTCGGAGTTTCACCTGCTGAATGCCTCTACGTGGGGGATTCGGGGATTGACATGCAAACCGCCCGCGCCGCCCAAATGTGCTCCGTTGGAGTGCTCTGGGGATTTCGAGGCAAAGAGGAGCTGCTGAAAAATGGGGCGCAGCATCTGATTAACAAGCCAAGCGAGGTTTTGGATTTACTCAATCCTAATGAAAACCACTCTTAGCTTAGCCTTGTTACTCAGCCTTCTTGCTCCCTGCCGGGCAGCAGACGTCCCGCCAGACACTCAGGCTCCGATCTCCACGGTCTCAAAGGCATCGCCCAAATCGGGTGATGCCGATTTTCCGACCCCGGCGCCGAGCACGCGCCATACGGAGAAGGTCGCGGCGGTCAAGTCTGGCCACTACAAGCTGGTGTTGATCGGTGATTCCATCACCCACACCCTCGGCGAACTTGGCGGCAAGTATGAGCCGCTCAAGGCCGTTTGGGAGCGGCACTACGCACCGCGCAACGCGATCAATCTGGGACACAACGGCTATCGCACCGAGCAGATCCTTTGGAACCTGCAAGATGGCGAACTCGACTTCGACCAGTCTCCCAAGGTGGCAATACTCCTCATCGGCACCAACAACAGCGACGACCGGCATTTTCCGAAAGTCCACACGCCGGAGGAGATTTTTGCAGCCACCAAGGCAATTGTGGAACTCATCAAACGCCGTCATCCAACCACCAGGATTCTGATTCTGCGGATTTTTCCCCGCGGAGGCGATGGCGAAAAAGGGCTGAGTCCACCGGCGTTCAACTCGTCCGCGCAGTGTATCGAAACCTGCCGTCGCGCCGGGGAACTCACCGCACGACTGGCCGACGGCAAACAGGTGTTCTGGCTGGATGTGAACCATGTTTTTCTGCGGGTGGATGGCACCATCAATACGGATCTGATGTGGGACTTACTGCACCCGAGTCCGGCTGGCGCGGAGGCCTGGGCTCAGGCCATCGAACCGACCCTCGCTCAACTGATGGACGACAAACCGCTCGCGATCGAGGTGCCGAACAATTCCGCCCTCATTCCGGCGCCGAAATTGGAGAATGACAGTTACGATTGGTATGCCCGCCATGCGGACGTGCTGCGTGTCAAAAATGGGCTTAATCCCGAAGTGGTGCTCATCGGAGACTCGATCACTCACTTCTGGGGCGGGGAACCTAAAGCAGAGCAAGCCAATGGTTCCAGGAACTGGCAGTCCACTTTCGGCCAATGCCGGACCTTGAATCTTGGCTTCGGCTGGGACCGCATCCAGAATGTCCTCTGGCGTCTCGACCATGGCGAACTGGATGGATTGCACCCTCGTGTCATCGTGCTTCACATAGGCACGAACAATACCAGCGATACTGCCAATGCCCGCGAGAACACGCCGACGGAAATTGCCAATGGTATCGGCGCCATCGTGCAACGCATTCGAGCAAAGGCGCCGGACGCTCGCATCATCCTCATGGCTGTATTCCCGCGCGAGCAAAGGCCCGATCATCCACGCCGTGCCCACATAGTCGAGATTAACAAATTGCTGGCCGAATTCGGCCAGGTGCCAGGCATCAGCTTCCTCGACATTGGTCCCAAGTTACTCGAGCCCGACGGTACCATCTCGGCTGAAATCATGGCGGACTTTTGCCACCCGACGGAGAAAGGATACCAGATTTGGGGCGAGGCGCTCGCTCCTTTGCTCGCGGCCACCATTCCATCTGCATCGGCTGCGGATAAAACTCTGACGCCGGAAAAGGTCGCTCTCTGGCCGGATCAGGCGCCCGTGGGAGATGGGGCGTTTGAGAAGTCTGATGCCATCATGACGGTTTATCGCTCGCCGAAGGCGAATGGAGCCGCGGTTGTGATCTGTCCCGGCGGCGGATACGGCGGTCTCGTGACGGGAGCGGAGGGTCGTGGCATCGCACAATGGCTGAACGCGCATGGCCTCACCGGAATAGTTCTGGAGTATCGGCTTCCGCGCGGGAGGGCGTTTGTGCCCCTGCTCGATGCCCAGCGGGCGATTCGCATGGTCCGCGCCAAGGGAAAGGAATGGGGCTGCGATCCGCAGCGCATCGGCATCATCGGCTTCTCGGCTGGCGGCCACCTTGCCGCGACGGCTGCAACCCATTTCGATGCCGGCAATGCCGCCGCGACGGATCCCATCGAGCGCGTGGGATGCCGGCCGGACTTCGCCGTGCTCGTGTACCCCGTCATCACCATGAGCGAGAAGACCCACAGCGGCTCGAAACAAAATCTGCTCGGGCCGGCTCCCTCTTCTGAAACCGTCGAGTTGTTCTCGAACGAGAAACAAGTCACCCCCATGACCCCGCCAACGTTTCTGGCGCATGCGCTGGATGACAAGGCCGTGTCGCCGGATAACAGTCGCCTGTTCTACGAGGCCCTCCAGAAGCAAAAGGTCCCGTCACGTTACCTGGAACTTCCCTCCGGAGATCACGGGCTAAATGGATACAAGGGTCCGATGTGGGACGCGTGGCAGAGCGGTGCTTTGAAATGGCTGGCTTCGCTGGGACTCATCCCGGAGCAGGATGTGGATTCTCCCCGCTGATGCGCGAAATCGTTTGCTGGCGCAAGCAAAGACCAGCGTTCCCACTGAGGATGCAGAACCTTTTCGTCATTCTTGGAACCAATGCCTCCGGAAAGAGCGAGCTTGGCATTCGTCTGGCGAACCACCTCGGCGGCGAAGTCGTCTCCGCCGACTCTCGCCAGGTCTATCGCGGTTTGGACTTGGGCAGCGGGAAGATCACCCCAGCCCAGGCCGGCACGGTAAAACACCACCTCATCGACGTCGCCGATGTGTCCGAATATTTCTCGCTGGCGCAGTATCAGCGGGCCGCTTACAGCGCCATCGACTCCATTTCCGGAGCCGGAAAAAGGCCCCTGCTCGTCGGCGGAACCGGTTTATACATCAGCGCGATCGTCGAAGGTTATGAACTGGTGGATGTCCCTCCCAACGACCAACTGCGCGCGGAACTCGAGGGCCTTCCCCTGCCTCAATTGGTCGAAAGACTTGAAAAGTCCGACCCGATCGCCGCTAGCCGCATCGATAAAAGCAACCGGCGCCGGCTGATACGAGCCATCGAAATTGCCGCCGCCGGCCGCGCGCACTCGGCAGCCCACCAAAGCTCCCCGCGCTACAACTGCCTGCAACTGGGGTTGACCTGGCCGCGCGAACTCCTTGAAGAAAGAATCGGAAAACGCCTCCGGGACCGCCTGGCTAACGGCATGATCGACGAAGTCGCCGGACTCCGCTCCCGGGGCGTGTCCGACATCCGGCTCGACAAACTTGGGCTGGAATACCGCTACATCACGCGCTATCTCCGTCGAGAATTGGCCACCATCGAGGACCTGAGCCTGGAGCTCGGAATTGCCATCCGCCAGTTTGCGAAAGGGCAGATCACATGGTTCAAGCGAGACCGCCGGATTATTTGGCTGGACCCCTTCCGCGACTATTTTCAAGAAGCTTGCGACCGCATCCGGGAATGGGAGGGGAAACCTCCGTGCTTCGAGCCAGACTCCGGAGGCTCGGTCTTATGTAAGGGTCATTCCCCCTTTTAGGATCAGAATTGGGTGCTTGCGCTCATCCAGCACCTTCCTGTATGTTCCGGCGCGACGCGAACGCGCGGCAATATAAGTGCTTGGTAATCAGTGTAGCCGATGTGGCGGAATTGGCAGACGCGCTAGACTCAAAATCTAGTACTCGTGAGAGTGTGTGGGTTCGACCCCCTCCATCGGCACCATGAAAAGCACCGCGTTCAATGCATTTTTCAAAGCGCTCGTTGCATTCAGCTATCTCCCCACACCCATCCTGCTGTAGTTTATACCCAAGACCTGTAGTCATCTTGCCCGGCACTAGGACGAACGAACCGAGCCACGCGGCCAGCGGCTACTGAACACGCTATAATGAACTTGACACCGCAGAACGCTCAGGCAAGGCCCAAGGCTGGACTAACGACGTTCACTCGCGTGGTGGTCCTTATCGCGGTTTACTTCCTCGGCGGGCTGCTCGGCAAGCAGGCGTCTGTCTTATCGGGCACCATTGCGCTGGTCTGGCCGCCTGCGGGAATCGCTTTGGCGGCTTTGCTGTTGTTCGGCTATCGGTTTTGGCCGGGGGTCGCTTTGGGCGCAGTATTGTTCTCGTTCATGAACGGCGTGCCGCTGGGCTTTTTCACCCTGGGCACGGCACTGGGAAACACGATGGGCGCCATCGTCTGCACGTATCTCCTCAGAAATATCATGGCTTTCGATAATGCCATGGAGCGAACGCGGGATGTGGCTGGCTACATCGGATTGGCCTGCTTCCTGGGCACCACCGTCAACGCAGCTTTCAATGTGGTGGGTCTCATTTATGCCGGAACGGTCTCGTGGTCCGAGCTGTTTCCACAAATGCTGGAATGGTGGGTGCCCAATGCCCTGGCCGGATTGGTGGTCGCGCCTTTTATCGTCACCTGGGCAACACCGACCAGCCTTCGGTGGAATACCCGGTTGATTGTGGAGGCGGTGGCCTGTGGTCTGGGGTTGGCAGCCGGCACCTGGATTTCCTTCCATTCGTGGTTCGTCTATGGGGTTCAGAATTATCCTCTGGCTTACCTGCCGTTTCCGTTTTTGGTCTGGGGAGCCTTGCGATTCGGTCAACGCGGAGCAACCGCAGGCACCCTTTTAGTCTCGGCGATGGCGATCTATTCGCTGGTTGGCGGACGCGGGCCGTTCCTGGCCGCCACCGAGCGGGTGAGCCTCATGCTGATTGGAAGTTACATCGGCATTTTGGCGATCACGAACCTGCTCTTGGCGGCAGCCGCAGCCGAACGCCGGCTGGCCGAAGCCGCAATGGCGGAAAGCGAGCGGCGGCTGCGCGCGGTGGTGGAAGACCAGACCGATATGATTTGCCGGTTCAACCCGGACGGATTGCTCACGTTTGTCAACCGAGCCTACTGTCTTTGCCACGCTAAACCCAAAGAAGAGCTGCTCGGCATGAATTTCCTGCAGTCCCTTGCCCAGGACGACCTGGAAATTCCATTAAGCTGGTTCAACGCCCTGCCCCGGGAACAGCCGGTGGTCTCGTTCGATCACCGGGTGGTCGGACTCGGCGATCTGATCGCGTGGCACCAATACACCGTCCGGCGCCTGTTCCGGGAAGACGGAGGCACGCTTGAGTTCCAGGCCGTCATTCGGGACATCACCCATCGCAAACAAACCGAGGAGGTTCTGCAGGCGAGCGAGCAGAAGTATCGGTCTCTCGTGGCCAATATCCCGGACATCGTTTGGACGGCCAATGCCAAACGAGAACTGACTTACGTCAGCGGTAATGTAGGGAAAATTCTTGGTTACACACCCGAAGAGTTGATGCGAAGCGGCGGCGCGATGTGGCTGGACCGCATCCATCCCAACGACATCCCCAAGGTCGAGCTTGCTTACCGCATGCTGTTTTCCAAGGAAATCGGATTTGATGTGGAATACCGATTCCGCCGCAAAGATGGTCAGTGGATCTGGCTCCACAACCGGGCGCCGGCCACGCAGGTGCGCGAAGGGCTGCTCTACGCCGATGGGTTGATCTCGGAAACCACCCGGCGCAAGCGAGCGGAGGAAGCCCTCCAACAGGCCAAAGACGCCGCCGAGGCCGCCAACCGCGCCAAGAGCGGCTTTCTCGCCAACATGAGCCACGAGTTGCGCACACCCCTCAACGCCATCATCGGCTTTTCCGAAATCCTCTCCGACAAGATATTTGGCGACTTGAATGCCCGCCAGTCCAAGTATGCCAATAACATCCTCAGCAGCGGCCGTCACTTGTTGCAGCTCATCAACGACATTCTGGACCTCTCCAAGATTGAAGCGGGACGGCTGGAATTGTCACGCGCCCCTTTCGACGTCGCCACCGCATTGCAAAACGTGGAGGCCATCGTGAAAACGCTTGCCCACAAAAAAAGAATCACACTTGCCTTCGAGACGCCCCGCGATCTGCCGCTCCTGTTTGCCGACGAGGCGAAGTTCAAGCAAGTCATGTACAACCTGCTCAGCAACGCCATTAAGTTCACTCCCGAGGGCGGCAAGGTTTCCGTGACGGCGACGCGGCTCAACAAACCCAACGGGCACCCCGCCGCCGAGCCAATCGGCCCCCTCTCGGGCGAGTGCCTATCCGTGACGGTGACTGACTCGGGCATCGGTATTCACCCCGAAGACCAGGAGCGCATTTTCGTCGAGTTCGAACAACTCGACTCCTCTTACGGTCGCCAACAACAAGGCACGGGGCTGGGTTTGACGTTAACCAAAAGGCTCATCGAAATGCATGGCGGCAGGATTCAGGTCGTAAGCGAGGGCGTCGAAGGCCGAGGCAGCCGCTTCACGTTCTGGCTCCCGCTGCCAAAAGTCGAGGCCAAGCCCTTGCCGCCTGACGATGCAACTCCGGGCGATGATGCCCTCCGCCCGCTGGTTTTGGTCGTAACAAACGATGCCTCAAGCTGGCGGTTGGTGGGCGGCTACCTGACGAGTGTTGGCTATGGCATCGCGCTGCTTCCTGATATTGCCGCCTTGGGCGAAGCACTCCGTAGCAAACGGCCCTACGCCGTCGCGATTGATCAACGGACCACAGACCAGTCCAGCACGCAGGAGTTAGCCGAGTTGCGCCGCCGTATTCCGGCCAGCCTGCCCGTGGTGGTTTTCCTGACCGGCGCCGATGGAGCGCCCAGGTTCAGTCTGTTGACACCCAGGCGCTCCTCGGAAGCTCCGCCGAGCCCCCGGCTCATCGATGCAGTCCGCCACTCCAACCGCTCGTCCGGCAAAGAGGTCAAAACGGTGTTGATTATCGATGACGAGCCTGCCTTGCTGGAATTCCTGGCCAAAACTCTCCTCTACAAAGGCTTCCAGGCTCTTCAGGCTCCCAATGGCCGGCGGGGCATCGAGCTCGCCATCGGCCATCATCCCGATGTTATCATTCTGGACCTCACTATGCCCGAATGCAGCGGAATCCAGGTTGTTGAGCAGCTTCGCGCCCACTCCGAAACCAAAAACATTCCGATTATGATCCACACGGGCACCGCGCTCACAGATGGGGAACGACAACGGTTGGCCACCCACGTGCAATCCATTACTTCCAAGGCGGAGCCGGAGGCCCTGCTCGCAAACCTCGACCGCATCGATGCTCTGCCGCCTCAAACCGTTGAATCAGGAGACAACAGATGAGCGACACCATATTAGTCATCGAGGATAATCTCTTGAACCTTGAGTTGGTCACTGACCTTCTCGAGGCAGGCGGCTTCATCGTTTGCAGCGCGCGCACGGCCGAGGAAGGTCTCCAGTTGGCATGGTCGATTTCCTTCGACTTGGTTCTCATGGACATCAGTCTGCCGGGCATGGATGGATTGGCCGCCACCCAGGTTCTCAAAACCAGCCCGGCCACCAGGCACTTGCCCGTCGTGGCCCTTACCGCCCATGCCATGCGGGGGGATGAAGACCTCGCGCTAGGCGCCGGATGCGACGGTTACCTCACCAAACCCATTGACACCAGAACATTCGCCGCAAAGGTCGCCCTCGTCATCGCCACCGCAAAAGCGCACTCGCCAAGACCACCGGACACTTAACCGATTATGCAAACTGAAATCCTGAACAAGACGACCGCCCCCCACCCAAACCGGGGTCGCGGATTGGTGCTCATTGTGGACGACGAAGAGCAAAACCGGCTGTTGCTGCGGGACCCGCTCGAAGTGCATGGC
>Ga0194039_1000816_pt1 | contig 17740 bp, 19 predicted proteins | sample JunL228m_MetaG_FD_148679 | JGI IMG/M metagenome (GOLD analysis project Ga0194039, IMG submission 148679) | Anoxic zone freshwater microbial communities from boreal shield lake in IISD Experimental Lakes Area, Ontario, Canada - Jun2016-L227-8m | ecosystem: Environmental > Aquatic > Freshwater >... | reverse complement strand
AAAATATATTCCCTTTTTATTCCTTAAAAAGGGTTGTTGATGTTGAGAGGTTGGGAATATATAATAATTTCAATAATATAAGATTTACAACTGTCATTTTATACGTTGTTTTCATGTTGTCCAATTCCCATAAGTTAATCCCTATGATATTGATGACATAGCTTCTATAGAACCACCTCCTTTCGACTTTGCCTAAATTAATCTTAATCGATCTTTCCTCCTTCCGTATCTTCAAACCCTTGATTATCCATCATACTTTTCAAGATTTCATCTATTTGATCCGGCAAAATTTCTTCCTGATTACTTTCAGTAACTTCCTCCAAGACCACTGTTGCAACTGCCTTCGTCCCATCTGTAACCTTCATCTTGAACCTTTCGGCAATATCGTTCACATGGTGGAAATGGAAAAAGTATTGATGCTTCCTGGCATTCTTCGTCGTATCTCTTCCCGTAAACAGAGATAGTCTCTTGATGGCAAATCCGATCCATGTAAACAAAGCGCGGTCTTTATCAAAACCAAGATCGGTGTTAGCGGTTTGAGCCATGGCCTTCATCTGGTTTCCGATATCTGATGCTGCCAGACTGATCCCGTTGGGGTCGTCTTTCTTCGCCTCTGCCAACTTCAAGAGAGCCTCAATCAGGAACATTTCCCTTTCCGAGAGCTCGTCCTGAGAAAAGGCCATACTTTCCAGAAATACCTTCTTGATGCCTGCAATTTCCTGCTCGGATACATTCTCCAGCCTCAGGACCGTATCCAGTGGCCTCCACAGTTCCCTTATCCTCATGGACAGGTCTTTTCCTGTCTCCGGGTAAATCTTCTGGACCTCCTGCCATTTTGTTAGAAGTAATCGATAGAGATCATTTCGCAGTTCTGCCCATATTGGCAAGTGTGCTGCTGGATAAGGGAATTCTTTGTTCGTGCGGATCATCGCAATGATAATGCAACGGTCACGGAGGTCCTCGTCCAGCTCTTTTTGAGCAGAATATGCCTTCGGGCCGTAGCTTTCGAATTGCAACACTTTTCGCGCGCCATTGACAATCTGGACAATACGCCGCTTACCGCCGCCAACGGTATAGCTATCGGCATGATAACCGACAATTTCAACATTCCGTGGATCAGAAAGCGATTCGGCTTGATCGGTCAAAAACGCCCCTCGGAGACCATCGACTGTGTCCACAAAGCTGGCAACGGAAGTGCCTTTCACTTTGACCGCGTTCAGCGCGAGCTTTTCCAGGATCTCGAGACCACGTGTTTTGGCGGTCTGCTTCTTCCCGAAAAAGTTTAGGTAAGGAAAGGCATAGAAACACCGATGGAAATATGTCGCTAGGATCCAGGCAGCGACAGTTCCGTAGTGATCCGGTTTCTGAAAATCAATGTGCTCTTTCAGGACGGTCTTGATTCGTGCATAAGTGTTAATTGGGACTGCGGGAGTGGCCAGAAAACTATCCAAGGCCGCCCGGCTCCATCTGTCACTAATATTGATCATTTCGCGGCCACGCATGTCGAAGACGATTCTTGCATCATCCAGTTTCAGGAACTTCTCGCTGGTTAGGTGATATTTTTTAACATCATTGACAAGAAACACGTTCCGGTCTTCGGGTGCGTTGTTGACGATCACGGTTTCCCGGAAACCAAGGATCAGAAAGTCCTCCCTGACGTCATATGAAGGGTGCGCTAGGATGATCTTCTCATCCGTGATGACAGTTTCAGTGGATTCTGCCATGATTGCTTTCAGATCGTTTTTCAGTGACCTGACAGATGCGCCGGACGTGGTCGCAAGGGCCTTCAGCTTGATGTCCCGCTCCGATTCCGAGTCCAAGATCGCGATCTCTTTCAGTTCATCTTTTAGCGTTTTCGGCTTATTCGATACCGGTACCGCCGCAGGATTCGTGCTTACCTGTTGGTCAGGAACCGTGGCTGCCGAGAAGATAAAACCGTGTCGCTGGGCGATATGAAAGATCGTCCCAATGCCAACAGGTGATTTAGTCGTCTGACCATAGTATCTCAGAAGCTTGTCGTATTCAGCGTTGACGGCTTCTTCCGTGTCATGGAAATGGGTATTGCCCAAGCTCAGGGCGAGGAAATGCTCGCGGCCAGCTTCGCCTAGTGATACCAACGAGAGGCCCAAGAGCTGCCATTTATGATAATCGTTGTAGATCGTGCCGGTCTCATTGTTTTTAACGATCAATAACTGAATAACGGCTGGAATGTTTTCGGTCTGATTATCAGCCTTGCCTGGCATCTTTTTCTGTTCGAAAATACTCTCATATGTTTCGGTCCAGCCATTCACATTGATTTGCTCGTGGGCTTCATTGCAATATAGATCCTCGTCATAAGATAGGAAGCACGCCCGCGAGCAGTCACAAGCATGGGTGTCCACTTCAACACCGTATTTCGCCGAGAAAAAGACTGAATAAGACCGATAGACGCGCTCATATTCATCTGGTTCTGATATTGCCTGATCCAACTCAACAGCCACTTTCAGCCCCTGGCCACTCGGCGACGTGAAAAAGAAATCTATTTCCGGGTCGGCCTTTAACTGGGATTTAAGCGCTTCGATCTGGTTTTGTTCTTGGTGGTCAATATCAAGGATCATGATTTTAATCGCAAACAGGTTCTCTTTTTTCCTGATGCCGTTCTGGAACTGCCCCGTGGTAAAGTAGGACAGGTGAGCAATCTTGTATTCCCGACGTTCTTGCTCCGTCGGAAGCTGCCGCAGTTCGTCAATCTTCGCTTTCAGGGCTATGTCTCCCTTAATCATGTTGAACACGTCGTCCATCTCGACCAGACCGAGTTGGTTGGATTTGATCGTGTTTCCAAAAGATATTTTTCCCATAAACCTCCTTTCTGTTCATTTTGGGTGGGGTAGTCGGCGGAAGAGTTGGGCATCGCCTCCTGTTGAGCCCATCAATGCTCGATCCCGCCGCTACCCCTAGTTATATTGTTGAATGGGACGACCCGCCGCTCCTGCCCTCTGCCGTAGCATTTTGAAGATACTTGACTTCGGATCGTCCCATTCATTTCCTATCTCGCCTTAAACCGGGTGAATATGTATTCAGTCAGTCCCTTCACAAATTGATAATCGCTGAGATAGCCTTTCATTTCATAAACCGCCGACATGCATTCATGCATTTCCAGGATCAGCTTTTTCCTGTGACTATGTGACAGCAGAAAGTCCCTGAGCATTTCCGGTGTCTTACTGTGGTCGTTCATAGCCTTGGCCGTCTCAACTTCAATGAAATAGTTATGCTGCGCTAAGAGATGCTGTTTTGGCCGTCCATGCGGCAGCTCCCTCAGATCATTCAGTGATCTGCCCTGACAATGCGGACAGTCACACCTGAGTGACAGAATATGCTCCGGCGTTGTAACCTGCTTCAATGGCCGTGCGGTTCCCATGCTCCCAAAAAATCGGACCGTCCCTTTCAGAGCAAAATAAAGCCAATTGTGGGAGTCGTATGAAACTTCTTCAAAGAGATGCCGCGCCATAAATGCGGCAGCAGCCATTGTCGGCATGTTAGAGCCTGCCAGAATATGTATTTTTTTTGCACCGTAATATTTTAATAATAACATCATAGAAATTAGTTTGTTCCAGGGGAGGGCCCTCGTTGCGAGGCAATATCCCTCAAATTGAAGCCCGTTCAGCTCCGTCATAATCCGTTCGAGTTGATTGAGATTATATCCCTGAAACGTATAGTATAGTTGTACTTCTGGACAATATTTTGCCCGTAACTGCGTTACTTCTTTCGCCCTTAGTACGTTATGGTATGTGACAGTCAAGAATCGGAGCTCCTCGTCACCAAACTCTATTTTTATTGCCATCAGGATCTCCTAATTTTCGGTACCGGCAGATCGGTTACGATGAGGACATCCGGTTTTAAAACCATTGCCACTTGGATTGCATGGACTGCCGTTAAGTTCATTGCGATTCCTTTACTAGGATAGATGGTCTGTGAGTTGTCAAAAATCACACGCTCACCTTTTTCCCATTTACGGAAAAACGTAAACATCCCGTTGTCCAAGAATACCTTTTTAGTTTCAGCTGCTTGCAGAAGCATTGCGATTGACTTTAATGAAGCATCAGTTCCGCATGACGCCACACTTACCAATATTGAATCAGGAGTTGGCGACGGCATCAAATTTAGACCGGCGCCACTACAAACTGGTAGAAATAGCCCCATCATGCGCCTCCTGCTAGAGTAATCTGGGGCAGTGAGCCGCCATTCATGTTCTGAGTGCCGGAAAACAGCTTCATAAGCGCTTGAATAACATCCCCCACCTGTTGGCTGAGCTGGTGTTGCACTGGCTTTTCCTTAATGATTACTATCAGCCTGTTACTGATTTCTTCCAGTTGCTGATAGACGTCCTTGACAGGTGTTTCAGGGGTGTTGCCTAACTTTACATCTGGTAACTTTGGTTTCCCACCGATAGTTATGTCATTATTCGCAGCTTCCTCTTCATGATCAGCCTCTGTTTCATCCGGATCCTTTATGTCGGTCTTCTCCTTGACCGTATCGTTGTCTTTGGGTTGTTTCCCATCAGTATCCGGTGATCCAGCTTCACTGGCAAGAGAGGAAGTATTCGTTTGCCCTACCTGGGCAGCAACCGCTTTCCCGTGCCTATATCCCGTTGAGTTGTTAGGGGGCACATCACCTGAAGCATCTTTTGCAACCTCGCCGATGTTATCAATCACTGGATCTTTCTGGGTGGGTTCTTCCTTTTGTTGTTTTTCAGTATCGCCACTAGGGATTATGATCTCGCCCGTTGTCGGGTCATAATATGAATACCATTCTAGAAATTTAGCCGATATTATTCCCGATTTTTTTGCTTCCGTCATATCATCTGACAATTGCGAAAGAAGCTCCGTCCGGAGCTTGCAAGCCGCCGCCATGAATCGTTTGGTCGCCTTTAGAATAGCCAACTCGCTCATGGCTTCGATGTTCAGTAAACGCGTGTGATCAAGGGCGATCCGTATCGTTGATTCTGAACGATCCAGCGATCTTGCAATGTGTACCCGGATATGCTCACCCTTTTGGTCTTTGAAAGATTCGCTTCGCCGATCTCCACCGTTTTGATTAACAATAATCCCGGCTTCGGCTGCGTGAAGGCTATAGAGAATGCGGATGTTCCGAATTTGCTCTATATAACTGAGTGTACCAACCAGTAATCCGGTCATCCAGAGAGATACTTTCAATAGCGCCAATGCTGATTTTGATGTGTCTTCCGTCTCTATGACGATACATTGAATAGGTTGCCCGATTGTCGTTACCAAGTGCTTTCCCTCAAGGCCGACGAAACGATCATCGACGGGAATGGCAATTAGAAAGGGCAACCTCGATTGTTGAATTGCATCGGGGATTAAATCGAACCAGTCGATCCGATCTCCGTTAACTTTGCGGTGCGTAATGCTTATAATTTTATTTTGTCCCTTTTGGGGGACGATTTCAGAATATATTGGGGGATATTCTGAAATTCCGCTTTCCTTATCAGTCATAAATGATCTCCATGATGTTGTTGAAAAACAGAAAGCCGGTCTCCTTGGGGGATCGGCATTCTCTCTTGCTACAATTCAGAATGCATCGTAATTATGTCTTCAAGGGCATCACCTCCTATCTTTTTTGTATAAGTCGAGTGCTCTTTCCATGTCCTGCGTGACCCGGAAGGATCTGGCCAAATCTGCGATCTGACTTAACAAGATCATCTTCCCGATATATTCGGCGTTCGATCGCGTCTTTGCGTTTATCCAATCATACTTACCCCTCATCAAACACCAGGCCAGATGGCCCTCCGTTAATTTCCTTTGGATCCTTTGCTTTTTATCAACCTTGACCCCTATTGATCCCAGGAAATCAATGAAGGCTGCCGGTACAATGCCATATCTTGTTAATTGCCGGAGCTGGTTTTGGGAGATCTTTTCAGCGTATAGTGTAGCTTCGGCGATTCCTTCGAAGATGCCGTACCCACTGATGCTGTTGCGACTTTCGAGGAAATCTCTCAGGACGCCAGACACTATAAATCTCCTGACTTTCTCCTTAGGGTTTTCAGCAAACGGCTTATTCGCCCCTTCGATAATCTGTTGTTTACTCATTACATGCTGTTTACCTCCTTTATAATTAAGTATTATTTATTCATGCGTCTGTATCCGGTGCGATTCCATGAACTGAAGGACATCGGACAACTTGTACCTGACAGACTTTGAAATCTTATAATAGGGAATCCCTTTATTCAGGTTTCGATGGTTTCGGAGCGTTGATAGCGCCATGTGGGTAAGTTGACTGACCTCCGTTTCAATGAGCCATCTTTCCTGTTCTCCCTTCACGTGCGCTCCCTTAAAATTTACTGTCCTATTAAGGGTGGGGCCAAATTGCTCTTGGCATTTGCTAAAAACGTCTTGGCCGTAAAAATATTTTCACCTTTTTTTGAGAGCGATAATTTAGAGATTGGTTAGAGGTGGGAAAGATGGTAGCGAGTGGTCCTAAGAGTTTATAAGAAAAGGTACACTGTCGTGAGGATAGAGGCGCCGGAAGACCGATGCAAATGTGTGTATCGACAGGCAGTAACCGGATGTGATGTGCGGTTTGTCCTTTATGAGCGTGGATGGAACACTATCCACAAATAGAATGGCGTTATGTACAGTTATGCCCCCGGCGGTCCTGCGCGGAAAGAGAACGGCGTTACGACCGACCTCTTCCCGCATACAGAAGACCTTAAGATGAAGTTGCCTCGGACCTACGCACGAAGGGCAATCTGATGACAACTGCCTGATTTTCTATTTTCTTTCGTTCTTCCATGCTTGGCTCGGTAGTGCCCATAGGAAACTTTGTCCACATAACCGTAATCGATAAGCTTCTTCAGATATTTGACTAGAACCGGTTTTTTCAAACCTGTTGCTATTGATAGATCTTCAAGGGTCATTGTTTCGCCCTTCATCACAAGTATATTGAATACTCTCAGAAGCTCCTGGCCAATCAGGTCTGCCGTTATCGGGTCGACGATAAACCAAGTCAAAAGAGTTTTATCAAGCATCAGGCAGAGCTCTGTGTCAGCTATATCTCTGCCCGACACAATCAATTTCGCAAAATCTTCTCCCCGTGCCCTTTGCAGAATCCAGATCGTATCAGCCGCAGCCGCTAAACCGCTCCCGCCATACAGCATGTCAAAAGAATCTGCCGATTTTGTTTTCCGTAGATGGTGTACTACCAAAATCAAGATATTATGTGAATCGGCCATTTTTTTGAGTTCGCCAAACTTTTCGTATTGCTTACCGTATTGAGATCGAATAGATACCGGCGAAAACCTGCTAAGTGTATCTATAATAACCGTTTTTACATTTTTGTGTGAATCGAGCCATTTGGAAAGATTGCCGAATGCCCCATGACCATTATCGTCCCATGTAAAAGCGAAATGAATGCGTCCCGAGGGGGGACAGTCTGGCAACATCTTCTTTATGCGGTCTTTCATCCGCCTTTCGGTATCCTCCAAGGCCAGATACAAAACCTCACCCTGACTGACTTCGAACGTACCGAGAAATCGACCGCCACCCGACATGGCTAGACTCAGATCCGTCATCATGATGGTTTTGCCATCCTTGGGCTTCCCGCCGATGACAGCTAAACCTGTCGCCGGGAGCAAACCATCGACAATGTAGTCCACGGGCGGAATGTCTTTCGCCAGTAATTCCGAATCTGTGATCGTACTCTTCTTGTTTAAATCAACCATTGAAACCTCCTCGTAATAGTATTTACAAAGGATGGGCTAAATTTCTTTTGGCATTTGCCAAAAAATGGTTGGCCGTAAAATTCTTCTGTAATCCTTAGTCAAGATTCACACAAACTGGGTTATATGGGGGCCATCTTTCACGGCAGAGAAATCTTTTTTCTCAATTAATTCTTATAGATTCACATATTCACGGTTTCGGTGTTATTGGAAATAATTGTTTGGCGGTCTTTCCTATTTTAAGACAATTCCTTGGTGATCCGAGGTCATACGAAGGGCGATAACGCATGTCCATCACTTCAAGGCGGAAAGCCAAGCGTTTTATCAAATTTCTGCCTAACATGGGCCTATCAGCTCAGATTGAAGAAGCCCTTTCTTCAACAGAGTTCATCGTAGCTGCTGCACGCGTCGACATAGGCATATCCGCGATAGCCAGCCAGAAAATTGAGGGGCTTCTTATTGAGATCGATCGGTGAATTCGTAGTCTGTCGCTGACACAGCGATCTCTCTCCGCGCAAAGCCACCACTACCAAGCATTTTCCAACTTTCCATTCTACTTGACCTGAGAAAAGCATGGATGTGTCATAGGTGAAAATGACATCCCTTACGAAAATGGCCCGATCCAGGTGTTTATATGAAAGATCCGGGCAGTTCCGCCCCGGACCGCTCCCGGTAGAGACGTATGGAGGTGCTTCGACGATGATTAACGAAGACGAATAGTTATTCGGACATGGATCTACCTGATATCGGAACGGACGATGCAGAACCGGCAGTCGATGGACTTGATTACATTTCGGCAGCCGCGGTAGAGATAGATATGGGTTACCGCCGTCAGACCAAACATGTAGATGGCAGAACCTCTCGACGACGACTATTCCTAGGCTGGAAGGGATTGAAGCCACGTTACTTCAAAGTCAGACTTCTCTCACAGGCGAGTGGATTACAATGCGGTCTAAGTCAACCTGCCGGGGATCAGGACAAGGAACCCTTCGGGGTGTACGGTTGCTTAGCTAATTAACAAAGCAGAAATTGACAAAGAATGCTAAAAATTAACAAGCCACTTCAAACCCCCAGAATAATGGTGGCCAACCTTAGCCTCGTATTTTATTGTTTCAGATAGATGAATTCCTAACTCAATGCATTCAACGTTCTTTGTAATTGTTTTTATTGCATTTTTAATATTACCCAATTGAGCCTTTCTTGCCTTTTTCCACATGGGTGTTATTATAGAAGTTTTTTTTGACCCATTCTTACAGCTAAAGGTTCCATCCCTATCTTTTTTAACAATAATATAAGCTCCTTTAAGAAATTTCATGTAGTCTTTAAACTCTTTTCCTTTGCTGGGATCTTTGCTAAACTCCGTTAGATAACATTCGAACTTTTGCAAATCTTCATCAGAAAAATCTGCACAACTGCTGCCAGTTGATAAAGATGGATCTGGATCAAACAACAACGCTCCATATTCTTCTTGATTTTTGACGGGATTAACTAAATGAGCCAGATTTATTGAGTCAATTGACTTTCCTCCTCGTTCAATTATATAAGCAATAGCCTTAATGCCCGTATCCTTAAACGTCTCATGTACACGATATCCTGCAAATGTTATCTCCCACGCATTACCATTCCAGCTCAATTGATTATCTATAGTGCTTTCATTACTTGGCTTCTCATCATTACTATCGGCCTTATCAGTGGTTGCTTTGACATCCTGCTCTTTAGTATGTTTCTTAACATCTTCGGTCATATACATAGATTCTACCAAATCATTTACTACCGCAATGGCCTCATCCTCATCATCTGGGAGTTTATAATCCTTCCACGAAATATCTGCATTCTTAATATCAGATTCCAATTTGTTAGCTTCATCGGTTAATGATTCATGCTCTTCACGGAATAAGTCGGGAAAAGAATCTTCATTCTCATCAGGACAATATTGACCCAACTCCGCATCATACTTTACCAGACCGTATCTAGGTACAGCTTCATTTTTACAAATCTTCCCTTTTATTTCTTTCAACCTCTCGACTTTCTCAGTAACATCAGGTGATGGTTTTAAAGCGCCAAGCTGCGTGTAAGGCTGAAGACCGTCTTGTACAAATCTGAATAATTCAATTCCCTTGATTTTCCAGCGTTCCAGCAACTCTTTACCTGAAGTCCATATTGGTTGCATATTTCACCTCGAAATTGTTCTCCCTATGTCCAATGGGTATTCTTGAGTGGAGGCGATTATACTTGGAATAGGCAAGATTGCAAGATTTCTTCCTTCGGTCGGAGATTCTTAATTGGGGTCAAATGGCTCTTACTCCTTCCTCCGACACCTGCATCGGTGTGATAATCGAAAATTGACCACCCGGAGCTGTCGGCTTGTGCAGACGGTTCGGCAAAAGAAATTGTATGGCGATTTGACTTGATCAACAAGTGCCAATAAAAAGTCTATGTTGAATATTCAGGTGGATTGGTTTATCGTGTGCCCGAGGAATGGCAGGGAGAAGCTACCGCGAAGCGATTTACTTCTTCTAGTTATGATCCGGGTGTGGGGAATGGTGTGGGGAAAGCAAAAAACAGGCAAAGAAAAAGGGGCCACGATTTTAGTCGTAACCCCTTGATTTTGTTATTTGGTAGCGGGGAGAGGATTCGAACCTCTGACCTTTGGGTTATGAGCCCAACGAGCTACCGGACTGCTCCACCCCGCGCCATTGCGTCGTTTTGAATTTGTATTTTTAGATTACTGTCTTTGAAAAGTCAAGTCCTTTTTCAGAGTATTGTCCAGCCAATTTAGAAATGTCCCTTTTCAGAGTGGTTGCTTCATGGCAATGATATTGAAGACCTCAACCGGTTTCTCCATACCCCTGAGGGTAAAGGCCCCCATTCTTTCGACTTCAACAAGATCTTTGACCCGTTCATAGGTCTGTTCGCAAATAAGAATCTGGTCTTCCCGGGCCATGTGCTCCAGGCGGGAGGCTATATTCACAGGATGCCCAAAGGCCGTATACTCTTTTTTCTTTGCCGACCCAAAGATGCCAACCATCGCCTCTCCCGTGCTGATACCGATGCCCACAGCAATACGTTTCCCCTGGTCGGCAAGATACCTGTTTATTTTCCCCATCTCATCTCGCATGCGAACAGCGGATGTGACGGCCCTTACCGTGTCGTCTTCTGCAGCTTTCGGCGCACCAAAGATGCCCATGATACCGTCCCCGATGTGTTTATCCAGGGTCCCGCGATAGTCATAGATAATCTGGTCAAGGGGGGAGAAATAATGGCGATTGATAAGTTCGGACAACTCTTTCGGAGTCATTCCCTCCGCCATCTTTGCAAAACTGCGAATATCAGTAAACATGACGCTTACCGTCTGATTTCTTGGATACATATCGCTGGTATCCCGCTGCAGTTCATTGAGGACAGATTCGGACACAAACTGTTTGAGCCTTTTTTTGATATTGTATTCCTTCACCTTGGCCCGGAGTTCCGCGTTGTCAAAGGGCTTGGTCAAAAACCCATCGATCCCCGCGTTTACGGACTCAATGGCGCTTTCCATCGTGGCATAGCCGGTCAGGATGATCCGCGTTACCTCAGGATTGAGTATTCCAATTTCGATAAGCGTCTCCAGACCATTGAGCCCCGGCATCTTGAAATCGGAGATAACTGTCTCAATGTCGCGGTTATTCGTCCGCACAATCTCGATAGCCTCCTGTCCGCTTTCCGCCAGAAGAATCGTGTATAGATCCCTCTCGAGGACCTTTTTCAGCGATCTTCTGACACCTTCTTCATCATCCACAACCAGAACGATCATCCTTCCCTCCTTTTACAGGGAAGCTCGATAATAAAGACCGACCCCTTCCCCGGTTCAGTGGAAACGGAGATGTCTCCGCCATGTCGCTTGATAATCTCATGGGAGATGTATAATCCCAACCCCGTCCCTTTTCCTACCGGTTTCGATGTATAAAAAGGTTTAAAGATATCTTTTAGATGCGCCGCCGGTATTCCTTCTCCCGTGTCCCGGCATTCAAAAAAAACGGAATCCGTTTCCCTTCGGTAGCTCGTCTTGAGGTTGATAACTCCTTCTCCCTCCGGTAGGGATTGCAGGGCATTCTTGATTATATTGATGAAAACCTGTCCCAGGTTGGCAAAATTACCCTCCACCGGCGGCAGTGCTTCTTCATAGTCCTTCTTGATGGATATGGGGAGAGTCTTAAACTGGTTGTGGAGAACCCGCAGGGCGTCATCAATGGCGCCATTGATATTGACCGGCTCGACATAGGTCTGGGTCTGGCGTGATAACCCCAGGAGGCTTTTCACGATATCCCCTGCCCTTTTCAGCTCTTTCAGGGAAAAGTTCAGATCATCTATCACTTCTTCTCGCTCCTTGAACGTCTCCGGCCAGTCACTGATTGTTTCGGTACTGTTCTGCAAAAGGCTTGCGGCGCTGGCGAGTGGATTGTTCAATTCGTGCGCCGTCCCGGCGACAAGTTGACCAATGGCAGCCAGGCTTTCGGATTGAATCAATTGTTTCTGCGTCCTTTCCTTCTCGGCAAGGGCCTGCCGCAAATCAGCAGTTCTCTCTTCGACCTTCCTCTCTAGTTCCTGATTCATCTTTTCAAGTTCATTATACATCTTGGCATTATCCAGAGCCGTGGCGCTCTGGTTGGCCAGGGTGGACAACAGCTCCATGTCTTCGTGGACAAAAAGTTCCCCCGATTTCTTCTGTCCAAGAGCGAGGATTCCGATCAGCTTCCCCTTGGAATACATCGGCACAACCAGCGAAGATTTCCACACTCTGATCAAATCGATGATGGTCTCCTTCTTATAATTCGATAATCCGGAGCGTTCTACCAGAGCAGCACTCAGTGGTCTCTTAACTTCCTCTAAATAGGCAACCAGTGGATGATCACGATCTATTTCTTCCAAAAGATTCTCAACTACGTTCCCTCCCAACTGTTTTGCTTGAAATCGACTGCTTTTTTCATCAAAGACCAGCAATTCTACATGGTCGGTCTGCAATGTTTCTTCAACCGATCTGAGGAGGAGACCAGTGACCTCATCAATCCGCAAGAGAGTTGTCATCTGAGCGCTGACTTCTTTTAACAAACGTTGATAGTCATATTTTCCCCGGAAGAAGAGTTGATCGATAAATACCCGGACCTTTTCCCGAATGGGGTTAAACAGAATGACCATAAACAGGGAGAGGACAAATGGCAACAGCAGGGGGTGGGTCTGTCCGCTCCTGATGAACAGGGCATTGAAGAAAGCGATGATCAGGACATAAAAGAGGGTCAGGATGATTGTCAGGAGAAAATAGATGGTCCCTCTGCGGATCACCGCACCCATATCCAGCAGGTCGTACTTCAAAACCCCGAAGGCCAGCACAATGGCGGGAATGAAGCTGAAGTTCCCCATGGGGTAAACATTGAAGCCGCTGACGGGAAGTATATTGAGCGAAATGAGAAACGAACTGAGCCCCAATCCCCACAGGATGTATTTAATACGATTCTTTTTCTGGTTGTCCTGGGTTTTCTTCATCCCTATAAAGAGGGTATAGAGACAATAGCAGACGGTAAAACTGACGAGGACACTAAAGAAATGAAAGGCCTTGCCCGCCTGGGCGATGATGCCGAAATCAAACTGGGCAAACCCCTTGATGAACAGATCCGTCGGTGTCAGGACGAGAAAAATTGCACTGAAGCCGTAGGCCACATACTCCAGCCAGCGGCGCCTCTTTATCCCTAGGAAATAATGCACGAATTGGATGTAGATGGGGAGACTGAAAACAAACACCATATAAGTAAACCGGTCAACCTTAATGGCAAGATCCTTGTCCGGGATAACGCTATTTACTTATACACTATTTTTCTGTTTGTTTTCTTTTACTTACGAGGCTATCAAGACCGTGTAATTTCCCTGTCGTGTAATGTTTGTGTAAAGTTATCATCAATAAGCACGGCTTTTTCTGAGCGTTTTTAGATACTTATGAACTATATTCAATTTTTCAACATATTGATACCGTTCACTTATCTGAACCCCTCAATTATTGAGATTTCAGAACATCGTGAACACGACCTATACAGAACATAGATACATCAAAGCCCTGCCCGGCCGTTGTTCACCGGGCTCTTGAGCGCCCTGAAAAGCCCATCAACATTGAGTTCTGGCGTGCTTTCAATATCTTCATATTGTTGAACGATTTTTTCTTGATATGTCTGGAATATATCGGTATGTAAACATCTCTTGATAAAAGTAAGTAGTCGTTTCAGATTTTTGAACACTCAACATTTCTGAGGTCTGAAGATGAACGATATGAGATGAACATGAGACCCACTGTCTATGAAGACTCTGGGTCTTTTATTTTATCAACACATCAAAGGAGGGTCGTCTAATGTCAGTAAGAAGAATCAAAGTCATATTCGGTGATGCAGAAATGATACTTGAAGCAGAAGAAGATTTTCTTATTATGTTCCTCAACAGTAAATGTATGTCAATGTCAGAGTCCACTATAGTAAAATCTAAAAAGTCATCTAAGCTGAAACCGATAGGTTCAAGAGGAGCTAAGACTGCTGGAGTTCTTGAAGCTATAAAACTTGGCAAGTCTGATGGAATAAGTATTGATGATATTGCAGAAGCAACAAAGTTGAGCAAGACTCAACTTGCATCTATCTTGAGTGTTCTCAAGAAGAAGGGTCTTATCAAATCTGTTGATAAAGGTGTATATGCTTATGTGAAGCCAAAGAAAGAAAATACAAAACAGAAAGAGAACGCAGATCCGGCTACTCCAAAAGCTATCACTGCATCATAGACAACATCAAAGTGAGTTCTGATATGAAGAAGCTGCCGTTCATATTGATTGCCTTGCTACTTCTGCTTCAATCATCTGCATTCGCAGAGACCAAGACATACATCAAAGAATATACCTACCAAGCCAGTGAAGACGATAGTAGAAATTCAAGTCGTGTTAGCGCAATGCGTGAAGTGAAAAGACTTCTATTGGAAGAACTGGGAACATATCTTGAAAGTGTGACCGAGGTTCAGAACTTTCAACTTACAAAAGACCAGATAACTGCATTGACTGCCGGCATTGTAAAGACAGAAATTGTAAATGAAAAGTGGGATGGTCATACATACTGGATAAAGACGAAGATAGTTGCAGATGAAGGGGATGTCATAAAGTCTATTGATAAACTCCGTCAAGACCATGATAAATCAAATGAATTGGGAGATGTAAAGATACGGTCAGATGCTATATTATCAGAGAACAAGAAACTGAGGGAAGAACTGAAACTCGCAAAAGGTGAAGATAAGCAAAAGAAAATTAGAGAATACGATAATTCAATAAATGAACTCTCAGCAATTGAATGGTATGAAAGTGGAGTTAGATATTATGAAAAAGGAGACTATAAGGCAGCATTAGACAATTTCAATAAAGCAATTGAACTGAATCCAAAATATGCAATAGCTTATATCAGCCGTGGAGCAACTTATTCTAACCTTGACAAACATAGTGAAGCTATTATTGATTATAGCATAACTATTGAACTAAATCCAAAATATGCAATGGCTTCCTATTACAACCGTGGGTTATCTTATTATGAACTTGGCAAATATAATGAAGCGATACTTGATTATAATAAAGTAATTGAACTGAATCCAAAATATGTAGATGCTTACAAGAACCGTGCAGCTGCCTATTTTAGACTTGGAAATGAAGACAAATCTATTCTTGATTATAGTAAAGCAATTGAACTAAACCCAAAAGACGCATATGTTTATTATATCCGCGCCGCCATTCACTCTCTTTTAGGTCATAATGAAAATGCAATAAAAGATTTATCAAAAGCCATAGAAATAAATCCTGATTTGCGAAAGGAAGCAAAGACTGATATTTCTTTTCTTTATATAGAGAATACTCCAGACTTCAAAAGAATGGTAGGCAAATAGAAAAAAAAGATTGTCAGTTAGCTTATGTAAATGTTTTTGTTATCTTCAACTGGCATCATGTAACACACATTATGACTAAAGTAAAAAGGGAGAACAAGGAATGAAAGGCGAAGGATATACATGGCATTGGCAAAGTGGCGAAGGTATACATGTAAAGATAGGTGTTGTAAATAAGCATGGACAAAGATGTTGTGGACATCGTGGGGTTTCTGGAAATGATAATAATGCACTTGCATATAAAGTTGAATGCACTTGTTGTGGTCATGTATATGGAGCAAATGGACAAGATATGTTTGAGCGTCTTTGCCCTGAATGCCAAGGAGGTCGCCTTGGAATCCGCTACTGGTGCTGAAATCATATCTCGTTCATCAATATATTTTGAACTTCTTTATCTTCAATGCCCAAGTATCTCATTGTTACAGAGGGCGAAGAATGATTGAACCGTTTGCACAACACTTCCCAAGACACTCCATACTTTTTTCGTTGTATATAGCCGAAGGTCTTGCGTAATGTGTGGCTGCCTGCGTTCATTTTCATGTTTATTGAACGACACCACTTCTTCACAAGAGCGTTCACATATACAACAGTCAGTGGCATATTGTTGCCCTTCCGTGATTTGAATAGATATTCATCATCACTGGGTTTGGTCTCGGTCAGATAATCACGAAGTATCTTGTGTGTTGTCTTATTCACCATCAGAACATTCACCTTGCCTGTCTTTTGTTCTTTGATGCTCAATGTATCATTGACTTTGAGATTTCTAACATCACCTGCACGCAGTTTCAAAATATCGCCACAACGAAGTCCGTTGTTGATGCCGATAGTAAAAAGCAGAAGGTCTCTTGTGTTGCCCGTCAATATCTTCTTGATACTGTCAATGTCTTTGATGTCTCGTATGGGTTGAACAGTGATGTTAGACCCTTTCTTTGGATGGTTGATGTTTTTCATTTTCGTTGTTTCCTTTCAATCATAAGTATTGTTGATTTTTATATGACATACTTATGATTGAAAGTCAAGCTTTTTATGCTGTATTTACGCATACTTGCCTAAGCTGTTGAACGGTAAAGGTAATCACACAAATCATCTATACTAACAAATCATACAAAGTTAGTTTTCACTTTCTGGATAACAAAATATCTATCTCAAAATATTTTTGCTTTTTTTATTATAATCTATTCTTTCCTGACATAAATAGAAGCAGAACATTTTAGGAGGCTAAAAATGAAAGAACTTTGCACAAAGTATCTGACTGATGCACGGGAGAATAGAGAAGTGGAGATTGATGGTCGTGTTGAGAAGTATCTCGGAAATGAAAAAAAGAAAGTGGATGAAGAGCAATATAATCTTTCTCTTGTCTCGTATATCAAGGGCAGATTGACAAATATTCAAGACCCATCACAAGTAATAATTCTTGGAAGTCTATTATCTTTAGTGGGTGTTTCAATGATTGTAAAAAAAGATGGTCTCAAAAACTCTATTAGCTCAATGGTCCGTTCAATTATAGGCAGGATGTAAGGAGGTGTCTTTTATGAACTACTCGGAGAACATTTCAATCAATGTAACGCAAAGAATGAGAAATGAACTTGAGCATATTGGAAATGCTGAGGAGAAAAAATTGTCTCACTTGATACGAGAGATACTTTTTCAGGGAATAAGAGAAAGAACGATTGACTGCTTGGAGCATAATACTGATGATTTGGAACAGTAACAAAGATGTTTTGCAGCGCGTTTTATTTTATATGAGCTGCCCTGTATCATCAGACAAAATATTTTATAATGTCGTTAGTGTGTTGAATAAGATGTATCAAGAACAACTCAATTCAAAAATCTTGAAGTTCTATATAAAAGAGAACGAACGCTCTATAAAGTTCTTTATGTACAAGTAGTTAGCAAGAGCCCTATGAATATTGAGTGTTTCAAAAATCTCTTTGTGACGTTGATAAATCGTTGATATATTTACGTATATAGCTTGATATGATATAATATCTATATAAAAAATTGATGTAACATAAAAATCTATAACAGAGAAAGTCTTACAGAACGATGATTCACAACATATTACATTATTTTCTTTGTTTATATGACTATATTGAGATA
>Ga0194039_1000815_pt1 | contig 17744 bp, 13 predicted proteins | sample JunL228m_MetaG_FD_148679 | JGI IMG/M metagenome (GOLD analysis project Ga0194039, IMG submission 148679) | Anoxic zone freshwater microbial communities from boreal shield lake in IISD Experimental Lakes Area, Ontario, Canada - Jun2016-L227-8m | ecosystem: Environmental > Aquatic > Freshwater >... | reverse complement strand
ACTACAGCTTGGCATTGGATTAGGTCTTATCATATGTAGGATAGGTGGGAGACTTTGAAGGGTGGACGCTAGTCCATCTGGAGTCAACCTTGAAATACCACCTTTGATATGGTTTGATTCTAACCTTGACCCATGAATCTGGGCAGGGAACAGTGTCTGGTGGGTAGTTTGACTGGGGCGGTCGCCTCCTAAAGAGTAACGGAGGCGTTCAAAGGTAGGCTAGGTCCGGATGGAAATCGGATCGATAGTGCAAACGCATAAGCCTGCTTGACTGCAAGACTGACAAGTCGCGCAGGGACGAAAGTCGGAGTTAGTGATCTGCTGCACTTCAAGTGGGAGATGCAGCACTCAACGGATAAAAGCTACCCCGGGGATAACAGGCTGATTGGGTCCAAGAGTCCACATCGACGACCCAGTTTGGCACCTCGATGTCGGCTCGTCGCATCCTGGGGCTGAAGCAGGTCCCAAGGGTTTGGCTGTTCGCCAATTAAAGCGGTACGCGAGCTGGGTTCAGAACGTCGTGAGACAGTTCGGTCCCTATCTGTCGTGGGCGTTGAAATTTGATGGGAGTTGCTCCTAGTACGAGAGGACCGGAGCGAACGAACCTATGGTGTATCGGTTGTTCTACCAAGGGCATTGCCGAGTAGCTATGTTCGGAAGGGATAAGCGCTGAAAGCATATAAGCGCGAAGCCCACCCAAAGATTAGATTTCGTTATAGACCCCTTATAGACCATGAGGTTGATAGGCTCTACGTGTAAGTGCGGTAACGCATTAAGCTGAGGAGTACTAATAGGTCAATGACTTAATTTGTTAACTGATTTTGTTCTTAAATCTTTTAAGGGTTAAATCAGTTGTCGACTGGTAATTTATAGCCATCAATGGTTATATGACTGCGCTTTAGTCGCTAGTCACCCAGCCCTTTGCACGTTTAGGCAGATGGTTTACGAAGCTAGAAATAGTCTTAGTAAGCTCTCTAACAAAACAAACAAAAGGCTGGGTGTCTGGTGGCTATGGCGAGGAGGTCACACCTGTTCCCATCTCGAACACAGAAGTTAAGCTCCTCTGCGGCGATGATACTTGGGTCATCAAGCCCTGGAAAAGTAGCACGCTGCCAGTTTATGAAAAAAGATTCCGTAAGGAATCTTTTTTCTTTTAAAGCTTTTTTCTTAAGATTGAATTAATCGGATATAATCTTGAAAGCTTAACAACTGCTTTTTGATTTTTTGTACCTGGGTTAATCTCATTCAAGCCATGATTATTCATATCTGATAAACCCAAGATTTCTTCTTGATGAAGCTCTGACGGAGTTAGGATCTCTATTATATCTCCTACTATCAATTTGTTTTTGACAGTGATGATATTGTTTTTATCGACTATAATGCCAACATATTCCCAACTATTTTTTTGATTACGGTTATCTGATGTCTCACCTAGCTTGGCATCATTAAATATAAACCCAGTTGTATATTCTCTGTGATTAAGTTTTTCTAGCTCTATTTCCAGGTTCTTTTTGTCTTTTTCCCGATATTCACCATTTTTGATTAATAATAAAGCTTCTTTATATGCTCTAGCAGTAGTAGCAAGATAATATTCACTTTTGTTCCTACCTTCTATCTTGAGCCCAGTTACTCCTGAGTCTAAAATTTCAGGTAGATGTCTTATCAACCTTAAATCCTTTGATCCCATAATATTGGTGCCACTCTCGCTTTCCTCGATTTGATGAAATTGTCCTGGGCGCATCTTTTCTTCTAAATACATCTTATATTCCCACCGACATGGCTGAGCACATTTACCAAGGTTGGCCGAACGACCACTCATATAGGAAGATAATAGACATCGGCCGGAGTATGAAATACACATTGCTCCATGGACAAAAATCTCCAGTTCCATCTCTGGTACTGATTTATGTATCTGTTTTATTTCATCGAGACTTAGTTCACGGGCCAAAACAATTCTCTTTACCCCGTTTTTTTTCCAAAATTTTACACTCTCGATATTGACAGTATTTGCCTGTGTGGATAAGTGTATCGGAATCTTAGGAATTACTCTCTGAGCAATAGCAAAAACACCAGGATCAGAGATAATAAATGCGTCTGGGCTGAAGCTAGAAACCTTTTTTATATCACTTTCTAAGTCCTTTAGATGTTCATTATGAGCGAATATATTAAAGGTGACAAATAATCTTTTATTAAGCTTATGTGCATAAGATATTGCCTCGGATATTTCTGCTAGGTCAAAACGAACCTCGGCTTTGCGAAGAGAATATTTATTTAAACCAACATAAACAGCATCGGCTCCATATTCAAAGGCGATCTGAACTCTCTCTAAATCTCCGCCTGGGAGGATCAACTCGGGTGCTTTAATCATCGGTTGATTATAACAAAATATAACCAGAATTACCACTTATCCACAATTAACGTAAAAAGTACTTGACAAATATAAACCTATATGATAGTATATAGTTGTAATCATTCAGATTACCTTGATAACTAAAGAATTTTGTTGGAGGGTCAGACTAAACCCCTGCCATAAGGTCATCGGAAGGACGCGTACCGCGTCAAAAAAAGCGGGATGTATCAATTAACTTGATCCCATTGCTTCTTCTAAAGACACATGAGCGAGGTTCGGTTGGCCCTCTTTTCGTAGATTCTTTTAATGATTAAAAAAAGGACGCCAATGTCTGAGCTGTGGGATTCGTACCCACGCGTGGATCTGGTGTCTTTTTTTATCTTTACAATCGTAGTAAAATTTATCTATGGGAAAAACGAAAACAAATATATGGCAAGCATTAGCAGTACCGGGCGTTATTTTGTTTATATTCGCTCTGGCAATATTAGGTATAATCTTTATTAGAGGAAGATTTCTATACGAACCAAAATTTACGACAACACTTTCTGAGATATCCACAACAACTAAAGAAACGTCAACTATTAGCGGCAAGACTAACCCAAAAGCAAAACTAGAGATTAATGGTAAGGTGGTTAAAATTGATAAGGGTGGTAATTTTAGCTATGTGCTTGCCTTAAACCCGGGCCAGAATAGAGTTGCTTTCACTCAAAATAATGGACCTGGCAGTAAGACCATAAAGACTGAACGCATTATTGTCCGCGAAATGAAAGTCTCAACCGGGACTGCCACACTACAAACAGGTCAGCCTAATTATAGAGGGAATTTATCAAATTCAGGACCAAAAGAAAATTTTGCGATTTTGTTTATAACTTTGCTTTTTATTAGTCTTATATATTACTACAAAAGCCACGCAAGCCTCAAAAAGCCTGGGTACAAACTCTTTACTTAAGCAAAATATTCCCTTATAATATATATTTAGTAAGTGCTAAGCATGGCACATATAGTGTCTATTCGTTTATTTTATGGCGAAAATCTAAGACACGTAGGAGAATTTATGTCGAAAGACACAATTACAATGGAGGACTTGCTAGCTTCCGAAGAAGAATCGTTTAAAGCTCTCTCAACCGGAGACACCGTTGAAGGTAGCATTGTTTCTATAAACAAAAACGGCATCTGGCTGGACTTGGGGAGATATGGCGGCGGTTTGGTTGTGGGTCCAGAAATCAAAGACCGCTCAACCGTCGCAAGCTTGAAGGTTGGTGACAATATAACAGCGAGCGTTATCGAAACAGAGTTTGAAGATGGGAATGCACTTTTGTCACTGAGAAAAGCATCGAAGGAAAGAACCTGGACATCACTGGTCAAACTAGCCGACAGCAAAGAAGTAATTACAGCCAAGCCATTAGATGCAAACAAAGGGGGTTTATTGATGGAAGTTGAGGGTGTCAGGGGCTTTTTGCCTGTTTCCCAGCTTTCTACAAAAAATTATCCTCGAGTAAGCGATAAAGATGAGATTCAGATGCGACTTGGTTCTCTGATCGGAAAACCTATTGAGGTTATTGTTTTAGACGCAAATGAAAAGGAAAATAAGTTAATTTTCTCGGAGAAAGAAGCAAAAAAGAACGAGATGTCTGAAGTAATCAACAAATTTGCTATTGGCGATAGAGTCAAAGGCACAGTTACGGGGATTGTTGACTTTGGCATATTTATTAATGTCAATGGAGTAGAAGGTTTGGTTCATATATCAGAAATTGCTTGGGACAAAGTCGAAGATCCAACCAAAATAACCAAGATGGGAGAGGAACTTGAAGCTTTGATTATAGGTATAGAAAAAGATCGTTTCTCACTCTCTCTAAAAAGGTTGACTGAGGATCCATGGGCTAAAACAGCAAGTCAATTTAAAGTAGGCGAAATCATAGAAGGTGAAATTACTCGGATTACGCCATTTGGAGCTTTTGCGAGAATACACGATAATATTGAAGCTCTTGTACACATCTCTGAGTTATCTGAAAAACATATTAAGGAACCGGGCGAGGTCGTGGAAGTAGCAAAAAAATACAAGTTTATTATCCTAAATATAGACCAGGCGAATCACAAGATTGCCTTATCCTTAAAATCAGTAAAAACAGCAAAGGACGAGCCAAAAACCGAAGAAAAAGCCGAGAAAAAAATAGCAAAAAAGGATGCCAAAAGCACAAAAGTTGAAGTGGAGAAAACAACTAAAAAAAAGACAGCCAAAGAGGGAAAATAGAATGTAGTTGCTAATCTAATTGAGCTATATATCGGAAAATATGCAAAGCCCCAATGTTGTCTTAGGAATAAAGGGGTTTTGTCTTTGAAAGAATAATATGAGTGAAGAAGAAAAAGTAAAAATACCAAGCATCATCTCTGTTGGAGATTTGGCTAAGAAATTAGGAGTCTCTGCTGCTTCTGTAGTGGCAGAATTAATGAAGAACGGCCTTATGGCTACAATCAATGAGAATATTGATTATGATACAGCTGCTATTATTGCTGAGTATCTTGGGGTGGAGGTAGAAATTGACCAAACCCAGCCCACTCAAGACAAATCAACCGAAAAGAAGAAAGTGGACGTCAAGGAAAACACACATTTGCCAGAGAGGCCCCCATTTGTTTCTATATTAGGGCACGTGGACCACGGCAAAACAGCTCTACTAGACAAAATAAGAGACACAAATGTTGTAGCGGGAGAAGCTGGTGGAATTACTCAGCATATAGGCTCCTATCAAGTGCAGAGAAAAAATAAGAAGATAACCTTTATTGATACTCCAGGACATTCCGCCTTTGAAGAAATGAGAGCTCATGGAGCACAGATAACCGATATCGCCGTAGTAGTAATCGCTGCCGATGACGGTATTAAGACTCAAACACTTGAGGCAATAAATCACGTTAAAAATGCACACACCTCCTTGATTATCGCGATTAATAAAATAGATAAACAAGACGCAGATCCACAGAGGATACTTCAACAAATGGCAGAAATTGGCTTGGTCCCAGAGGAATGGGGTGGTCATACTTTGGCTGTCCAAGTCTCTGCAAAGACGGGTGAAGGTATAGATGGGTTGTTGGATTTAATCTTATTGTTGGCTGATATGAAAAAACTTAGAGCTGAGATTGAGGTCCCAGCTTCAGGCGTTGTTGTAGAATCACACATGGATAGTGGCAAGGGCCCAGTCGCAACTGTTTTGGTTCAGAACGGGACCCTAAACGTAGGGGATTGTGTCCAAATCGGTGAGACCTTTGGTAAGGTTAGGTCTATGCATAATGATCTAAACAAAAGGATAAAATCAGCTCCTCCGAGCACACCGGTTAGGCTAGCGGGGATTAAACAAGTTGCGAAGATTGGTGAGTTTTTTACAGTGTTTGTGGACGAGAAGGGGGCCAAAACAGCCTGTGATGATTTTAAAAAATCTTGTGTTGTGAAAAGCTACCAGTCTGTTAAAAAACTGAACCTCGAATCTATCACAACCTCTATGGCTGATTGTAACGTAAAAGAGCTTGCACTCGTGGTTAAGACAGATGTTCAAGGATCGCTAGATGCCATTGAACAAGCCCTAGAAAAATATGTCACACCTGAAGTTAAGGTCAGAGTTGTTCACGGTGGAGTTGGAGAAGTTAACGAATCAGATGTGATGATGGCCTCAACTGCCAGTAATCTTATAATTGCTTTTAACACAAGCATACCATCTACAGTTCACCAAATTGCCAAAACAGAAAAGGTGAGTATCTCTAATTACAAAATAATTTATGAACTCCTAGACGACGTAAAAAAGGCCGTAGAAGAATTGCTTCCACCTAAAATAATAGAAATAACTCTTGGCAAATTGGAGGTCTTGCAAATTTTCTCAAATGCCAAGAAAGCGACTGTTATTGGGGGAAAAGTTATTGAGGGCAAAATTGATAAGGGAGCAAAGGCAAAAGTTATCCGTAAAGATGAGTTAATTGGACAAGTTAAGATAACTTCTGTTAGAAGGGGCAAAGACGAAATACCTCAAGCACAGATAGGGATGGAGTGTGGTCTAGGGACTGAAGGGGACGTTACTATCCTAGAAAAAGATTTAATAGTTGCATTCGTTCAAAATGAACAAAAACAAACGCTTGATATAAAGATATAATATGAGTAATAGAATTTATCAAGTCAACGCTCTAATAAAAGAAGAGGTTGGCAAATTGATTCAGAAAGAAATTGCAGATGAGGCTGGTTTTGGAACGGTCAAAGAAGTTGAAGTCACAACGGACCTTCATTTTGCAACAGTTTGGATTAGCTATATCGGTCAAAACGAATTAGGATATTTTAAACTACTCGAATCGAAACGAAAAGAAATTCAGAAAAGATTAAATCGCACCCTGACGATGAAATACGTTCCTTTAGTGGAATTTAAGCAAGATCATTCTGGTGAATACGCGGAACAAATTGATGAAGTGATTAGATCGGTTGGCCAATAAAAGGGAAATTATCATTGACAACAATCTAGAAAAACATTATCTTACTTAATAGAAATGAGGAAGAAATTATGACCCCAAATTCAATAAAAGTGTTGATTATCGAAGACGATCGCTATATATCAAAAATGTTTCAGTTAAAGCTGAGTTTGGATGGAATGGATGTCCAAGTTGCTGAGAATGGGCATCAGGGCGTCGAAAAGGTGAAGGAATTTATGCCTAATATCATTCTGTTAGATTTGTTAATGCCTGAAATGGATGGCTATGAGGTATTAGAGATTATAAAAGGAGATGATGAGACCAAAGATATCCCAGTTTTGATTATGAGTAATCTAGGACAAGAAGATCATGTCCAAAAAGCGATGCAGCTAGGAGCGCTTGGATACATTGTAAAAAGCCAATACACTCCGTCAAACGTATCTGAGAAAGTTAAAGAAGTTTTAGGCGCAAGGACAGATAACAAAAAAGAAGAATAATCAAAAAATGTAGTTGTCAATTTGTAGATGACCGTTCATGAAATCCTGAGCGGTCATTATTTTTTTACCCGCAGGCTTAAGAGACAGAAGCTCTAACGCAGTGGTGGACGTTCCGACTAGCAGTTGTCCATTTATTAATCTGACCTGTCCAGGACTAAGTTTTAGTTTGGTTGTGGCACTGCTCAGGATAATTAGCTTCTCTTTCTCCCAGTAGGTGAAGGCCATTGGCCAGGGGTTGTAAGCTCTAATTTGACGGTGAATTTTTGTAGCCGAAGATTCCCAACAAATCAAACCATCATTTTTACTAATTAGATGACAAAAGGTAGCGCTTTCGTTCTCTTGTTCTTTTAGTCGGATGTTACCATTAAGGTAATTCACTAATGTCTCCTCAATCTCATCACAAGCTAAAGTCGTCAACTTGTCAGTGAGGGAACGAGAGGTTTCATCTGCTTTGACCGGAATACTTTTTTTTAAAAGAATTGGACCAGCATCCATCTTTTTGGTCATTTTTAGAAATGTAATCCCCGCTACCTTGTCACCCTCAAGAATTGTGGTCTGTATTGGTGATGGCCCTCGATATTTTGGCAATAACGATCCATGGACGTTTACTGCTCCAAGCTTCGCGGAGGCTAAAGATCTTTTACTTAGAATATGGCCGTATGCAACGACTACTAGAATATCTGGCTTTAAATCTACCAAGGTCTTCTCAATCTCTACTGCTGACTCGGGCTTATAGAGGGGCAAATTGTTTACTCTGGCCACTCGCTCGACTTCTGAAGTAGTAAGTTTAAGTCCTCTTCCAAATGGTTTTGTGGGCTGTGTCAGAACAGCCACGATATTTGAATTAATTGCGATTAGCTTTATCAGTACTTGTGCCGCAATCATGGGTGTGCCTAGAAAGACTAATTTACAGTTTTTGATATCCATATTTGCATTATAACAAATTATATTCAAAACATACCTTAAATTCATAAGAAATCCACCGTATTTACTGGTAAATGATTAAAGTGGGGCTAAATATTGGAGGAAAGGAGATAATGACATTTGAATGGATCTACCTAAAATATATTATATATGAACAGTGGAATCTCCCGCACCACCACACTTTAGGATTAAATGAAAACACTTTTTGTGTTATAATCATCAAGAATTTGTACCTACAAAAAGCTGTCTGAGGAGGAGCTTTGGGATCTGGTAGTCCAGATTGGATTGCCCAGGTAGAAATCTGGGACGGGTCTGCTTGGGTAAAGTTGCGGATCGGCATTAAGGAAGAGATAAAGCAGAAAATAGTATGGGAATCAACGACTCTTGGACATATCTTTCACGAAAAAATCCTATCTAGGCTTGCAATACAGTGCAAATCCGCCTACAAAAAAAAATACAATGTAGAGCCTTATTGGTGGCTCACAGCCGAGGACATCACCATCCGGCTAATACAGCTACCCAAAGATAAGGTTCAAGACCTAGCAGAAAAAAACTCCTACAGTATTTTGGAAGATGACTTCGGTCAATTCCATTTCGATCTCAGCCCGGGAGTGGTCACTTGATTAGTGACCACTCCCATTTCATTTAGCCCTCTATGTCTAATTCGTTTTCAACCTCACGTAATAATCTTTTGTCTGAGATGAGATCTGTAAAAATAATACCATCAAGATGGTCATTTTCGTGTTGGATTACGCGGGCTAATAAACCACTAGCATTTATCTTGATTGTTTTGCCATCAATATCCATAGCGGTTGCCTTAATTTTTTTCGGCCTTGTGACAGGTCCGAAAAGGTTTGGGACACTGAAACAACCTTCTTCCATCTCAACTTTTTCTTTCGAGAAATTTGAAATATTTGGATTAATTAAAATCCTAAGTGGTATGTGTTCATAAATAATGTTACCATCATCATCTTTTAGACCGCGGGATTCAATGACTATTATTCGCAAAATTTTTCCAAGTTGTGGCGCGGCTAAGCCAAGCCCTGGCTTTGAGCGCAAGGTATCAACCATATCATTAATAAACCCCACAATTTCTGGTGTTATTTTGACAACTGGCGTGGATTTTCTTCTAAGAAAATTTGATTTGTATGTATATATTTTAAGTAAACTCATTAGATAACTCCCCAGGGTTCAACGTCAATTACCCAATCCTTATCAATAATCTTGCGTATTGTATTCGTTAGCTTAATTATCTCGTCATCGCTTCGGTTACTAAATTTTATAAGAATTTGCCACCTATATTTGTTGGCAACTTTTGGCAGGAATGATGGCGATGGTCCGATTGCTTCTATCTCGGGATCTGTAATGTTCTTGATTAAATTGCTAAAAGTTTTCTTTGCCTCAGCCTCAGCTTTCTCTGGAGTTGAATTATTATACATCAATTTGATTAATTGAGTAAAGGGTGGATAGCCCAATCCTTTGCGGTTTACAATTTCATTATCATAAAAACCAGAGTAATTGTGTTTTTGTGCAAAAACAATAGCAGGATGATCAGGCGTATATGTTTGAAGGATAACCTCACCGGGGTCATTCCCACGACCGGTTCTTCCCGCAACTTGGGTTATAAGTGAAAAAGTTTGCTCACTGGCATTATAGTCTGGCAGGTTAAGTGAAGTATCGGCCGTGATTATACCAACTAGCCCAATATTTGCTAAATCCCAACCTTTAGTTACCATTTGAGTTCCGATCAAGACATCAAACTTATTATTTGAAAAGTCATAAAAAATACTTTCGTGACTGCCTCTTTTTTGAGTGGTGTCTCGATCCATTCTGCCAATCTTGCATTCCTTGTTTACGATTTTTTTAAGCTCAAGCTCTACTTTCTGCGTGCCTGTACCAAAGTATTTTATGGCGAGACTATGACATTTTGGGCAAATAAAAGGTATCTTTTCGCTGTAATTGCAATGATGACAGACCAAGTCCATTTTATTGTAGTGAAATGTAAGTGAGAGATCACAATTTGGACATTTTGCGACATAGCCGCAATCTCGGCAATTAACAAAAGTAGACATGCCGCGACGATTAATAAACAATAAAATTTGTTTCTTTGAAGCAAGATTTTCTCTAATCCTTTTTATTAATAACTCTGAAAAAATACTATAATTACCGTATTTGTACTCGTTCCTCATATCGACTAAAGTAATTGCGGGTAGAGATAGTTGAATAATTCTTTTATTCAATGTATCTAAGTAATAGCGACCTTCTTGAGTTGCATAAAAACTATTAATAGAAGGGGTTGCACTACCGAGGATTAAATTACAATTTGACAATTCTGCTAGTTTTTCGGCGACCTTCACCGCATGATAACGAGGAGCCTGATCTTGTTTGTAGCTAGTTTCATGTTCTTCGTCTATTACAATAATGCCAAGATTCGAGACGGGGGCAAATAGCGCACTTCTCGAGCCAATGATTATATTCATTTTGCTGTCGAAAACCGCCTTCCAATTTTTGAAGCGCTCGGTTTCTTTCAGATAACTGTGGAAGAGGGCAACCTGGTCACCAAAACGGTTCTGGAAGACCTTTAACATCTGTGGTGTTAAAGAAATTTCAGGAACTAGCATAATCGCCTGTTGACTATTTTTGACCTTCTCCTCTATTAACCTCATATAAATCTCAGTTTTGCCCGAACCAGTCACACCAAAGATTAAATGTGGCTTATCTGTCTTGCTATTAATATTATTTAGAACAGTTTTCTGGTCTTTAGTTAGCGTGGGAATGGAGTCATTCTTTAGCGCAGGTTTAATTTGTGGTAATTGATGGCGGTCTTTTGACAATCCACTTGGTAGCATCGCCTGTAATACGATATCTAAGGAAGTTGCATAATATTTACTAATCCAATTTGCCAGTGAGAGATGGATATTATCCAAAACTGGTTTTTCGAATAGAACTTTCTCAATCTGTTTTGACTCGAAAGTTGGTCTCTTAGTTTTATCTATAACAATTCCAATCACGGATTTGTGTCTCAAAGGCACAAGGACTGCTTGACCAGGAATAAGGGTCTCAGTAGATTCATATGTTAAAACAGACAAATTTTGACCAAGGTAAACAAGTGGTGCAATTTCATAGTATTTCATAGGTATATTCTAACTTGCCAAGGTAATTTTAGCGAATCAATCTTTACCGAAGCGGAAAAATCGTATATCATATCTGAGTAATGGAAAGAATATGAAAAAGAAAAATAGAATTTGGCTAAGAGTAATTCTCTTGTTGGCTCTGGTGGTATTGGCAGGTGTTATCAGCTGGCCAAAAGAAACAAAAATACAAATTCCCAAGCCTAATATTAATTTTGAGAGTAAGGCTCCTTTTGTGAAAATAAAATTTAAAGGAGATCTAGTTAACTTTAAGATAAACTACAAAATCAAAGAAGGTCTCGACCTTCAGGGCGGAAGCTCAATTGTGTATGTAGCGGACCTTTCGAAGATACCCGATAAAGACAAGAGCAAAGCCATGGACTCATTAAAAAAGGTTATTGAAAATCGGGTAAACGCCTTTGGACTGACTGAACCGATTGTAAGAACTTCAAAAAGTGGTAATGAATATCGGGTGTCGGTTGAGCTGGCTGGAATAAAAAACACAGACGAAGCTCTAGACCTAATAGGGAAGACAGCCCAGCTAGAGTTTAAAGAATTTAAAAACAATGAGTTTGTCTTAACCGGCCTTAGTGGAAAAGAATTGAAGAAAGCCGACGTTACCTTTGACCAAAACACTAATGAACCACAAGTATCAATCCAATTTAATAGCGCTGGAGCAAAAAAGTTTGAGGAGATAACCGGTAGAAACGTTGGTCAGCCTATTGCGATTTATCTTGATGATAAAATTGTCTCTGCTCCAAAAGTAAACGAAAAAATAGTTGGAGGGAATGCTCAGATTACGGGAAAATTTACTTTTAATGAAGCAAAGACACTTTCTATTCAATTGAACGCAGGTGTACTGCCGGCCTCAATTAAGGTTATTGAACAAAGAACAGTAGGTGCTTCCCTGGGACAGGAATCAATTAACAAAAGTCTAATTGCGGCTGTTTTAGGGATAATTGCCGTTTGCATCTATATGTTGGTCTATTATAGATTTCTTGGGATATTTTCCACGATTGGCTTGGGTTTATATCTTTTATTTATGCTAGCAATATTCAAGCTATTCGGTGTAACCATAACAATGGCCGGGGTGGCTGGATTGATTTTGTCTATTGGCATGTCGATGGAAACTGATGTTTTAGTCTTTGAAAGAATAAGAGAAGAATTGCGGAAGGGTCATTCATTCATATCTGCTTCCAAGCTAGGGTTTAGGAGAGCATGGCCAAGTGTCCGAGACTCAAACGCGGTCAGTCTTATTATATGTGCAATTCTTTATACAGCAGGCGGAATGATTAGGGGATTTGCGATCACTCTGGCACTTGGAATTATTGTTGGTCTTTTCACAACATATTTTGGCACCAAAACACTTGTAGACTTGATTTCAAAAAGAAAGTTCACTTCTCGAAATTGGTTGTTTAGGGTCGAAAAATGGGAGGATAAGTGAATATTATAAAACATAGAAAGTGGTGGTATTTGCTCTCACTCCTGATTGTACTGCCTGGAGTTGTGTCATTGGTTATATTCGGTTTAAAGTTGTCAATCGATTTCACTGGCGGAACTATTATCGAGATTGACGGGACTAAAGATAAGACACAAATCGAGAAACTTGCAAGGGATGCAAAATTTGAGAATTTAACTATTTCCCAAAACGATAAATACATTTTAATCCGCTCTAAGGTCGTTAGTGAAGAAAAGCATAAAAAATTTAAAGTTGAACTAAATAAGATTAAGGGAGCCAAAGAAATAAGAATCGAGACGGTTGGCCCTTCAATTTCAAAAGAAATTACCACAAGAGCTTTTACTTCAGTCTTGCTGGCCTCAGTGATTATTGTCATTTATTTGGCTTATGTTTTTAGGAAAGTCCCAAAACCTGCGAGTTCACTTAGATTTGGGGTAACGGCAGTACTAGGAATCCTACATGATGCACTGGCTCTTTTAGGAATATTTTCGATATTGGGTTTTTTGTTTAATGTAGAGATTGACCCCCTCTTTATCACGGCCGTCTTGACGGTTATAGGATTTTCGGTCCATGATACAGTTGTAATCTATGATAGGGTTCGAGAAAATTTGATTAAAGGAACCTCTGAAACTTTTGAAGGGGTCGTCAATAGGAGCATCGTGGAGATGCTTGATCGAGATATTAGTACCTCATTTTTGGCTTTTATTATTGTTTTTATACTCTATCTTTTCGGAGGGGATAGTATTAGATACTTTGTATTGACGATGGTAATCGGCATACTTCTTGGAACATATTCTTCGATATTCAATTCGGCATCCTTGCTTGTTACTTGGCAAAATATAAAAGATAGAAAAGCACACCAGAAATAGACCTAGATATTAAAGGATTGATGAAGCAATGCGAGCCAACAAAAACTTTGAACTCGATAGAAATTGGATTTTAGAAAGAAAAGGTAAATTTATCTCAAATAAATTTAGTCTTGTTTTAAATCAGATTCTTTTTCAGAGAGGTTTTGAAGATGAGAAAAGCGCTCTAGAATTTTTAAACCCAGCTTATGAAGACCTGAAAAGTCCATCCAAGATTAACGAGGTGGATAAGGCGGTTGCTGTTATAAAAAATGCCGTTGAAAACAAAAGTAAAATTGCGATTTATGGTGATTATGATGTTGACGGATTGACGGCTACCGCACTTATGGTAAATTTCTTAGAATCTATTGGGGCAAACGTAACTTATTATATTCCATCGAGGCAAACAGATGGTTATGGGCTAAACAAAAAATCAATTGATTCGTTGCGACAAGAAAATGTTGACTTGATTGTAACGGTTGATTGTGGCACAAGCGCAATCTCAGAAGTTGATTATGCCTTAGGACTCGGCCTTGATATTATTGTAACGGATCACCATGATTTAGAAGAAAAAGATGGCAATATAATTTTGCCGAATTGTATTGTTGTCAATCCGAAAAGAAATCTTAAAGAACTTGCAATCTATAACCTCTCAGGTGTAGGAGTTGCCTTCTATCTGATCCGAGCACTTCAGAAGAGTTTTACTGAATTGATTCCAAGCGGACAGGAAAAGTGGTTTCTTGACTTAGTTGCGTTGGGGACAATCTGCGATATCGTTCCTTTGAAGTTTGATAATCGTGTTTTGGTAAAATATGGATTGAAGGTTTTGAAGAAGAGTCGCAACCTTGGCCTACAAACGATTGTAGAAGCATTGGAGATTAATCCATCAACAATGGACACCTATAAAATTGGATTTGTCATTGGGCCTAGGTTGAATGCAGCTGGCAGGATGAAAGAAGCAACAGAGAGTTTAAGCTTACTTCTAAGCAAAGATCTGTCAGAGTCGACTGCGATCGTAGCAAAATTGAATGATTATAATTTGAAGAGACAAGAAGAAACGGAAAGGATCGTAGGCGAAGCGAAGGCTTACATAAAATTAAAAAAATTAGACAAACATCAGAAGATCATTCTCCTAAAAAATAAAAACTGGCCTGCGGGCATAATAGGTATAGCGGCTTCAAGGCTAGTCGAGGAATACAACCGGCCGATCTTGATTATGGAGGAGGGCGATAAGTATCTAAAAGGCTCTGCACGATCAATCAAGGGCTTCAACATTATCGAAGCGCTAAATGAGTGCGGTGAGTTCTTTCTCAAATTTGGTGGGCATTCACAGGCGGCAGGCTTCAAACTAAAAATAAATAATTTTATAGCTCTAGAAAAGAAAATAATGCTTATTGCTGAAAGTAAAATACGCGACGAAGAGCTTATCCCAAAAATTAATATTGATTGTGAGATAGAGTTCAAAGAAATTGGACAAGATCTAATTGATGAGTTAGGGAGGTTAGAGCCATATGGTTCTGAAAATCGAAAACCATTTTTTGTTTCAAGAAGGATATTAATTTCAGAGATAAATCTAGTAGGTCCAAATAAAAATCATTTAAAATTAGTTCTAGATTCTACCTCGGGTTATTCCTTCACTGGAATGGCGTTTAACTACGGGTCAAGAACTGTTCTCAAAGTTGGAGATGTAATTGACATAGTATACACTTTAGAAAGCAATGAGTGGAAAAACATGAGAAAGATTAATCTATATATAATTGACTTGAAGATAAGTAAATAATTTGTACGAGATATGATGAATATAGAAGAGATAATAAGAGTTGTAAAAGAAGAGCGTCCAAGTCTTGATGAACGGTTAATAAGGCAAGCATATTTGTTTGCCCAAGAGAAACATGCAAATCAAAAGAGGCTCTCTGGCCAAGAATACATTACGCACCCTCTAGCAGTCGCACAAATATTAGCAGAGATGAAATTGGATGAGACTACGATTGCGGCGGCTCTACTCCACGATATTATTGAAGATAGTCCAGTAACCCCAGAAGAAATTGAGAAGGAGTTTGGACCAAAAATACGAGACCTTGTTGAGGGCGTAACGATTCTCGGGGAGATTGATTTTTCCAAATTGCCGAATCAGGAAATACAAGAAATTAAATTTCAACACGAAATAGAGAATCTGAGGCGGTTTTTTTTGGCAATGGCTAAGGACATCAGGGTTGTCATTATAAAGCTAGCCGACAGGCTTCACAATATGAGAACATTGGAGTTTTTGCCTGTAGCAGATCAGAAAAGAATAGCACGCGAAACTCTTGAGATCTTTGCTCCATTGGCAGATAGATTAAGCATGGGTCAAATGAAGGCTGAACTAGAAGACCTAGCTTTTAAATATTCAAATCTAGAGGAATACAAAAAAATTGAAGGATTGGTTTCAAAAAGTGAACGTGAACGAAGGAATTATTTATCCCATATACAGCGGATAATTTCTAATGACTTAGAGAAAGAAAACGTTCAAGCACAAACTGATGGTCGTATAAAGCATTTATACTCTATCTATAAAAAATTAAATAAAGTAAACCATGATTTTAGCAAAATTTACGACTTACTGGCAATCAGGGTTGTGGTTGAAACCGTGGAAGACTGTTATAAGGTAATGGGCATTATCCACGCAAGATATAAGCCCATGATCTATTTAATTAAGGATTACATTGCGATTCCTAAGCCAAATGGGTATCAATCTTTACATACGACGGTTTTTGGGATAAAGGGGAAAATAACAGAAATTCAAATAAGAACCAAAAGAATGCACGAAGAAGCAGAAAGAGGTGTGGCAGCTCATTGGCACTATAATGAAGAAAAGATGAAGGTTTATCAAAGAGGGGAGAGCTCTTTTGCGCCAGAAGACAAGCTAGGCTGGGTAAACAAGTTAGCAAATTGGCAAAAAAATGTTGCAGACAATATCAATCTGGCGGAGGAGCTGCAGATTGATCTATTTAATGATCGAATCTTTGTCTTTAGCCCAAAAGGAAATATCTTTGACTTACCAGAGGGAGCCACGCCAATTGATTTTGCATATGAACTTCATTCTGCTGTTGGAAATCGTTGCCGCGGCGCCAAAGTAAACGGTAGAATGGTCAATCTTAATTATCAATTGAATAATCGAGATGTAGTCCAGATCATTCTCGCACCAAAAAAGGATAAAAGTGGACCAGCTCGGGATTGGCTTGAATATGTAAAAACGGTAAAAGCAAAACAGAAAATAAAGAATTGGCTTAGACAATCAAACCGTGAAGAAAGCACCAGTCAAGGGTCTAAAATACTTCTCTCTGAGTTAAAAGTTTTCGGCATGGAGCCAGGAGAGATTAATGAGGCTCAAAAAAATAAAATTTTGGATGAAACAAATTGGAGGAGCTGGGAGGATCTATTGTCGGCCATAGGTGAAGGCTCACTAACCGCAAAACAGATCGTGAAAAAGATTGTTGGCCAGAAACTTTATGACGAGCTAGAGAGCAAAAAAGAAATTAAGCCTCAGGCAAAAAATATTGAACCAAGAGAGGAAAGGTTAAATTTATCCGGGATATTGGTCAGATACGGTGAGTGCTGTAAGCCCAAGAAAGGAGACAAAGTGAAGGGATTCATTACTCAAGGTCAGGGGGTCACCATCCATAAAGCAAATTGCCACAGCTTGCTTACAAGCTCACAAGAGAGAATAGTAGAAATTGACTTCGATGTCCCCTCAAAGATAAGTGCACGAGTTGAGATATCAGGAACAAACAGAGTTGGGCTTGTTAGAGATATTACAACTTTAATCGCCAAAGAAAATATTGTGATTGATGACCTTAGGGCTAACAATCCCCAGCCTGGTGTAAGCTACATTAATCTAACTTTTTCTATTGAAAACCCTGACGTTTTAACTGAACTCTTACCTAAATTAAGTCGAATAGAGGGGATCCGGTCTGTAAGAAAAAAATAATTACTGCGTAGGTTGAAATACATCGGTAACAAATCTGGTATAATCTCAAGTCAAAATGATTTGAGTAAATCAGAGAGGATTATCGATGTATATAACAGCGATCAAAAGTCCTAATGTAGGACAACCAATCT
>Ga0194039_1000812_pt1 | contig 17772 bp, 22 predicted proteins | sample JunL228m_MetaG_FD_148679 | JGI IMG/M metagenome (GOLD analysis project Ga0194039, IMG submission 148679) | Anoxic zone freshwater microbial communities from boreal shield lake in IISD Experimental Lakes Area, Ontario, Canada - Jun2016-L227-8m | ecosystem: Environmental > Aquatic > Freshwater >... | reverse complement strand
CCGGCACCATGACCCTGTTTTTTTTCTTTTTAGGAGGAAACATATTGCCGAAAAGTTCTTTAATGTTCATCCCCATGTCTTCGATACCGGACGTGGAAAATATTTCTATCATGGGACCGCTTCGCTGTTCCGATACCTCGATTTCCACGTAACGCCCATCAAGTTTTCCTTCATGCAGAAGGCGTCGTAACTTTTCCCGGGTCGTATCCTGCTGTTTTAAGAGATCTTCTTCGGCCGCATCAAATTCTTTTTCTTCCTCCATCATCTGTCCGACTGTCCTCTCCACCGGTTTGGGTGGTAAAAGAACATCCAGCAAAGCCTCCTCCGCCAAAGTCGCCGCTTTGGAACCTACGCTTTCCTGCTCTTCAGCCTTCGCCATGTTAATGGCAAGTTCTACAAGGTCACGGATCATGGATTCCACGTCTCTGCCTACATAGCCTACTTCCGTAAATTTGGACGCCTCAACCTTGAGAAAAGGAGAATTGTCAAGCTTGGCAAGCCTGCGGGCAATTTCAGTTTTCCCGACTCCCGTCGGCCCGATCATGATAATATTTTTTGGCGATATCTCTTCGCCAAGTTCCTTGGAGACGTTCTGTCGCCGCCAGCGATTACGCAAGGCAATGGCCACGGCCCTTTTTGCATCCCCCTGACCGATGATATGCTGATCAAGTTTTTCCACAATTTCGCGAGGCGTCAGGGCTTTAATGGTTCCCTTTTTTTCTCGTTCCACCATCTTTAAAGCTGGTAGTGCATTAATCATCTTTTATATCCAATTCTTCAACAGTAATATGATCATTTGTATAAATGCAAATTTCCGAGGCGATCTTCACGGACTCCAGGGCGATTTCCGTCGCCGACAGATCGGAAAAACGAACCAGGGCGCGGGCGGCCGCCAGTGCGTAAGGACCGCCGGAACCGATTGCCATAACTTCATCGTCTGATTCAATGACATCACCGTTACCGGAAATCAGCAAGAAGTAATCCTTGCTGACGGCTATCATCAGGGCTTCGAGATGACGCAGCACCCGATCGGTCCGCCAGTCTTTCGTCAGTTCAACGGCAGCTCGTAAAAGGTTCCCGTTGTACTGTTCCAATTTCTGGTCAAAACGGTCAAAGAGCGTGAAAGCATCCGCCGTTGTTCCGGCAAAACCGACAATGACCTTGTCGTGATAGAGACGGCGAACCTTGCGCGCCCCGTGCTTCATGATGGTAACGTCAAAGGTCACCTGTCCGTCTCCGGCAACCGTTACTTTCCCGTTGTGCCTTATCGCTATAATTGTAGTTCCCCGTATTTTCATGCCTGGCTTGATCCTCCTCGCGCCTTGGGATGTGATTTGTCATAGATCTCCATGAGCCGACCTACACTGACCGAGGTATAACGCTGGGTCGTCGAGAGACTCTCATGTCCCAACATTTCCTGAATGCTCCGTAAATCGGCCCCGGCATCGAGCAGGTGGGTGGCGAAGGAATGCCGTAGGGCATGGGGACTGATTTTTTTTTGGTTACCACTCATCCGCATATATTTGTCAACTATTCTTTCCACAGTCCGCGGATTGATCCGCTCATTATTTCTTCCGGTGATCAGTGGCCCTTTCCTATCATCCGGACTCCCGTCCTCCTTCAAAGGGCCTCTTTTTTCCAGATAGTCCTTCAAGGTTCTCAGCGCCGGTATTCCGACCGGCACAATCCTTTCCTTCCTTCCTTTTCCGCATACCCTGATCAGTGCCTGCTCAAAATCGACATCTTCCCTGTTTAACGCAGTAAGTTCACTCAAGCGGATACCAGTGGAATAAAAAATTTCCAGAATTGCCCTGGCCCGCATCCCCTTGACATCGTCCGCAAATCGATCCCCAAGCAGGTCAAAGACCTCATCAACGGACAAGTGCCTGGGCATAAGCAAATCCTTGCGCGGTGCCGACACACCGTCCAGAGGATTCACTCCGATGCTTCCTTCTCGAATCAGATAGCGAAAAAAAGTGTTCATTGCCGCCAGTTTGCGGGCAATAGACGCTTTTTGGAGTCTGCGCTTGTAGAGGTTTGCCAGATACATTCGGAGATATAACTGATCAAAATCCTCAAGGTCTTTCTTTTCCCGGGAGATGCCGTCAAGCTCCTGTCCTTCCATGAAGCGTGAGAAGTCTCTGAGATCGGAAAGATAAGCCCTGCACGTCTGCGGGGACAGATTTCGCTCCATCTCGAGATGAAAGCCAAAGGCCTTTATGGCATCTTCCAGTGTAAATATTTTTACCATTATTTCATCAAATGAACGATCACATCTTGTATTTACCAAAGGCGTCGGGAGATAAATTTTCGAGGAAATCCTTTAATTTATCTTCCTTCAGTTTTTCCATGTCCTCAATGTTGGCGCCGATATCGACGTTTCTTGATTTTTCGATTACCTTTTCTTCAACAAATATCGGGGCGTCTGTCCTGAGGGCGATGGCAATGGCGTCACTGGGACGTGCATCTACGATATAGGTCTTCCCCTCTCCATGCAAATGCATATTTGCAAAAAAAGTGTTGTTCCGCAGATCATGAATTTCAATACGCACAACTTCTACGCCGAGTACTTTTAATATTTCTTTAATCAGATCATGGGTCATGGGCCTGGAAAAGGAAATCTTTTCCAACTGCGTTGCTATGGCGCTGGCTTCAAACAAGCCAATCCAGATGGGAATTGCCTTTTTCTCTTCAATGTCCTTCAGAATGACGATTGGGGTGCTCGTAATCGGATCTATCGTCAGACCGGTGATCTTCATTTCAATCAACATCCCATCCTCCTTCTCAAGAAAGTTCTCCCCTCAGTGAATGCAAATATCCTGCTGTAATATGCAGACTTACGGTTTTGCCATGGAGATTCTCCTTGCCTCTGAAGTTCACGACCTTGTTCGTTCTTGTTCGTCCCATCATATCTCTGGAACTGTTCTTGCTGATTCCCTCCACAAGGACACCGATAGTCTTACCAACCATTGCCTTATTCATTTCCAGGGCATGGCGATCCTGAAGTTCTTGTAATAAACTGAGACGGCGGCTTTTTTCCTTTTCGGGAACTTTTTCATCGAGGCTAACGGCATTTGTTCCCTCACGTTCAGAATACTTGAACGAAAAAAGGTTGTCAAACCGGATTTTATCAATCAATTCCAGGGTGGCTTCAAAATCCGCTATGGTTTCCCCTGGAAAACCCACCATCGCGTCGGAACTGATGGCGATGTCCGGACAGGTTTCCCGCAGGCTTTCCACCTTGGCAAAGTAATCTTCTCTGGTATAGCCGCGATTCATCCTTCCGAGGATGCTATTAGAACCGGTCTGAAAAGGCAAATGAATATATTCGCAAAGCTTCCCCAGTTTTCCAAAGCGATTGATCAAATCCTCGGTAAGGTCTTTGGGATGGGACGTGGTAAACCTTATTCTCTCCAAACCATCGATCGCATCTATTTTTGTGATCAGATCGGAAAAACAAATCCCCTCAACCAATCCCTTGCCGTAGGAATTCACATTCTGTCCCAAGAGGGTCACCTCTTTGACGCCATGGGTAATAAGATCCCTGATTTCATCGATGATGTTCTGACTCGGGCGGCTTTTTTCCCTTCCCCGCAGGTAGGGAACCACGCAATAGGAGCAGAAGTTGTCGCATCCCTGCATAATGGTGACAAAGGCCTGAAAATTACCATTTTTCGACCGGGGACAGATATTCATAGACGAAATGGCTTCGCGGAATGCCGTATCTACAATAGCTCCCCCCTTTCTTTGTATCCTTCTGATCATTTCCGGCGCCTTGTCCAGGGCATGTGTTCCAAATACAAGATCGATGCCGATGTTTTTTTTCAAAAGGGACTTACCCCAGTGCTGGGCGAGACAGCCGCCCACGCCGATAACAAGGTCAGGATTGTTTTCCTTCAACTGTCGGTAGCGACCGATCTGGCTAACGATTTTAAGCGCCACTTTGTCCCGGATACTACAAGTATTGACTAGAATCACCTGCGCGTGGTTTACATCTTCAGTCTGTTCGAAACCGGCATCGACCATTATGGAAGCCAACTGCTCGGAATCGTGAACATTCATCTGGCAGCCAAAGGTGCGAATATAGAAAGTGTTTTTAGACAATTCCTCAATACCCCGGAAATTAATTAAAGAAACAAGCTAATACAAGGACCTATCATAGTCAACAGTTTTTTGAGATTTCTTCCAGCATTACATGTCAAAAATCCCTCTGGCATCCCCATTTGTCAGAGGGAGATAATCATCCATGCAGTCAGTCTTACGTTCCGACCCAGCTAACAATATATTCCATACCCCCCGGCGCCGCTTTCAGTCTCGGGAAGATCTGCTTCACCCACTGACCGCTTAGACCCATTTCCTGGGCCGACAACTCAAAATGACACATGGCAATTCCCATATCGATGTTTTGCAGACTGATTCCACCGATTAAATTACCATAGCCAGGGGTTCTCTGGAGATAGAAATGAAAATCCCTGGAATCTTCGTCTTTGATGATCCGCCAGGGTTGCCGGTTCGATGCTGAAGGTCCGATCCGGACGCATTCAAGCACCTGGCCAAAGTCGCCTGCCTGGTCGCCGCTAAGCGGTATTTCGAGATTATTCAGAAAGAATATTTGCTCCCAGGGTTTCCTCTTGTCGGAGGAGGCTATATACCGGAAGATACGGTCCGTAAGCGACTTTTTTTGCATTGGATAACCTACGGGAGTGACGGCCGGCAGCAGCTCATCCTCTTGAAGATCGATGAGGCGGGCAAAACCGATTCGCTTAAACGTCCCACCCAGCCAGCAGGTTCCGAACCCTGATTCTGTGGCATAAATGAGGTTTCTTTCCATGGCGTAACCGAAATCTTCCATCGCCATTTCGGACTTTCTTACCGCCCCGATGATAAAGAATTGTGCCCCCTGGATAACGCCATAGGTTCCGGGAACCTTCGCTTCCTCAAGTTTAATTTGCTGCAAATCTGAGAGTATGAAACGAACCGGGCTTCCAAAAGGACCTGTGGTGTTGGCAGTCAGAAACGCCTCCCAGGCAGAGCGCTGCTCTTGCTCAATCGGCTTGAACTCATAGGTTCGGCAGGAACGGCGCATTTTTATGGTATTGATTATGGAAGCCATAGTGTCGTCTTTCTACTTTTTTAATTTTGGAGGAAAATGTTCGACAGCTCAAGAAAAAGGGGTTAACCTTAACTTGGCTAACCCCTTGATTTCTTTGGTGGGCCTTGGGAGACTCGAACTCCCGACCAATTGATTAAGAGGCGGAGCAAGGGGGACCGTTTAACATGTCGAGATTACGTTATTAATAGCTTTTTTTTGATACTTAATGTATAAACTATGGAAAAGAAAAAAGCAAGAAAAACGGTGAAAGTCACATTTTGTCACAAAAAGAGGGGATAGGGGGCACCCGACAAGCCGGTTATCCTGGACCGGTTTCCCCGATTTACTACCAGGCGCAACAGGAGCGCAACCAATGAAGATTAGAAAAGCAGATGCAGAAAAAAACGAGTATGAGATTCTTGGCCAATCAAAACACATAAAAGACATACTCAGAAGCGCGACGGAAGCGGCAAAGGATGATACGGCGGTATTGATTGCTGGACCCACCGGGACGGGCAAGGAACTCATTGCAAGACATATTCATAATGAAAGCTCCCGACACAAAGCTTCGTTTGAGACCATGGATTGTGGGGCAATTTCCCCTCAGTTATTTGAATCGGAACTCTTCGGCCATGAAAAGGGGGCCTTCACCGGCGCCAACGCACAGCGGATCGGTCGCGCTGAGAATGCTAAAGGCGGATCACTCTTCCTGGATGAAATAGGAAACCTGAGTCAGGATCATCAATCTAAAATTCTCCGATTTCTGAACGACAAGACCTTTACTAAGGTTGGTGGAAACAAGGTTGAGAAGGCCGACGTAAGGATCATAACAGCCACAAATAAAGATTTAAAGGCTGGTGATGGCGGATTTCGCTTTGATCTTTATCACCGGATATCTGAATATGTCATTCGTACAATTGGGCTTGCTGACAGGCCAGAAGACACTGTTTACCTGCTTAATCATTTTAACCACGAAGCAGATACCAGAGCGAAATTTCTCCTTTATTCATACTCTTTCCCGGGGAATGTCCGAGAACTCAAGAATCACTCTAATCGTAGCTTCGATTATCTCAAGACCGAATTAGCCGGAGAAATGGATAACTGCATTCTGTATGTGGGGCAGCATAACGATATGGACTTTGACAAGATCGTTCAAGCCTATGAGATAGTTATACTCAGAGCAAACACAGCCATGAGCAATAAGGCAATTGTGGATCTCTTGCACATCCGGGCAGATAAATTGAGTGAAAATGGCTTTTATGAAAACTTCTCAATCGTGCTGCCAGACAAAGACGATAGTTACATAAAAACGTTCAAAACATTATATGGTGATTTTTTAGGTTACTGGAATGCGTTAAAACTTGACCTTCATAAGCCTCACAGCCTGGGCGATGTTGTTCCTTATGATATGAAAATATTTAGAGAGAGGACCGAAGAATTGAGGCGTGAATTAACCAAATAACCTATTTTCCAGAACATACCGGGAGGGGATGTCCGAAATAAACTGCTCCCGGTATGCGCCGAACCTACTCCCAACAACCCCAAAACATATTCCCGAAACCATCAAAACCATTCCCGAACAAGTTTATTCGCCGCGCCTCATTTGTAACAGCCTGTATATATTGCATATTTATTCTGGCACGGATATTGGTAATACAGAATGCAACAAAGGAATACAGGAGGATGCCAGGATGAATCAAGACTTAAACATTCAAAAAATGGCTGATCTATGCGGTGTCCACAAGAACACAATAAGGAATTATGAACACCGGGGGATCATTAAGTCATATCGCGATCACAACAATTTTCGGCGCTATCCATGGCAGGAATTGGAAAAACTGAAAATAATCCTTTCGGCCAGATCGTCGGATAGAGGTTAACTTGAAAATTGAATCTCAATGGAGAGGCGAGACATACGTATTGAGGCCGGTGGTGGTCGGCCGGGGTATGGGGGTCACTTGTGGGGAAAAATATGTTGATGCTTAAAGCAGATATTCTCAAGCATTTCCAAAACAATTGGCTTCCCTTCTTCGAGAAGGATCTTCCCGCCATGAAACGGACCGGGGCAAACGGCGACTATCAAGCACGTTGCCCTTTTCATGATGACAACGACCCTTCCCTTTCAATCAATATCAATACTGGCCAGTATCATTGTTTTGGATGCCCTGCAGAAGGAGACGCCTTCGCTTTCTATGGACGTCTGCACAACCTGGACCCGAAGAAAGACTTTCAATCTATTCTGGTCGGTATTGCCAATGATTTTAATATCCGCGACGACAACGGACAGCCTTCAAAGATTGCTTCTCGTTACGATTACCAGGATGAGGCCGGAAACCTTGCCTATCAGGTTGAGCGATTAGAACCTAAGTCTTTCAGGATAAGGCAACCAGAGGGGCAAGGATGGGCCTACAATGCCAAAGGCGTCAAGATCGTTCCCTACCATTTGCCCGAAGTAATGAGCGCCGATGAAGTCTTGATAGTCGAGGGAGAAAAGGACGCTGACGCCCTCAGAGACCTGGGCTTAGTTGCAACAACGAATCCTTATGGAGCTGGCAAGTGGCCGGAACATTTCGGGCCATACTTCGCCGGTAAGCATGTTGTCCTGCCTCCTGACAATGATGATCCGGGCCGGGCACACATGCACAAAGTGGCCGCTAATCTCGAAGGACATGCAGCATCAATCAAATGGTTAGAACTTCCCGGCTTACCGGTAAAAGGTGACGTATCGGATTTTATATCGACATTCCCCAATAAAGAAGAAGCCGCCGAACGTCTTTCAATCCTAATTGAAGGGGCACCGTCCTACAAACCAGAGGAAGACACCACAACCACAGAAATAATCATCATCAATGCAGCATCCTGGCTTAAATCGGAACCGCCGCCGCCGGATCAGATCATGGAAGACACTTTTGACGCCGGGGATAAAGTGGCGATTATAGGCAGTAGCAAGCTCCGTAAATCGTTTTTCCTCCTTCAAATGGTTCTATCCCTGGCCTCAGGTCATAACTTCTTGCCATGGCGGATCACAAAGCCGAGGAGGGTTTTACATTGTCAGTTTGAAATCAAGGATCATCACTTTCAGCGCCGTGTAAAAAGAATGGCGCGGGCCATGGGAATAACCGCCGCCGACCTGAGCGACCGCCTTCAAGTTATCAATGCAAGGGGACTTGGAATCAGTGGGCCGGAAGGAATTGAGAGGATACAGAAGGCCGCCATTGACTTTCACCCTGAGGTTATATGCTTTGACCCGCTATACAAGATCACGACCGGCATTGAAAACGACGCCCAGGATGCAAAGATCATCCTCAATGCCTTTGATCGGCTTGCAGAGCAAACGGGCGCGGCGCCTATCTTCGTTCACCACGACGCGAAGGGATCACCGGGGGACCGTGATATCAGGGACAGAGGGGCAGGATCTAACGTCCTGGGGCGTGATTATGATTGTTGCTTGACCCTGACCGCACATGCACAAAATCCGGAAGCCGCCGTCATTGAAATCCTTCTCCGTAATTATCGACCTCAAGAACCATTTACGATCACATGGGCAGAGGATGAAAACGGCGGATATCGCTTTGAAGAGCGCCCGGACATGCTGCCCGAAAAGAAAACGTCAAAAACAAAGACACAATTCCCAACACTTGCAACATACCTACCCATTGCCGCCTCTATCCTTGGGGATGAGGAAATGGAAATTGCACCCTTCAAGGAAATCTTCAAGAAGCAAACTTCTCTGAGTGATCACCGTATTAGAGATTTCCTGGCATGGGCGATAAGTGGAGGGAATCCATATATCTCAACACGGGAAACGAGAGGCTATCGAGTGAATAAGAAATGGCTGAAAATGGAGAGGCGGATTGATGATTAAAAATAGAACTGTCAGAAAAAATAGAACTGTCGTGACGCTTCTAAATTCCCTAATCGTTCAATCAGAAAATAGAGAATTGAACTGTCACCCTCCTTATAGGGTGACGTTTCAATTCAATTCTATGGAACGGACTTTAACGCCTCTAAAAATACCCTTCTTTTTTGATGGGAAAATGACGTCTCTATTTTCCGGGCAGGAGGTTTGAAAGATGCCTGAGCTCATGACTGCCCTTGATGTCAAGAAAACGCTTCGATGTTCTTTGAGCTATGTCTTCAAACTTTCCGAAGGTGGCAGGATTCCATCAATAAGAATTCCCTGCCCTTCCCTGGGGACCAGGAAGAAAGAACTTGTCAGATTTCGCCGGGAAGATATCGAGGCATTTATCAATAACCATTACCGGAAATGAAGAGGAGACCACCTGATTGTGTATCAGAGTAGACAAATAAAGGACTTATGAAAACAAACACTTATAAACAGCTTGTGACACGATGTGACACGGACAACAGAAAGGACGGAAGGTGAGGTGATGAGAGAATGGATTTCTACATATGTCAAATCACTAATAGGCAAGAATCGGCCTGCCTCTTTGATGGAGCGTATGGATCAAGTTGTCAAGGAAGAAGCACCAAAGGAAGAAGCATCAAAGCGCACATTGCTTTCTGGTGTGCATATCCCCACCACATTTAAGGAGGGCGAGAAATGATCGGCATGACACGAATTGAAAAGGTTTCAATCATTATTCTGGGGTTACTTTTCATAGCCTCACCGCTGATTGTGAGGGTATTTTAGTCATGGTTAGCGGCTAACATTGGCTAACGGTGGGTTTTCGGAACAAATAGCGCGAATTTAGGAGAATAGATCATGGAACCAGAGCAGCCATACAAGCGGTACAGAGGAAAGATTGATTTGAGGAAGTTGCGGGAGCTTATTGAGCAGGAGGGTAAGAATCAAGTTGAATGTGCCCTTCATTTTGATTGCAGTACAGCGGCTATATGTAAGGCCGTCAAGAAGCTGCCACGGGATGAGCCTGAGAGCATGAGGGACAAGACGGAGCAGCAGAAGACGTTTATCCGACAAGTGGCCGAACGGGGAATGACGCCGACACAGGCCGCAATGGTTGCTTACAAGTGTTCTACTCCGGACAGTGCCGCGACAATGGGAAAGCGGTTGATGAAAGATCCGGACATCGGAACGGCGATTCACGATTTACTGTATCAGGAGGGCATAGGCAGAAGACGGCGCGCCCAGCGGCTTCGAGATATGGTTGAGTCGAGTGATTTTAGTGCTGTCGGCAAGGGTTTGGACCTGGCCGCGAAGATGTGCGGGGATCTTGCCCCGGCCCAGCTTGATATAAACGTCACCTACGATGCCGCCGGTCTCAGGGATAGAATGTCAGATTTAAGGGCGATGCTTGAAGAGGCCAATACCATTGACATCGGGGATGAGCAGGAGGTGCCGGCATGAGGACATTGCTAAATACAAACGGAAAACCACTAAAGAGAGAGACTTTGGTGAGGCTTATGGCTGACCCTCGCTACAGTGGTCCCCCAAAAACCAGGGAAGTCGATTACATCCGGGCCGTTGAGGCCGGATTCGCACAGCTTGAGGCTGAAAAAACAACTACAGAAGATAAGGAGGAATGAAACAATGGCTGAAGATTATTCAAAATGGAGTGTTGAGGCTTTGCGCCGGCTACAGAAAAGCCCAAGATGTTCAGGTCTTGGCAGCCAGTATGACGGGAAATTTGCCCTTGAAGTCGAACAGGCATTGAAAGCGGCTTATCGACGGGACGATCCCCAAAATGTCACGGTTCCAAGAAATCAGTCGGCGGCGCTGAAGATGTGCGCCGATGATGTTATTGACCGTGACTTCATCATTCGGCTCAAAATGGACCCCCGATATACCGCCGATGCAGGATCTGTCAATTATGATCCATTGTACCGGAAAGCAGTCACACTCGCCGTTCAGGAATTTGGGCAAGCTGTTTCGGCGAAGCGAGAAGCAAACGAGGCAAGGGAAACCAGGATAGCGGCGGGAAATGCGCCTGTATTGCTGTCCGGTCATGAAGGAAGTTAAATATTTTAACCAGAGAGGAGAATTCTAATGGCAAAATCAGAAGGTGAAGCAGGAAAAACGATAACATGGCCGGACCAGGGTCCATGCCAGCCCCTTGGTGAAAAGGGTTTTAATCCCTCAGTATCAAGTGGCGACAAGCACCAGGAAAGCGACAGTCCTATCCCTTACGGGCAAGATCCCCAGACGGGCAGCCAGCAGTAAGGGGGCTGCTGACACAAACGGATTAAGGGGGCGATTGCTTCGGCATGACCCCCATGATCCAGTGACCTTGGAGGCACTATGAAAAGCGAAGACCCGGACCGAATCCCGGAAGGAATAAAAAAAGAGCACTTAAATAGAAAGACGCAAGGAATGAACCTTCATATTTGCATGACCCTGCATAAATCAAAGCTGGCGGCGCTGATTCACAGCATTGACGAAGTCGAGCAGGCCGGAGATCCCGATGCGATTCAAAAACTTCATCGGGAGATTGAAGCTGAAAAGGTTTACGCTGATGTTTTGCTTTATCGGCAATCAATGGTCTCGAAGCAATACGGCTTAGCCTGTAATGCCTACAATCATGCCTTGGCGCAGACGGCGGAGTGTTGGGGCTGCAACCATCTTCGTGCTGAACGGAATGACCCGGTTAAATTCTGTTGCTATGATATTAACAAGCCGAAGCCGGTCAATGAAGTTAAGCGATGTCCAGATCCGAAACAGGAATAGAAAGGATCGCACGATGGAATATAAAAGTGGACGGCCAAAATTTACAAACGCTCTTTACCGTCCAAAAGCTGAAAACAGAGGGACATTATGAACGCAGCAATAGCAATCAGGCCGATGATCCACAAGGAAGCGAGAGAGTGTGTTGACAAGATCAATGCCAACATGAACAACGTCCGGGCGCTAATCCTTGATCTTTATGAGCGCGATGGATGGACGGCGCTCGGATATGAAACGTGGCGGGAATGTGTAACGGCGGAATTTAAGCAGAATCAGCGATACCTTTATTATCAGTTAGAAGCCGCACAGACGGAAAAGAATATTTGCACAATTGTGCAAAAAGAACAAATCCCCGAAGGCCAACTTCGCCCGACCAGATTTATCGTCTGAAAACCCTGGCGGCATGAAGAAAGATTGAAAATGAAAATCACCCTCAGTAACCATATCGAGATCAACCAGGCGCCGGAGGAATTGCTAAGGAAGATCCGCACCGTCTTCACTATCGAGAATCCGACATGGATTGAAAATAACAGGATGAACCGATGGAACGGGCGAACAGATCACTGGTTGACCTTCTTCGAGAACCATCCCGGCGGATTGACGATTCCGCGGGGCGCTATGGGCGTGATTCTTTCCTTGTGTAAGGAAATTGGTCTGCAATATAAAATCATCGACAAGCGCCGGACTTTGCCCGAAGTTGATTTTTCCTTTGCCGGTGTCCTCAAAGGGTATCAGGATGAGGCCGTCAAGGAGGTCATGATCAGGGATTTCAATGTCCTACAAGCGCCGACAGGGTCCGGCAAGACGGTTATGGCTATGGCTGCTGTTGCACAGCACCGACAGCCTACCCTTGTAATTGTTCACAGTAAGGAATTGTTGACCCAATGGCAACAGAGGATAGAGACCTTCCTGGACATCCCACGGGATGAAATTGGACAGATTGGCAATGGCAAAATGAAGATCGGTAAAATGATCACGGTCGGTATCATCAACAGCATTTATCCTATTGCCGGGGAGATCCGGAAGCACTTCGGCCACATAGTAGTCGATGAATGTCACCGCTGCCGGGACGGATTAACAAAATTGATCGGCTGGCACCTGGGGCGACAAGTTGCCGTCGATCCGGCTGACCTTACCGAAGATGATATCATTCAAAATATCGAGGTTATTATCCGGAAAACAGATTTCACGACAGATCGTGACGCCTCTGAGGAATATACCCGCGTCCTGTCGGAACTGACAGAGGACGAAGACCGAAACCGCCTTATTGTCAATGATGTTATCAAGGAAGCAAGCAACGCCGGCGGGGTCTGTCTGGTATTGAGCGACCGGAAAGAACATTGTCGCTCCCTCCAGAACATGCTGAGTAAAAAGGGGATTACCGCCGATGTCCTGACAGGGGAAGTATCGAACGGGGCAAGGACGGCCATTGTGGAACGCCTGAACGCCGGTCAAGTCCGGGTGTTGGTTGCAACGGGTCAATTGATAGGGGAAGGCTTTGATTCTAAGGAATTATCAACCTTATTTCTTGCTTGTCCTATCAAATTTGATGGACGTTTGAAGCAATACCTGGGGCGTATATTAAGACCGGGGCCGGGGAAAGATAAGGCTAAAATTTACGATTATGTCGATAAGCACGTCCCTGTCCTGGCAGCATCGGCGCGGGCGCGGCAAAGGGTTTATAGATGATTATTTCTTTTCGGCTTTTGGTTTGGCGGGGAGAGAAACTTTCAAACCTTCTTCGATGAGGCGGCGGATAGCCTCAGAGCGTGAATTTATGCGATTCTCAAAACGGTAATCATCAATACGGGTTATAAGGTCGTCTTCAAGTGTTATTAATATTTTTGGCTTATTCGTTGGCATGGATCTCAAATACACGAGTTTTGATGAGTAAGCAATAAATATCTTGACAATCCCGGATATAGGGGATATATGGGATGCAAGACTTTCTCTCAGAATATAGGAAAATGAAAAACAGAATAGCAAATCAAGAACCCCTTGAAGATTCCCGCAATGGCGACGTTGTGGGCCGGTCCTATACCGGTGAGAGATCTTCAAGGGTTTTTTATTTTAAACATGGAGGGGGTAGCTATGGGAACCGAAAAGACCGACATTGAGAAGGCGCGGAAAGAAATGCATGGGATGGTGGATCAATTCAGAGATTGTGATTTTGAGACCTTCAGAAAGGGCTTCATTGACTTCTCTAAACAGACGATTGACTTTAATCTTCTGCTGCTGAACGAACTCAGCGATGGGAAAAAGGAGCTGATGGCAATGGCGGAGAATGCCTTAAAGACATGCAGGGAAACAAATGCAAAGGATTTCAAAATCGCCGCGAAGAATTTCAAACACGTTGACAATCAACTGGACACTTTCAACGATACAATGAGCCGAATAGCGGCGGCGGCTGTCGTATCATTGATGCGATCCGTCTGTGTAACTGAGCATCTATACAAAATGGAGGTTCTCCAGGGAAGGATCACCGAAACTGAAATGATGGCGCTACTACCCAAGAAGACGAAAACTTTCATTGCTTCGACTATGGGCATGAAGGTTAAGGACATGGAAAAGCTCGTCGATACTTACAAGGCGGCTGCATAGCCGCAACCAGGGGGCCGGGCGGGTGTCCGGTCCCCTGGTTGAAATCAAGAAACGAGGGGGAAAGATGGAGCTGACAATCACGAAAGACAGGAAAGACCTCGAACGGCTTGAGGGCGTCATCCAAAAGAACATCGGCGCATTCTATGAAGTAGGCCGGGCCTTGATGGAAATCAGGGATAGGGAGCTTTACCTCTTAAAGAACGGCGGCGGGTTCCAGACCTTTGAGGCTTACTGTAAAGGCGCATGGGATATGAGCCGCCGACATGCTTACCGATTGATGGATTCTTGCTCAGTAATACAGGCTATTAAATGTGACCAATTGGACACATCGCCTGCCACCGAATCCCAAACCCGCCCCCTCTCAAAACTCGGACCACAGCAGCAGCGAGAAGCATGGGCCAAGGCCGTTGAGACAGCCCCGGAAGGCAAGGTCACGGCTGCCCACGTCTATAAGATCGTTAAGGAGATGACGGAACCAGCGCCGCCGCCTGCCCCTAAAGCACCCCCTAAGCTCACACCCACAATTCCAGAGCACGCCGTCTATTTCGCCACCATAGCTATAAGCCAGCTTGAAAGAATTTCAGACGATGATCCTACCAAAGATAAGGCCCTACGTAAGGTAATCACAAAAGCTGTCTCGATGCTTCCAGAACAGGAAAAACCAAAATCCCGAAAGGCCATAATAGAGCGAAAAGTCTTAGACCCGGAATTTAAGGAAGCTTTTGATTTGATATTTGTGGCTATAAAAAATCAGATCGCCATGAAATGGAGAATAATGTCGAAAGAAGCTGCATTGGAATATGTTAACATACTCAAGGATGTCTTGGAAATTCAGAAATAACATAGGAGGAGGAGGAAGGAGGTTCATCATGGCAGTTAGAAAACGAGGCGACACATGGCAGATTGATTATATTGATCCGTCGGGGAAGCGAGTCCGCAAGTCGTTCAAGCTGAAAAAAGACGCAGTAACTGAGCATGCAAAACGAGTTTCACTGATTGCCGAAGGGCGTTACCTGGACGTCAAGAAGGATTGCAAGACGACTTTCAAGGATCTAATCAAGAAGTATGAAGAGAATTACTCATATCAAAATAACTTCGATAACTGGAAAAAGTTGTGTCTTGGAAACTTTAAGGATTACTTTAAGGAAGACACGGTTCTTTCCAATATTCATTATGTAGATCTTGAAACATACCGCAACCATCTAAGGCAAAAGAAGACCTTTAAGGACACGATCAGGACGGTTGCCACAATCAACAGGGAAATTTCCTGTCTCCATCATCTATTTGCAAAGGCTGTTGAATGGGAAATGGCGGAACAGAATCCTTTTGATAAGGGGAAGACCCTTCTGGCAAAAGAAAATAATTCCCGGCTTCGGTATTTGAGCAAAGAAGAAATCTCCAAACTTTTGCCGTCATGCCCGACCCATCTTTATGATATCGTACTTTGTGCCTTAAATACTGGCATGAGGCGCGGTGAAATCCTGAGTCTCAAATGGGACCAGATAAAGGATGGTCAAATTTATCTTCAGCATACGAAGACCAACACGCCGCGGCAAGTCCCTATCAACCAGACCTTGACGGAACTATTCAAATCTATACGCAAAAAGCAGAAGATCGGGACGGAGCATGTCTTCACCTTCTCACCTAAGACGAAGAAGAAAGAAGGAAACCTGACAGTGGTCAACACTGAGACAGGAGACAGGGTCTTAGAGGTCAAGAGGTCGTTTGCTACGGCAATGAAAAAGGCGAAGATTGACAATTTCCGGTTTCATGACCTCAGGCACACATTCGCAAGCCATATGATCATGAGAGGCGCATCATTGAAGGAGGTTCAAGAGATCCTGGGACACACCACCATGACCATGACCCTTAGATATGCTCACTTGAGTCAGGAGCATAAAGTGAAAGCCGTCAATCTTCTCGATGGATTGACTTCCCCCTCTGTCACAAAAAGTCACATTTGCCCCGAAGACAAAAATAAAGGGGCCGCCGTGAATGGCTAACCCCTTGATTTCTTTGGTGGGCCTTGGGAGACTCGAACTCCCGACCAATTGATTAAGAGTCAACTGCTCTACCAACTGAGCTAAAGGCCCTTTAAAGCTAAAAAAACAAATATTTGTTATCTGGCGCGCCTGGTACGACTCGAACGTACGACCAACAGATTCGAAGTCTGCGACTCTATCCAACTGAGCTACAGGCGCCTTTTAATTCAGTCAATGGGGTGAGTGAAGGGATTTGAACCCTCGACCTCCGGGGCCACAACCCGGCACTCTAACCAACTGAGCTACACCCACCATATTCTCTGGTACGCCTGGAGGGATTCGAACTCTCGACCCACGGATTAGAAGTCCGTTGCTCTATCCAGCTGAGCTACAGGCGCACGCTTATATAAAAGAGGGGGGGTAATATCTCTTTTGACATTGTTTGTCAAGCGCCAATCCCATCGCTTTTATGGCAATGTCCATTTACCTGACAAATCCAGCTATGCCATTGTATTTATATCCTCTTTTAAGGACTCCTTCTCCTTTCTGATCCGTAGAGAAAAAGTATTGGCCCGTTGACGGATGCTGCCAGCGGTACAATTCGCGTGTGTTTGGCAGGCGGCTGGTGGCAATATTGCCGATGGTCCCTTCAAAGACAAACTCCCTGGACAATTTTCCCTCACCGTTTGCCTCGTACGAATAAAAATGCAATCGTCTTTGGGAATTGTACCATCTATAAAACTCGGTTGTTCCCGGAGTTCCAGGACTAAAGAGTTTGAAAGCTATTCCCTGCTTCTGATAGTAACGGAAATGAGCCGTCTTCGCCTCTCCCTGAGGATTAGTGCTGAGCAGGACATCGTTTCCGGAGCTGTACCTGTAAACATCCAGTATTTTTAACCCCGTTTCCAGCGATACCTCGGCATATAATTCGATGGCCATTTCACCGCCGTTCGATTCTACGTTCAGGACATGTCCATACGTCCCCGGCGGCAAGCGGGCCGTATCGACGGACACATGAAGATAGTCGATCTCCCTTGTAGTAACGCCTATTTCCGGATAAATTTTTATCCACTTTCCATTTCCCAAGGAAACCTCTTTACCGGTTATCTTTATTCCCTCAATAACGACTCGTCCTGTATTGTTGACTAGGGTAAACGTGTGTGATCCGATAACAGGCTCATTAAGACGATATTCGGCAGCGACGGTCTGCTCATTGAAGGCGTCGATATTGGCTATCATCCGATTATCGAGGTAAAGGCTTATTTTGCCGGCTGTCGGCGACTTCCAGTAATAGAGGATGATCCCCGAACCAGAGAAACGGTACTTCAGAACACTGTTTTGCTGGGCTTCCGGGTAACCCTCTACTTCCGACCAATGGCCGGCGTATTCGGCAGAGTCTTTTCCCGAACTGCTCGGCCGATACTGGCCAGTTCCCTGCATTTCAGGATGTAAAA
>Ga0194039_1000811_pt1 | contig 17784 bp, 17 predicted proteins | sample JunL228m_MetaG_FD_148679 | JGI IMG/M metagenome (GOLD analysis project Ga0194039, IMG submission 148679) | Anoxic zone freshwater microbial communities from boreal shield lake in IISD Experimental Lakes Area, Ontario, Canada - Jun2016-L227-8m | ecosystem: Environmental > Aquatic > Freshwater >... | reverse complement strand
GTTCGTTGTAACCGCTGAGTTCAAGATCAACCTCTTACGAGCCGCTAAAGGGGATTCTCTGTTCTGTCGGGCTCAGGTTCTAAAGCCAGGGAAGTTGCTTATTGTACTTGAGGCAGAGGTTTATGTTGTATCTGGAACGACCAAGGATTTTGTAAGCAAGACGACTGCAACCATGATTGTGATGACATTAAGATCTTAATCACATACAAAAAAATAAAACCTTCATAAGTTTGGCTGTATTTTCGGTGCGGGTCATTTTCTATGAATAGCAGTCAATTCCTTCAAATACAAAGTCGCACATAGGCCAATCTTGCCAGGATATTGAATACGGAAAGGAAAGTACGCATATGCCGGAAAACCAATTATGCTGTCTTGGAATGGGCGCGCTCCCTCCTCAATGATGAACCCAATGATTGACTGATTTCGAGAATCATGTGAGAGTGTGAATGGTAAACCAATCTTTCTTATTGAGAACAACCAGATCTTATTGATCGATGATGGAATATACTCTATGATAAGGGTTAGATATGACACGTAGCGATGTTTTCATGCAAATCCTATCTGAAATAGCCAAGGAGCACAAAGAAGAAGTCAAAGAGCTACTTAAAACCTTCGAATCAACCATCCCCAACTTGAATAAATTTGATAAAGAATTGCCGACCGATGAAGCAGAGCAACTTCTAACCGATTTTCGCGCCGACAAAGAAAGCATTCGTGTATGGCTCTTGCAGGGGCGCAATTATTTTGTCTCACAGGCTAAAAAAACTCACAGGCCTACATAAGAACAGCCCTCGACTCCGATAAATAGTAAATGATTATTTGAAATGGAATTATAAACGTGAAAATCAGACGTCTCGAAAACAGTGGTCGCATTTACAGTTCCAACGTCTATCTGATTATGGGAGATTGGAAGCGCATCGCCGACCTCAATACGCTGGTGGATGTGGGAAGCGATCCTGCGATTCTGGACCATCTGGAAAGAATCAATCCGGGTGCAGGCAAGAGAAAAATTGATCAGGTGGTGCTGACGCACAGCCATTTCGATCATACGTCCCTGTTACCTATGATCCGGGAACGCTATCAGCCGAAAGTTTTCGCCTTTTCACCCTTTATGACCGGTATTGATCATGTCCTTGAGCAGGGACAGCACATCTGGATAGGGGACCGGGATTTCGAGGTCATTCACATTCCTGGGCACAGTATGGATTCCATTGCTCTGTTCAATGAAGATGAAGGGGTACTCTTTGTAGGAGACTCCCCGGTTGTGGTTAACTCTAGCGATGGTGGACATGAGGAAGGCTTTGTACTCGCCCTGTGCGACATCTGTCAGCGGAATGTAAATAAAATTTATTTCGGACACGGTGATCCAATTTTGAAAGAAGCCCGAAGTCTTCTGAACGGATCGTTGGCGAATGCCAGAAAAGCCAATGGCCAAAAGAAACATGCAGTAAGAGGGAACAACCAACTATGAACCCTTTGGACATGCGGACCATCGTCCTCGGTTATATATTTACTAATACCATCTGCGCATGGTTTGTTTTGATGTTGTGGCGACAGAGTAGGGACCGATTTGCTGGTACAGCCTTTCTGGTTTTTGATTTTGTCTTCCAGGCAGTAGCGCTTGTCCTGGTCGTTATGCGAGGTTCCATCCCCGATTGGATATCCATGATTATCTCCAACACAATGGTCATTGTGGGGGCAATCCTTGGTTTTATGGGTCTGGAACGCTTCGTGGGGAAAAAGGGACCCCAAATTCACAATTACCTGCTGATAATAATATTTATCATGGTGCACAGCTATTTTGTCTTTGTTATGCCCAGTCTGGCAGCAAGAAATCTTAATTTTGCCGTGGCGTTGCTGCTGATCTGTTTTCAATCGGCCTGGCTCATGTGGCGACGAGTCGAGCCTGGTCTGCGATCCCTGACTTACTGGGTTGGCTTGGTATACGTGCTGTACTGTCTTGTCAGCATGGCCCGGATTGCCCATTATTTTGCTATGCCAACTGCAGAGAACAATTACTTTCAGCCGTCACTTTTCGAAGCAGTTATCCTTTTGTCATATCAAATGCTTTTCATTGCACTGACTTACTGTCTGGTACTGATGGTCAACAGGCGCCTACTCATGGATATCAGTATTCAGGAAGAAAAATTCTCCACGGCCTTTCATTCCGCACCTTATGCCATTACCCTTACCAACCTACCTGACGGAACTATTATCGATGTAAATGACGGTTTCGTTGCCCTAACTGGCTATGAACGTACCGAGGTTCTTGGTAAAAAATCCGTCGATTTGCGCATATGGGATAATTTAGAAGATCGAACGACTATTACTAAGGCCCTTTTAGAAACTGGCAGGCTGAATGGACTGGAGCTTCGTTTCCGGAATAAAAAGGGTGATGCGCTCACAGGGCTTTTCTCTGCGGAGATTATTACAATTGACGGCGAAAAAAGCATCCTCTCCAGCATAAGTGACATTACCGAACGTACGCAGTTGCATGGGAAACTGCAAGATAGCGAGACTCGGTTCCGCCAGCTGGCCAACTCGACCTGGGAGGGTATTCTGATTCACCGGGACGGCATTATCCTCGATTGGAATCAAGCGCTGCTTGATATGTTCGGGTATGGGGCGGAAGAGGCCATGGGGAAAAACGTCCTTGATCTCATCGCCCCCGAATTCAATGAAAAGGCTGTTCAGCTGCTGAAGCAAGGCGCACAGTTGTCTGTATTGCGGTTCGAGGGGAAGGGGCGCAAGAAAGACGGGACTATTTTCCCCGTAGAAGCTCTCGGGAGGCCGATTACCCATAACAGCCTCCCCGCCCGCGTCATTGCTGTCCGCGATATGACGGAGCAGAAGCAGGTTGAAGCCGATCGGGAATATTTCGAAGCTCAAAGCCGGCAACTACAAAAGACCGAAAGCTTGGGACGTATGGCAGGGGCAATTGCCCACCACTTCAACAACCAACTCGGGGTGGTGATCGGAAATCTGGAGATGGCCATTGAAGACCTGCCAAAAGGTTCGGAACCCGTCAACAGCCTTACCTCAGCCATGCAGGCGGCAGGGAAAGCGGTGGAGATGAGCGGCCTGATGTTGACCTATCTCGGTCAGTCGGTCGACAAACGTGAATCGTTGCTTCTTTCCGTCGCTTGCATTCGGAGCCTGACAATGCTCCGGGCCGCTCTACCGAGAAATGTGGCCATGGAGACCGACTTACCCACTCCTGGACCCGTCATAAGTGCAAACACGAACCAGATACAGCAAGCACTTAGTAATTTGGTTACCAATGCTTGGGAGGCGATTGGTGAGGTCCAGGGTTCCATTCACATAAGCGTCAAAACGGTTTCCCCGGCAGCTATCCCTACAGCGCACCGCTTCCCCATAGGCTGGCAGCCGAAGAACCATGATTACGCATGTCTTGAAATAAGGGATACTGGGGTCGGGATTGCGGACAAAGACATTGAGAAAATATTTGACCCATTTTTCTCAACCAAGTTCACCGGGCGAGGTATGGGCTTGGCCGTAGTTGTGGGGATTGTTCGATCTCATGGCGGAGCCATCACAGTGGAGGCCAAACCGAGGCATGGAAGTACTTTCAGGGTCTTTTTCCCGATGGATTGGGAAGAAGTCCATTTGCCATCGAACAAAGACGTGAATGAAGGGGAAGTCTTGATTTGTTCGGAGTCCCCCCTCAAGATGGAAGAAGGCGGCACAGTGTTGTTGATCGAAGATGAGGAGATGTTGCGCAACATGGCCGCAGCGATGCTCAAGCGTCTGGGTTTTTCGGTTCTGGAAGCGAAGGACGGCGTCGAGGCGCTGGAAATGTTCCAACAGCACCAAGATGAAGTTATTTGCGTATTTTCCGATCTGACCATGCCGCGTATGAACGGATGGGAGACATTGATGGCCTTGCGTAAGCTCGCGCCTGATATCCCGGTAATCCTAGCTAGTGGATACGACAAGGCCCATGTCATGGCAGGAGACCATCCCGAATTGCCACAAGTATTCTTAGGTAAACCCTACAAACTCAAGGGACTTAGCGGCGCAATCAACCAGGCACTGACTTTCGGTAGTCAGTAAATCGTCAACCTCTACGAATATTCAGATTTTCAACCCGAAATAAATGGGGGACAAAATGAATCATCAGCATCGTCCTTACGCAGTCCAACTGGTGTGGGATTTTGCCTTCCTCCTCCTGTTCTACCTGCTGCTTAACACGGCCACACCTGGCCATTGCACTTCACCCGACGAAGCTATCCCGGCCCCACGCAAAGTTATTGCTGTAATTCCTGCCGATTTACCACCGACCTATTTTCTGGACAAGAGCGGCAAACCAGCCGGATTTGCCATTGACGTCATGAATGCACTGGCGCGAAGATCGGGCCTGACGGTTGAATATGTGAATAGTCAGGGATGGGATGATGCCATACAGAAGCTTCTGAGTGGCAAGGCCGATCTGATACCCAGCCTGACTATTGACGAGCCACGAAAAGAGCTGCTCGCCTTTACCGAAACCGTGGATTTTCTGCTTATCAACCTGGTCGTGGCAAGCGGAAATCGCACGGTTCAGGAGATATCTCCGGGGCTCACCATCGGCGTTTTGAAGGGGAGCGCTCCTCATAATTTTCTGAAGAAAAATCAAGCAATAAAGCTTACAACATTCAACGATATCCAGACAATGCTGTTCGAACTGCTTGCAGGCCATGTTGACGGCATAGTGTCCCTGACATCGAACATAATGAAGTTGGCTGCCGATGTGGGTGTTGACGACAAAATCAAGGTGGTCGGCAAGCCGATCATCGAGGCAAAACGTGGCATTGCCCTCAGGAAAGGCGACACTGAACTACTCACCCGCCTCAACAAGTCAATCGGGGAGCTTATAGATTCTTCCGAATACCGACAGATCTACGGGAAATGGTATGGCAAACCGAAGTCTTACTGGACAACGGGCAGGATTGGCGCTTTCAGTGGAATACTACTGTTTCTCATCGTATGTGGCATGGCTTTCTGGCGCTATTGTTCTATTGTTCGCCTCAATAACGACCTCACGCTAAACATTGCCGAACGTAAACAGGCGGAAAAGATATTGCTTGATGTAATAGATAAAAATCCAATGTCAATACAAATTGTAGACAAGGATGGGTATGTTCTCAAAGTGAATTCAGCCCATACTCGGCTTTTTGGTAGTGTACCCCCTTCCGACTATACAATATTCAATGATTTTCAGCTGAAACAGCAGGGATATACAGAATTGATTGAGCGTGCTAAAAGTGGGGAAATAGTTACTTTTCCCGAAATATTTTACAATGCTCATAACGTGGATCCCAAATTTTCCGATGTTCCTGTTTGGATACGTATGGTTATCTTTCCAATAAATGATAGTTACGGGAAACCGGAACGGTTTGTTACAATGCATGACGACATCACCGAACGTAAGCGGGCGGAGGTAGCACTTCAGGAATTAAGATCGCTTACCGATGCGGTTGTTGAACATGTCCCGCTCATGATCTTCCTCAAAGAGGCGACAGACCTGAGGTTCGTCATATTCAATCGCGCCGGCGAGGAGCTCCTGGGTTATGACCGTAAGGACTTGCTCGGCAAGAACAACCTGGATCTTTTCCCTCCAGAGCAAGCAGCCCATTTTATGGCCAAAGACCGTGACGTACTTGATGGAGAAACGGGCATCTTGGACATCCCGGAAGAGCCCATCATGACGGCTAAGAAAGGTCAAAGACTACTTCATACCCGGAAGGTCTGCATCCGGGGGAACGATGGTGTCACGAAATACCTACTGGGTATCTCCGAAGACATTACCGATCGCAAACAGGCAGAGACGGAAAAGCGAAGTCTGGAAGAACGCCTGCAACGGTCGGAAAAGATGGAATCACTTGGATTGCTGGCAGGTGGTGTCGCCCATGATCTCAACAATGTTCTGGGCATTGTGGTAGGTTATGCGGAACTGATCCTTGATAGCGCGGATGCGTCAAGCTCGATCAGACCCCATCTCGTGAACATTATGAGTGGAGGCCAGAGGGCCGCTGCGATTGTGGATGATATGCTGACCTTGGCCAGAAGAGGAGTTTCCGGCAAAGAGGTTCTTAACCTGAACAAGATTATTGCCGATTGTCAAAAGTCACCGGACATTGAAAAACTATGTTCTTACCATCCCTCGGTAAAGATCAAGACGGATATTGACCCGGACCTGTTGAATATCTCAGGTTCTTCCGTACATCTGGCCAAGTCACTATACAATCTGGTTTCCAATGCATGTGAGGCCATGACGAAAGGCGGTGTCGTGACAATCAAGACAACCAACCAGTATCTGGACAAGCCGATTCAGGGCTATGACCAGATACTGGAGGGAGACTATGTTGTCCTTTCCGTGTCTGATACAGGTGAAGGTATATCGGCTAATGATCTGAAACGCATTTTCGAGCCGTTTTATACGAAAAAGATCATGGGAAGAAGCGGAACAGGTTTGGGGCTGGCGGTGGTTTGGGGTACGGCGAAGGATCATAACGGCTACATTAACGTGCAGAGCGAAGAAGGGAAAGGAAGTACATTTACCCTTTATTTTCCCGTGACGAGGGAAGACCTCAGCGCTGAAGCTGCTGTTATAGCAATTTCCGAATACATGGGGAAAGGTGAAACCATTCTGGTGGTGGATGATGTAAAAGAGCAGCGCGATCTGGCGGCAGGTATGCTCGATACGCTCAATTACATCGTATCAAGTGTTTCCAGTGGGGAAGCCGCGGTAGCGTACATGAAAGAGCATGAGGTTGACCTCATCGTTCTAGACATGATCATGGACCCTGGCATGGATGGATTGGATACGTATATTGGGGTCCTTGAGATTCGTCCGAAACAGAAGGCGATTATCGTGAGCGGTTTTTCAGAGTCGGATCGGGTGCGTGCCGCCCAAGGCCTTGGTGCTGGGGCCTACGTGAGAAAACCATATATCAAAGAGAAACTAGGACTGGCTGTTAGAAAAGAACTGGATAGGGCCGTACAAACACGGGAGGATTAACGTTCACCAGTACGACCAACCAGTACTCAGTATTTGATGGTTCATATAGATTTGACATCTCAAGGGGTATCCTATAGCCCTCAAAAAGATTTGTTCACTTATCGGCCATTTTGTTTCCAGGGTACACTCTTTATAAACGACAGAGGAACATCAGATGCACGATCCATCAAGGACTAATAAAGAACTGATCGAAGAGATCACCCTTCTAAATCAGAGAATCCAGGAACTGGAACAAACGGACTCTGAGCGCAAGCAGACAGAGGAGACATCAAAAGAAAGTGAAGCTAAGTTCAAACTATTCATAGATCACGCCATCGAAGCCCTATATCTTCATGAAATGAGTGGAGAGATAATTGACGTAAATGAAACTGCTGTCAACGATTCTGGGTATTCGCGAGAGGAGCTTTTGCAGCTGACCGCTTTTGATATTGACCCTACATTATACAATTATAAGAATAGATCTGAGATCTGGAAACAATTGGCACCTTTTCAATATCAAACTTTCTACGCAAACCATAGGCGCAAAAGCGGCTCTCTTTATCCCATTGAGGTCAAAGTAGGAAAGATTCTGCTAGATGGCAAGGAATATATGTTGTCGCTTGCACATGATATCACCGATCGTAAGAATACCGAGGAAAAGCTTCATCAGATCCTTGACAATCTCCAAAGGGCGTTCAATGCGACTATTCAAGTTATGGTGTCGGCTGTGGAGATTAGAGATCCCTATACGGCCGGTCATCAAATACGGATGGCAGACCTTGCCCGAGCCATTGCCACCGAGATGGGACTTTCCCAAATCAAAATCGATAGCATCAGCATGGCAGGTTCAATCCATGATATAGGGAAACTATCCATACCGGCGGAGATATTGACAAAGCCGGCAAAGCTGTCTGAAATCGAGATTCTCCTGGTTAAAGAACATGCTCAGAAGGGGTATGAGATGTTGAAAGATGTGGAGTCGCCTTGGCCCCTGGCGGATATGGTCTATCAGCACCATGAACGGATGGATGGCTCAGGATATCCAAGAAATCTGAAAGGGGAAGAGATCATCATAGAGTCTCGTATCCTTGCAGTGGCGGATGTTGTGGAATCCATGTCATCCCACCGACCCTATTGTCAAGCAGTAGGATTAAATGCGGCGTTGGAAGAAATTGAGAACAATAAAGGAACGCTTTATGATGCAGATGCGGTAGATGCATGCCTGAGTTTATTCAGGGGAAAAGGTTTTCGATTTGCAGTAACTTGATTATTCGCCATCGTCGTAATGTTGATCATTGCCCTGGTCAAGAGATGAACCCCAGTCATCAATGGGAAAGTAACGAAAGTATCCGGCCAATTTATCCTGACTTGAATAATCCTTAGAAGATCGAATCAATATTCAGCTTTTTGTCATGAAAAAGCCGAAAGACGGCATCGACGATGAGAGGGGCGTATAAAGCTCCCTTGTTTTTTGAGATTTCATCTAAGGCGACATCGATGCCGAGTGCCGGCCGGTAAGGTCGATGAGTAGCCATCGCTTCCACGACATCGGCAACGGCCAGTATTTGGGCTTCAAGAATGATCTGCTGTCCCGAAAGCCCCATAGGATATCCTGATCCGTTCAATCTTTCATGGTGCTGGACAATAGCAGTTGTTATTGGCCAAGGAAAATCGATCTCTTTCAAGATGTCGTGGCCTGCCTGGGGATGCACTTTGATATATTGAAATTCATAATCGGCAAGCTTACTCGGTTTACTGAGGATTTCCGCAGGAATAATGATCTTGCCAAGATCATGAAGCATCCCCATAACCCTGATCCCATCCGTTTGATCCTCGGACAAACCTATCTCCTGAGCGATGGCGCAGGCAAGCTGGGCAACTCTGAACTGATGACCAGACGTATAGGGATCCCGCATTTCCACGGTTTTGGACAGGGCGACAACAATCCCCTGTAATGTTTTTTCAAGGGATTTTGTCTTTTCCTTCACGCCTTCCTCAAGATGATCGTTCAGTTTTTTTAGATCCTGCTTTGTCTGTGATAGTTCCTGATTATGGTGAAGAAGGTTTTCATATGTAGAAAATAGAAAATTCAGTATCTGTTGGGGGTAGGCTGAAACCTTAAGTATCTTGTCGTCTGCCTGCAATTCTAATGCATCGAGATGATCATATTCTTCTTTGGCCTGTGATCCTAATTGGATGGACTTGATCATTAATAGCAGGACATCTTCGCTGAAGGGTTTGGTGAGATAATAATCGGCGCCGGCGGTGAGTCCTTTCACGATGTCTTCTGTATTCGATAACGATGTCAGCAAAATAAACGGTATGTGCTTTAGTTTTTTGTCATCCTTGACCGTGCGACAAAATTCATAGCCGTTCATCTTCGGCATCTGCACATCACTGATGATCAGATCGGGGCATGACGACATAAGCATGTATAAACCGTCCACACCGTCATGCGCCGTTTTTACGAGAAAACCTTCCTTCTGCAGGATTCCTTCCAATGCTTTAAGTAGCGCCTTACTGTCATCAACAATCAGGATATTGCGAATATTTATCGTGGTTACTGTTTTGTCATGAGTGTTTATGTTCACTTGGCTATATGTCCTTTTAGTGATTTTAACGCATATCTCATCGTGTAATCGTTACTTCAAATTTTGTCAAATTACAGAGGAGTCATCCTCCACTTAGATGACCAATACCATTTTTGTCATCAAAAATAAAATGACTCAGGTATCGGTTGTGTTTCCGCTAGAAATAATTACTTCTTGAAATGTTTACGATACACTTGGACATGCTGCGGGGCGAGATTAAACAAGTTTGCCTTCGATTAGCGGCTTCCTCTGGATTTCAAGTATTTTTCTCATCAGATAGCGTTCATAGTCCCGACTGTTGCCCATGAATTTTTCCCCTACATAATGCAGATCAGAATGCTGAGAAGCAGGTGCCCTTACCCTCAACACCTTTGCCGCCAGTTTTAAATAATATTCGTCGATAATCAGAGCAATTTTAAGATCCTCATTCATTTCCGGTAAATCATTGCCCGGATGGCTGAACTGGAAACCACCTGCAGAGATGTCTATGATATTTAGCCTTTGTCCTTTCCAGTCGATATTAAGGTTGCTATCTTTAGGAGGACGAACTCGGAAATCTAGTCTCAGGTTGTATGTGTCCAGTCTGCTCTTCTGTTCAATACCCACGGCAGTAGCCTCTGAGGAAGCCAGCCTATAGTTTGTGATGAAATCAGTTACCTTGGCCTGTACTCCATAACGAATAGGTTGCCCATCTTTTCTTACAAGAAATGTGAGGGATATCTCCCGGTTCAAGTCATGGTTGGTCAGGGGCGGGGATGTTTGGGCAATGATGATCCGGCGGTTGATTACGTCATAGATCATGGATTTCATGTGTCTTTCATGATCGAAGATATCGATGGACAACCCCGGCCTGAGTGGTGTCCTGCTTTGTTCCATAGAATATTCGCGCTCCAATTGTCCCAAAAGTCTCTGTCGCAGGCTTTTCATAAGCGGGACGTGAAAAAATGTATGTAATTAGGATTTCCCCTCAGAGATATAGAGATAAGTGATCCCATCAGTCAAGGGAAATTCAGACAGAGGTTAATTTTGTCCTTTATCAAGGACAACCGGCGGGCACCGCTGCTTTCAACTGGCAATATTCAATGCTTTTCTCTTCTCCGTTCTGTTGAATTGATTGTAAGGCCTGCCACGGACCTTTAATATCTTGCTAATATTCAAGACGAATAATCTAACCTTGATACCTTGACGTCATAGCCTCTCTGGTGTAGTTTGCCACGTCGTGCTCAAATCAATTTACAGTCATCAGCGGGGGCCTATGGATATTACAAGCAATTATTTGAATAAACCTTTTGAAAGTCCCTTTATACTTGCCTCTGCCCCACCTACGGCTAATGCGGATATGATCTCAAGGGCTTTTGAAGCGGGATGGGCAGGAGCTGTAATCAAAACCTTGATAAAGGAACCTGTCAAGAATCTCGGCAATCGGTTTGCCAGCAACAAGATTAAGAATCAAATCATTGCTTTTGAAAATATTGAATTGTTGAGTGAAGTCCCTCCTGATAAATGGTTCGAAGATATATTTTCCTTAAAAAAACGATTTCCACATAAAGTGATTATTGGCAGTATCATGGGCGATGCAAAGGATATGGACCAATGGAAAGATCTTGCCCTTGGTTGTCAGCAGGCAGGTGTGGATTTTATTGAACTGAATTTCTCCTGTCCCCACGGTTATCCGGAGAAGGGTAAAGGAGCCGCTATTGGTCAGAATGCAGATTATTCATTCATGATCACCCAAGCACTCAAGGAGACGCCAGGATTATCTATCCCATTGATCCCGAAATTAACACCAGCGGTTGCAGATATTTCATCCATTGGCTGTGCAGTGGCGAAAGCAGGCGCGGATGGTCTTACTGCCATTAACACTTTCCCTAGTCTTATGGGATTTGATCTTGCAACGCTAAAGCCAAAAGCTTCAATAAAAGGATATTCCACGTCTGGCGGGTATTCTGGACCTGGGCTAAAACCTATTGGCCTGAGATGTGTCAGCGATTTGGTTAAAGATCCCGGCTTGCCGATTATGGCTTGTGGTGGGATATCCTCTGGTCATGATGCAATCGAATATTTAATGCTGGGTGCCCCTATCGTTCAGATATGTACCGAAGTTATGATAAACGGATATTCGGTAGTGGCCAGAATGAAAAAAGACCTTAGAGAATTCATGAAATTGCATGGCTTTTCATCTATCAGCGATTTTGTTGGCCTTGGCAATAAATGTATTCGTAAGTTTTCAGAACTGGATCAAGATTGCATAGTAAAAGCTTCTCTGATCCCCGATAAATGCATTGGCTGTTTGAAATGCCATGTTTCGTGCAGGGATAGCGGATATCAAGCAATAAGCATTGTAGAAAATAAACCGCTTATTGATTCTGATAAATGCCAAGGATGTTCATTGTGCTATCAAGTATGTCCTAACGGTTCAATTAATATGGTGGAGGGCTAAAGAAGGAAATTATTCCCCAATCCATTTCCTAAAAAACGCAGGATCCTGCGCTTCCGAGAATCCCTGCATTCTGAAGAAGCTCTGATATGTGCCCGGAGACTCAATATTTACAGCACTTCCTGGATATTTTTAGTCAGGCGATGTTTTTATTGTTTATAATACCAATCTGTAACGTCTTTACCTAGTCCTGCTTTTACGGCCATTTTAAGGCTCTTTTCCAAAATATCAGGTGCTCCGATTGATATGATGGAATATTTTTCTTCGTCCCACATGTTATATCTATTGTTGCTGACGGTATAATATTTAGGCACGTTTATCCTTGCCAGATGTCCCAAATCAATACCCATAAGTGCGCATGCATTAGTAGCGAAAAAAGTGCAGCTATCTTTCGTTATGGAAAAACGGCCATAATCATAGGTATTGATATAATCGTAAATATTTTTATATTCTTTTTCCGTAAGTTCAAATCTTGCCGCATATGTTGGCTTCTCTGTCATATAATATTCTTCATATTTCCCGTCTTGTAAATCTTCCCATAAATATGAAATGGGATTCTTTTTCTTGTCTCTGATCGCCTTCTTCACAGCTTCGTGATAGCGCATATTAATCAGCCCAAATTCGCCGGTATGACCACATTCAATGAATGTACTTCCTTTGCCTAACAAAATCCACGCATGCCCCACTGATCCATCCTCACGGGCAGTTATCGACTGATAAAATGAATTGGGATCATCAAAGTTCATGTTAACTGATCGAGTTAAAACAACGAGAAAATAATCACTCTCCTGTCGAGAGTTTCCTCCATAAACATCTGTAGTAAGCGCATGACTATCTTGGGTAGAAAATATCTCCCTCCCGCTTGGTTCGAACGAAATACGATCGAGACGGCAAGCGACTAAGAGTAATAGGAAAAATAAGACAATTAATTTTATGAAGCGAGCATTACAATGCCGAACCATATTTTTCAGTAACCATTACTTTTGTAATTTGAAGCGAATCCCATTAAAACAAATGTTCCAGAGGCATTGGAGACAGTTTTCGATGCTTCAATGCCTCTGGATTCGACAATTTAGAATTTATTAAGGGTTTATTTGGGGGGAATCTTGATGCCAGAGCTATCAACCTTTGTCTGAAAAGATATCTCTAATCCATCGTCTTTTTCTAGTTTGATATTTTTTACTTGATATTTCAAAATCTGTTTCTTCAATTCTTGAGATGCAATGACAGCATCAGGAGCTGCGATATAATCATCCATTCCCATAGAAAACAACCCGATTATAGGGATGAATGCCAGAATCTGCTTGACGACATTTCGTTTTATCAGCCGTACTGATACAGTTTTTTCAAAGATCAACCTTTTATCAAGGTAATCATATAAATCAACATCCCCAACATATTCTTTTTCTCCGAGATTAAATAACCGAATCTCGTAATCTGCCTTAAAATTGTTTTTAATGTTTTCAGGCACTTCTTGCCAATAAATACCATGTTGATCGCTATAGGGTGTAAACTCAACCTTTCTGTTCTTGTGACAGTATAGAACGGGCTGGTCCATCTTCTTCTGCTTTCTTGCGTCTTGCTCCTGTTTCTCTACGTTCTTGGCCTCTTTTCTTGTTTCCTCTTTCTTAGTCTCCCCCTTTTTAGTCTCCTCTTTTTTTGATTCCTTTTCCTTCCTTGCACTGTTTTCTTTCTTCTTTGCCTCTTTAGCAGCACTATCCATTTTGGTAGATTTAGGCTGTTCAAATTCTTGCCAGATGAGAAAGTTCATTGCTGTTTCGTTACATTTAACAACGTTCTCAATATTTCCTTTAGCGACGAAAACGGTTTCCGATACAGTTAAAGCTGATAGATCATTATTCTTCACTTTGGTGATCTCGAGAAAAGGAGGTGCATCACCACCGTTTCTTATGGTATCGACAACTCTCAACTGCGCACATCCCGAAATCAGAGAAAAAAGTAAAAACGTAAAACCAAACCAGACAACCGAAGTTTTTTTCATAAAATACCCCTCCCTTTTTCTTTACAAGTTTCCACTTTTTAACCTGCCATTACAGCAAGCAGACAATTTAATTAGAATAATTGGAGGCATCAATGAGCAGCGATTAGATAAAGTGAATATTATATGACAATGCTCCCTATCACTAATAAATTTTGAATGTCAATATGATATTTGATTAATTAACATTTTCAAGTGGATATTATGTGTTATCGTTTCTTATATTGCATGTTTTGCTATGATGGATGCGGTGTATTACAGAAAGCTGTGCATAGAGAGTACAAAAACTCTATGGTTTGAGCATGGATACCCAGTTCGCACCCGACATGACCGATTATGTTTAACACGACAGCAAACCACAATAAAAAAAGACCCGTATCCATGAATATTGGACCGGGTCTTTTTTAGAGAATCTTTTTTGGAGATTTCTATAGTTCTATTTCTTTTTAGCAGGAGCCTTCGCCTTCACGGCAACCTTTGCCTTCGGGGCAGCCTTGACAGGTTTGGCTTTCAGATCCTTGAGCGCTTTCCCAGGTGAGAATTTGCCGCTGGTCTTGGCAGCTATTTTCAGTTCTTTTCCAGTCTGAGGATTTCGGCCTATGCGAGCGGCACGATTTACCGCACTGAACGTACCAAAACCGATAAGAGTAACTTTGTCGCCAGCCTTGAGAGCAGCCGTGGTTGCAGCGATGAAACTGTTGAGTGCTTTCTCAGCCTGAACCTTTGTCAGTTTCACGTCATCTGCAATCTTCGCTACGAGTTCCGCTTTTGTCATAATTCCTCCTATAAGGTTATTTAGTGCCGTATATACCGCAAATTAACAGATGTCCACAATAAAATATTCAAATATCTGTAGAAATTATCTAGCGAATAAAATTGATGTTTAATGAATGGGAATTAGATGGCGTTGTAGAGACTGATGTTTTGCTGATAGAATATTTCACTTGGTGGGCTTTTCATTATAATAACAAGGGAGACGAACTCCATTACGAGTCTTATCATTTATGTAAGTACAATCAATTAGATAAGTCATTCCTGGGCGAGCGTTTATAATTATACTGCCATTATTAGGCGTATAAGAAGACCCTGATTTCCCATATGCTAATTTATAATAAACGAATTTTACTTCATGGTTTCCTGGAGCAATCTTTACTGTTTTTAGCTTATCCTTTCCGATGTAATATGGCCCGATTGTCACGTAGTCCAGATATTCACCTTTCATGATTATTGAGGCTGCTGAATCGCTCAGGGACTTTGCATTAGGCATCACCGTGCTACTGCGGCATCCTGTTATACAGATTATGATTAAACCTATAATGATGGTTGATCTGATCATTTATACTCCCTTTGGGGGAAGCTTAATTTGAAATCTCAATGGCTGTCATCATTTATGTCAGATTCATAACCGCTTGGCAAATGTTTGGCAAAGAAGAAAAACGGAATGGATATTAAAATAGAAATGAAGGCGACTGTGAAAGCAAGTGTTTTCCCACGCCATAGCCCGGCAAACCAGCGCCTGAATTCATCTATTAGCACACTTGCCTTTCCGCCGATGACCTGCAAATCATGCACATACATTTTGGAATCTTCAGGATAAATTGGATATGCTTGACCATCTATGACTTCGTATCCCAAAACGTCTCCTGAATCATTCTCGGCCGTGATATAAATCAAGGTGGCACTGCCCAATCCGACCAGCAGGATAATAATGCCGATGAGATTAAGGTATGTCTGCGGATCTGTGATTGTCCATTTCATTTCGTTCAAGATAATCGACTCTGTGGCTTTTTACAAGGTCGGTTTTTTCAGCATCCCGTTGATTTTGTATCTCAGCCGTTTCAGGAAAAACGCAGCATCCTGTGGCACATCTGAGAACCGGCTGAGAAAAGCGTACCAACTATCAACGGGCAATGACTGCCTGTTTTGATGGTTGTGATACACCATGAGATAGCTGGCGTTATTTCAGAATAAAGGAGATGGGACCGGGTGGCGTCTACCCCGGTCCCATTTATGACAACACGAGTGAGTGTCATCACTGTAGGTTATAAGATTGAAGAGGGATCGGAACTGTGCGGTTCCGATCCCTGTATGGGAGTGAGGTTGGTGGTGAACCCCACCTCTTCAGTGGACGTTTCCCTGGCAGGTTAACCGTTACGGCGTCTGTAAGCCCCCACAGAAGTATGGGTGAACTAAGATATTTTGCAAAATTACACAATATTAAAATAATTAGACTGTAAATTACAAATAATGTAATTTAACAGTGAGGGTCTGCTATCTATGAATCATGAAATTCTCATCATTTATTCAATAAGGTGTCCCTGAGCATTCCTGATTCCAAAGAGACCTTTCAATTCAACGGCGAAAGGATGACCCCCGGCATATCAGTCAGCAATTCTGAAGTGGGATTGGCGTCATTATCCATAGCTGCCTTCATGTTGAGATTGGTCTGCACGAATGGCATTATTTCCAAGACTGAAGTCTCCGCTTCATATCGGCATGTATCAACGAAGATCCTTTCAGAATTGCCGGGAGTCTTGAGCAACGTGTCTCAGGAATTGGGACGGCAGAAAGAACAGGTCCGGTTATCACTGGAGAGCATAGTCGAATATCCGGAGAGCACCATCAACAATTTCAATCGGCAATTCCTGCTAAACAAGGTAGAAAAAGAAGCTGTGGAATGGGCAATACCGCTGGAATATGGGCAGACAATGTTCAATGTCGTCAATGTCTATAACAAAGCCGCCCAGTATCAGGAATTACCGGCAGAAAGCAGTTTCCGATTGCAGAAAGTCGGCGGGATGACCATGGCGATGGTGAAGTAGGACAAAAAGAATGGCCGGCATGGAGGTTTTAGTGATTTCCATGCTGGCTGTTTTTTTGAATAAAATGTTTGAATTCTTGAAAGTATTGGCCTATCGTGAGCCATACTTAAACTAAAACTCCGGATATGATTTTGTCTGGCATGCATGAATATCAAATGTAATGGAGAAACAATATGTTTCAGATCGCATCATATGAGACGTTCCAGGATGACCAGATTATTTTCGAAGATGGATCCAATGGCGACTGGATCTATGTCGTTGAAGAAGGTGAAGTTGAAATCTCCAAAAATGTGGGCGGTCAGAAGATAGTCGTTGAGATCCTGAAGGAGGGCGACATATTCGGCGAGTTGGCCTACATTGACAAATCGCCCAGATCCGCAAGAGCCACTGCCAAGGGAACGGCCGTAGTTGGCCTCGTTGACCGGAACTTCTTTGACGATGAATTTAACAAGCTCTCTGCCGACTTCCAGAAAATAATCAAAACAGTAGCCTTCCGCCTCAGGAAAAGCACCCAGAGGTCTGTGGAGGCGCAAAAGGAGAAAGGCGATTAATAATGCCACAAACAAAAGCCCCTCGAAGAATTATATTTCTTGCGAGGGGCTAACCATATCGGCGGGATCTTCAAAGATCTTGCCGATGTTTTTTATGTCTGATATTTTTTCTACGGAAGATCCCTGGCATGTCCTATCCATAAACACCTATAGACACAAGACCTTAGAAAGCATACGCCAATAACTTCTTGCATTTTGCTTTTCGGCTGTGGCATGATTTAGCCACTAATTGACAAGCGTTTTATTCAAAAACTTTCTCGCGGCTTATCTCAAGGTTGCTCACTCGGGTCGGTTAATTAAGAAACAAAAGAGGCCTATTAATTAATCCAATGGTTTTGTAAGGGTGAGCGACAAATCAGACCCGTCATTTTGACTGTTCTGATG
>Ga0194039_1000810_pt1 | contig 17791 bp, 14 predicted proteins | sample JunL228m_MetaG_FD_148679 | JGI IMG/M metagenome (GOLD analysis project Ga0194039, IMG submission 148679) | Anoxic zone freshwater microbial communities from boreal shield lake in IISD Experimental Lakes Area, Ontario, Canada - Jun2016-L227-8m | ecosystem: Environmental > Aquatic > Freshwater >... | reverse complement strand
CCATTGGAATACCAACTGCATCAACAGCTGAGATATCCCATGTCCCACCAGTGTTATACTCCATTAAATCCCATATATTGGGATCCGTCAGAAGGGGGACTCCGGTAAGTGGATCTTCTGAAATATAGAGACGCGCTGAGGGTCCGTTGGTGTTAATAAGCGGAATTATGTTGTAACCAGGAACAATAGTATAATTGTGAATAGTTCCAGTTGTATCCCATATCGGCGGGATACTAGTAAAATCAATCCAGTAACCATCTGATGATGAACTTTGACAAGCCGCATAAAAACTCTTACTTGGATTGTTATTTTCAATGATTAAGCTATTCCCACCGACAGGAGTAGCCAAGACCGCTGATTCATAAATTTCAAAAGGCACATTTAACAACTTAAGCTTGTCAGGATTTTTTTGAAGCATCTGCAAATTGCTAAATGTCTGCTTTGATAAGATAAGATTTCGTTGATTTAACAGATTATTATCGGACTCGGCAGAGTTGATAATATTTGTCCCTAATAACACTATTAAACTCCAAACTGCAAACTTCTTATACTTTGCAAAATTACGATCCATCATCATCTCCGTTAGATATATATTTAGCTTGTTAAATAAATTTATTTAATTTTCAAATAGATAGGAAAGTCTATAAACAGCATCAAGACTATTGGATAATTTTATCCAGTTGTACCACTAGAGCATAGACCTGCAATACCACCATCTTGACAAACACTCGCCCCGACCACAGCGCCAGGATCACAAAAAAGGGCAGGAGATGTTCCACCCAAACAGCTTCCTCCGCCCCTACCCGCTTCTGTCCCTCCAGTACAATTTCCCTGAGGAGCACCACCTGGGCTACAAGGCAAGTGATTATGTGTTAGTCCAGTAGAACAGAATCCATAGTTTCCCGAAGCTGTTGAGCCATTACCGCAAAGTGTTTCTATGGGAGATTTTAATGAGAAAATTATCGGTTGTTCATATTTCATTTCGAATCAATATTGAGTGTAAATATCTGCGCAGGAGCTATATCCTTTTCCCAGACTCTGTTGTATGTAATCTTGAGTTCAGTCTGACCTTTGCCGACAACATTGAATATATAGTGCTGGACACCGCCTACTCCTGTCATTCCGGGAGAGAATGTATCAGATACATATTTTGAGTCCGGCGATACTGTTAGAATCTTTTTATCGGATGAAACTACATTCCATGAATAGCCTGTCGTGTAATTGCCTTTAAGATCAATATTCAGAGTCGAACCTGGCGATGTTGCAAAAGTTTTCCCTGAATCAGCTTCGGTAAAAGTTCCATCTTTTTTACTGCAAATCATACAGCATGCCGAAAGTGAAATTACGGCCAATAATGCTAGCATTGTCTTCATCTTCATAATACATACTCCTCATTTTTATATAAATTCTATTTTGAAATAACCATCTGAATAAGTCACGCTTATTCCTGTCATATCATTAATAATAAAGTCTGGTTTTGAAACTTTTTTAGCCGCGGCAACAAGATTTATGCCTATTACTGTGCAGCCTGCCGTTTTTGCTCCTTCAATGCCTGCAGGCGAATCCTCAAATACCACACAATCTTTTGGTTCAAATCCAAGAAATTCTGCAGCCATCAGAAACGGGTCTGGAAACGGTTTTGAATTCTTATACATCCCTGCAGTAACAAAGTGCTTAGGAATAGACACTCCGGCAGCCTTGAGTCTGCCTGAGGCAAGTTCATGAACGCCAGATGTAGCAATTGCCCATCTCTCTATTGGAAGAGTCTTCAGAAGTTTGTCGGCACCCTTGATGGGTTTCAAACCTTCAAACATTGTCATTTCAATAGCGCTAAATTCTTCTTCGACTGCCTCCATCTCTTCTTCCGTAATTTCTGGTTTGAGTTCCTTCAACGGATATTTTGCGGGCCTTCCGTGACAGATGGGAAGAACTTGCTTTTCAAAGTCAAAACCATATCTGTCGGCAAACATCTTCCAAACTTTCTCGACGACTTCGCCGGAGTCCACCAGCGTTCCGTCCAGGTCAAAAATCAACCCTTTGCATTTTATAGATTTATCTTTCATCTAAATAATCCTTATTAGGTAGGGCGTGTCTCTCCGAGACCGCCGAATGGACAATTGTCCCTTCTACAGCGGAGAGCCGTCCCTACCATTTATTTATATTAATATCAATCATATGGATGATAATCCAGAGCATCATTTAGCCATGAATATATTCGTTCATTCGATATGCCCAAGGCGCCTAACTGACAGTGAAGTTCGCCAGCGCTTTCATTATCAAACAGCATAAACGACTTTTCGCAAGTCAATTCATTGTAGAGTTTTTCCGGCTGACCTCTCATGAAAACATCATCGCTTCCGTCAATTATAATAGTCTTACATTTTATCTTTTCAGCCACACCGCTCAAATTATACTTCTTTAGCGCATTTAGAAAATCAGACGGGGTCTTTACATTAAAAGTCCACATTCCGTTTTCCATAAACCATTTTGCCTCAACAATTTTTCTGTCTATTGCTGTAAATTCCTGATTAAACTGCTCCGGATTGGAATCATTAAGAGCTATGAAATCCTTTGGAAAATTTCTTACAAACGGTTCGTAAAAATTGGAGACGCCTCCATTGGCTATGCACGCCTTCGCCCTGCTGTCAAAAGCTGCCGCTCTAGGTATCAGATAACCGCCCATGCTTATGCCATAAATGGCTATTTTATCTTTGTCAACTCCGTCCAGAGTCAGTCCGAAGTCTATCGCAGGAGTGATGACTTTTTCCCAGTCATAACGGAAGAAAAGTTTCTGATTGTAAATAGTTTCTCCCTGCCCAGGCCCGTCAAAGACAAGCACATTATAACCCATCTCTGCGGCCTCAAATCCAGTCTGGTAGCAAGTCTCTTCTTTGGTTCCGTCAAAACCATTATTGATTATCAGGAGCGGAGCCTTGTCGTCTTTCAGATATGATGATTTGATGAAATATCCTGGCAGATAACTTCCTTCGTAAGGAATCTTGACAGGTTTGATGAAATCTTTTCCTTTGATGTATTCAAGGAAACACGCAATTGCTTTTCCTCTTAGCTCTATGGACTCTTTCCTTTCATCAACTGAAGTCATGTAGAATGAAGCTGTCCGGTAATAGTTAGACGCTCGCAAAAACTCATTTTGAGCTGCGATGGTATTACCTTCTTTGTTCAATTTTTGAGCATCAGCATAGAGTCTGTCGGCTGTCTTTGACCATTGGGTTTTCCAGCTCTGTATGTCAGATTCTTTTATTTGCTTGATAGTAGAAATTACTTCGCCGATGTCAGCCGCCTGCCCATAAGTTTCAGACAGGGTTCTTATGGTTTGAAAATTAAAACCCGGGTCTTTGAAGAACAATCCGTCATACGCCGAGGAAGACGGCTTAGCCTCCACTTTGGGGGTATCTGCTTGTTCCGCAGCATGAAAAGTAGGAACAAATAGAGATAATAGTAGCAGATAAACAGCTAATCTTTTATTGCGCATATCTTGCTCTGGATTTGGTTAGAAGATCTTCTGGCGGAGTTACCTTGCCTGATGCAACATCTTTTAATACTTCCAAGCCATATTTTGAGACGAATTCGAACGGCACATTGAAAGGAAGGCCTTCTTCGGGTTTTTGTTTGTTCCCGTAAGTGCCAACTTCATAGAATACTTTAGGAAGAGGCTGGATATTTACTCCTCTTTTCTTATTAAAATCATAGACCTTTAGAATCGTCTGGGCCGATTTTTTGATCATCTCAGGTACAGTCAGTTTCATTCCCATTGCGTTATAGATGAGCTCCATATCTACGAGCGTATCAATATTGGGACCGATAAAGAAACACATGCCGCAATCATCCACCGCACCGTACATTGTCATGGCATGCATCGTATTCATCACATGAGTTTCAGGCGGAAGAGTGTGATTAGCAGAATCGTATGGAAGGCCGAGAAAATTGTGTCTTCCGGGACCTGAACAGCATTCGCCGTGGCGACCGTAAGTCCACGAAAGTCCCACTCCTGTCTGCACATGGCTTCTGCCATTATGGAACGGGAGAGAGTGTCCGCCGACTGTGAAGTGTCTTTCTATGCCATAGTGTTTTTCTACAGCTGCAGCGCCTTTCCTGACAAGTTTGCCGAGTTCTGTTTTACCTTCTACAGCCTGCTCCAAAGCAGAAAACACTGATTTAGCATCACCATACCTTACGCCAGTATCAGTCTTTATTTCCGAAACCAATGCTAGAGCCGCAAGTGTTACGAGCGCCTCGATATGGTCGTAAGCGTATATATTGGAGTGTTCTAGAATGCGAGAAGAAACTTCAATTACATTTTCGAAAATCCCGAGATTGATTACGCCGTGAAAGGTTTCCCACTCGCCTGTTTTGAATTTCAGAACCTTTCCGTTTTCGTCCTTAACATATACAAACTGGACGCATCTATTGGGACATCCCGGCGTGCAGGAATGACGGTCAATTTTGATGTTATTTTCATCAGCAAGTTTTATCTGATCAAGTACCATTGTCTGAGGAAGAAGTTTATCATAATGCTCTTCTGGCACATTGGCGCTTCTGAAGAGGTTTGTAAGCCCGTGTCCTCCGTCAAAACGCCCTTTTGCCGCTGCGCCGTAAGTACCGCCGAAGAGAGGATTTGCTTTTGAATCATCGCCTGCAAGGTTAACATTTCTCTTGGCAACAACAATCTTCTTGAGCATTTCCTGGACTTTCTGTTTGTCCATATCAACTTTGAATGGAACTTTCGCTTTTTTGACTGCTATGCCAAGCAAACCGTTCTTTCCGAAGATAGTTGTTCCTCTTCCGGCAGCGTGATTCGGAGTATCTCCGTGCCTTGTATTGCATATAACAGCATTGTAATCAAATCCGACAGAGTAGGGATCTGTCAGGGCAAGAGCCATGTCTTCGCCAAATTTGCCAAACAATCGTTTGCCGAAATCATCTGTTCCTTTAATGTCAGAACCCAATACGCTCAACGGAAGGAGTTCGACTTTTCCTGTCTCGTCAATGTAAAGAATTTTCTGTTCTTTGGCATAACCTGAAATTTGCACTCCAAGAATACCAAAAGCAGTCAGGTATTTTTCAAAAAGCCCACCGCAACGGCTTCCCTGAAGATTTCCGCCAAGCAAGCTTATTCCATAGAGATTTGTCTTTCCGGCAAATCCCAGTCCTGATGCGGATATCGCGGTATAACCTGACAGGTAAATAGTTTCCTCGGGCTTAGCCGAAGTGGTAATTCTATCAACGGCAAGTGATTTGCCAAAATCAGTAGTTTTGACATTCTCAGATTTCTTAACTGTAGAACTGTTCAGATCTACAAAAATTTCGCTATACATGCTTAATTCTCCCTATCTTTAATTTTATAAAAAGTCCATATCGGCGCCAAGGTGAGCCTGCATTACTCTTTCTTTGTAAAGTTTTTTCCATCCTCTTTCGGGAATGATTGGTGGTTTGATTTCCTTTCTTCTTTCAATAAGTATTTTTTCATCCACAAGAAGATCAATTCTCTGCTCAGGAACATTGAGTTCTATCATGTCACCATCCCTGACAAGAGCCAGAGGGCCTCCTGCGGCGGCTTCTGGAGAGCAATGCAGAACTACTGCTCCGTAAGCTGTTCCGCTCATTCTGGCATCCGAAACTCTAACCATATCTTTAACGCCTTTCTGCAATAGGTACTTTGGAATCGGAAGAGATCCGGATTCAGGCATTCCTGCCGCAATCGGGCCGCCATTTCTAAGAACCATCACATGGTCAGGAGTGATGCCCAGAGCCGGATCATCAATCCTCTTGACAGCATCTTCAGGTGATTCAAAAACAATCGCCGGGCCTTTGTGGACAAGCAGACTCTTGGTAGCGGCGGCGGCTTTAATTACTGCACCATTTGGAGCAAGTGAACCATATACTACAGCCAGGGCATCGGATGGATAAAGAGCATTGGATTTTTTTCTGATTGTGGTTTGATATTCACCTGGAAGCTCCACATCAGCAAGTATCTCTTTCAAAGATTTTCCACAGACGCTTTTTGTATCAGTTCTAAGCAAATCTTCGATTTCCTTGAGAAGGACTGATAGACCGCCTGCATAATGAAAATCTTCCATATAACCTTTTCCTGCAGGCTTTAAATCCGTGAGTACCGGGACATTCTTTGCTATCTTTGAAAAATCATCCAATGTGAGTGGTATTCCTGCTCTTCTGGCCATGGCCAGAAGATGGACGACTGCGTTAGTCGAACCGCTCAAAGCCATCAGGACAGTGATGGCATTCAAGAAAGAATCTCTGGATAAAATCTTTTTTGGAGTGAGTCCGCTTAATGCAATCTCCACAGCCTTACGGCCTGTTTCTACGCAATGCTGTAAACGGGCTCCTGAAGCATGCGGAGGAGTCGCTCCGCCTGGAAGCATAAGCCCGAGAGTTTCTGCTATGCACGCCATAGTCTGAGCAGTCCCCATAACCATGCATGTGCCGCCCGTAAAACAAAGTACTTTTTCTATCTCATTGATTTGTTTAACGGTGAGTTCGCCTGCTCTGTGTTTAGTCCATAACCTTCTGCAGTCTGTGCAGGCTCCCAGTCTCTCGCCTTTGTAGTAGCCTGTCATCATCGGACCTGCCACTTCAATCAGAGCTGGGACATCTGCAGATATTGCCGCCATCATCTGGGCAGGAACTGTTTTGTCGCATCCGCCAAGGAGTACAACAGCATCCATCGGCTGGCATTTAATCATCTCTTCAGTTTCCATTGCCATGAGGTTTCTGAACATCATAGTAGTCGGCGAAGTGTTTATCTCATGAAGGGAAATTGTCGGAAAAGTCAGCGGCAGTCCACCGGCTTCGAGAACTCCTCTTTTAACAGCCTGCACCATTTCAGGCATCTGTCTGTGGCAGGTGTTATAATCAGAACTCGTGTCAGCTATTCCGACTATCGGGCGCTCCAGGTCGCCCTTGTCATAACCGGCGGAGCCCATGAAAGCCCTTCTCATGTATTTGCTGAACTCCTCATCTCCGTAAAAAGTAAGATTCTTGTAAAGCCCTTTATATTTTCCTTCCATAGTAGCTCCGTATTTGTTTCGAAAAGCATTTAGAAAAACTTAATAAAGACATTTTATCTTATTCAGAAAATAATAACACTTTAATCCTATAAGTTTCTACAGGAATACACTACAATGTTTCCTAACTATACCATTCATGGGCATATCACTTTAAAAGGAAAATTATTCAAAATATTGTATTACAATTTGTTATAAAATAAAAGGGAGAAGTTATGAACAAGAATTACGCTGTTCTTACAAAGGAGAGAGAAAAAAGAGCAAAAGCGATTTTTGCAGCAGGAGGAATAGAAAAAGCTTTAGAAAAAAAAGCGATTGAACAGTTTGCAGACATCACTCTTTCTGAAGCAATAGTTTTAGGGTTTTTAAGACAGAATGTTAAGAAATTCATAACCACCTTTGGGCATGGCTCGACAGAAGTCGGCGAAGTCCTCAGAGTTTACGAAGAAGCAGGGTTAGTTAATACCTATGGAGTCAGAAGTGAAATTGAAGCTTCGCACGCCGCTATGGCTCTTCGCTGGATAACCGGAGAAAAGGCAGCAGTCATAACATCTATCGGGCCAGGAGCATTGCAGGCTCTGGCAGCTTCAATAGTTCCTATTTCAAATGGAGTCGGGGTTTGGTATCTTTTTGGCGATGAGACGACTGAAGACGAAGGTTTGAACTTCCAGCAGATTCCCAAAGCCGAACAGAATCTTTTCCTCCAATTAACAAGGACAATGGGGCAGGCATACACTCTTCATACAGCAGAGTCTATCGGATCAGCCTTTAGACGAGGAATCAATGTCGTTGACCATCCTCACAGAGCTGGAGCATTCTTCCTTCTCATGCCGATGAACATTCAATGTAAGAAGATGAGCTCTTTCAATATAAATGAACTTCCAGTCGGAGCTCCTCCATCCCTTGGAACTACTTCAGACAAAGAAACTTTAGATAAAATAGTAGAAATATTATCAGATGCCAAAAAAACAGTCGTTAGAGTTGGCGGCGGCGCAAAGTTTGCAGGGAAGGAATTAGCCGAATTTCTTCAGTTAACTGATTCAGTCGCCGTCACAAGTCCAGTAGCTTCAGGAGTTATTCCATACAATGATCCACGAAATATGACGATGGCAGGTTCAAAAGGGTCTCTCAGCGGAAACTACGCTATGGACGATGCCGATACGCTGGTAGTCCTCGGGGCAAGATTTGCCTGTCAGTCAGATTGCAGCAGAACAGCTTATCCGAAAGTTCAGCATGTGATTAACATCAATGCCGAAATAGAACCGGCAATGCACTACAATAAAACAACAGCTGTTCTAGGCGAAATCGGATTGACTCTGTCTGTAATTAATAAAGAACTCAAAAAACGCAAAATCAATAAATCTGCAAAACCATCCGAATGGGCAAAAGCATGCGCCCAGAAGAAAAAAGAATGGGATGCTTTCAAAGCTGAAAGATACACAAAATCTGTCCTCCTTGATGAAGTATGGAAGAGAGAAGTAATGACGCAACCTGCTGTGATCAAAGCAGCAACAGACTGGGCAAGAAAGAACAAAGCAGTATCGCTTTTTGATGCTGGCGATGTTCAGGCAAATGGCTTCCAGATAGTCGAAGATGAAAAAATAGGGCAGACATTTACTGACACAGGCGCAAGCTACATGGGATTTTCTGTTTCAGCGCTTCTTGCTACGGGAATCGCATCCAAAAAGTTTTATGGTTTGGCATTCACAGGAGATGGTTCATTCTCGATGAATCCTACCATCCTTATTGATGGAGTCCAACACGGCGCGCAGGGATGCATCCTGCTTCTTGACAATAGAAGAATGGGAGCTATTTCGAGTTTACAGCACGCTCAGTTTGGCGACAAATTCGACCACGCTACAAATGACAGCGTGGAAGTTGACTATGTCGCCTGGGCAAAATCAGTCAAAGGAGTTCAGGCTTTTCACGGCGGATACAGCGTAAGAGAGTTAATCAGCGCTCTTGATAAGGCTAAAGCTCACAAAGGATTATCTCTGATTCATGTGCCGGTTTATTTCGGTTCCAATCCTCTTGGAGGTTTTGGTGCATTCGGCAGATGGAATGTCGGAAACTGGTGCGAAGATGTGCAGAAACTTAGGCACAAAATAGGACTCTAAAATAATATATAATATTCTAATATACGGTCACTAGAATAAAGAATTAATTTAAGAAATAAAATACAATTAAACAAGGGACTTTCTATGAGTAAAATTAAGGTGGGTTTTATAGGATGCGGCAGAATATCAGATGTGCATTACCTGGCTTATAAAAATAATCCTGATGCTGAACTTTATGCTGTCTGCGATATGAAGAAAGATACCGTCGATAAAAGAATGGCAGAGTGGAATGCTAAAAAGGGATATACCGATTACAAAGAGATGCTTGCAGATAAAAACCTGGATGCAGTCGAAATCATCACCACTACAAACACGCACGAACTCATTGCCATGGATGCCATCAAGGCCGGCAAGCATGTAGCTTTACAGAAACCTATGACTCCGACTGTAGAGGGCGCCGAAAGATTGGTTGCGGCGGCAGCAAAGACAAATCTTATCTTTAAAGTAACTGATAACTATGTTCACTATCCTCCGATGGCGTTTGCCAAAAAAATCATAGAAGACGGCGTAATCGGAACTCCTCACAATATCAGGATAAAGATGTTTGCCGGAAACGATAAGTACGGATGGGAAGTCCCTCGGGATACATGGGGATGGAGAGCAAAGGAAAATCAGGCGGGCAGACCAAGGCAGACTTTCGATCACGGTCACCATTTATGGGCAGTTTCCTGGTATCTCATGGGAGAGATTGAAAAAGTTTTTGCATGGATTGACTACATAGATGAAGGCGATGTGGATTCTCCGGCGGCTGTAATGTGGAAATACAAAGACAAGTACAAGATGGGTATGTGCGAGTACTGTTACTCTGAAGGTTTATCAATCCCGACCAAATATTACGCATGCGATGAATGGTTTGAAGTGACCGGAACAAAGGGAATGGTAACTGTCAATAGATGCACAGGAAACATCCTTGATGGTCCATCGGTAAGTCTATTTACAAACGATGGATGGAAGCACTATAGCGACATCAAGGCCGACTGGAGTGAAGGATTTATTGAAGCAGGCAAAAATTTCATCAATGCCATAAAAGGCAAAGAAGCTCCGCTATTGTCCGGCGCTCAAGGCCTGGAGATTCTAAAGTTTGACTTTGCTATCCAGAAAGCATCAAGAGAGAAAAAAGAAATTTTTATTAAAGACATTAAATAATTAAAAGTGGGGAATTAAATGACACCAAACACAAAAGACAATACTGAGCATAATTGCTGCACTAATGAACACGGCGAATACGAAATGCATCATTCGGAGAAGATCCCGACTAAAGTAAAAATAGCTTATTCCATGGGGGATTTCGGGGCTAACTTTTTCTTCCAGTCCGTATCAATTTATCTGATGTATTACTTCACAGATGTGTTCATGATTACGGCCTCTGCCGCCGGCTTTATCTTTCTCGTTTCCAAAATATGGGATGCCGTTTACGATCCTGTTATCGGATATCTTGCAGACCATACAAACACCAGATGGGGACAGAAGAGGCCATATTTGCTTTTTGGAGCCATCCCTCTTGGCATCACTCTTTTCCTCCTCTATGCCGCTCCTCAAATTGATTCTTACTCAATGAGAGTAGTTTATGCCACATTTACATTTATAGCTGTCTGTACTCTCTATGCTACAGTCAATGTTCCTTACAGCGCGATGACAGCCAATCTGACTTTGGACTTCCATGAACGCGGCAGCCTGACAGGCTTTAGAATGATGGGCGCGATACTTGGTACGCTGATAGTTGCCACAATGACAAAACCGCTCGTCTCTCTCTTCTCTTCCGAAGTAACAGGTTTCAGATCCATGGGGATGATATACGGAGCTGCCATAGCAATATTCACATTGATAACTTTTTTCTGTGTTAAGGAAAGAGTTAGAACACATGCAGAAAACAGTCACGGCAGCCTCAAAGATATATTTAAAATCATCAAGAGCAACCCGCCTCTCATTTTCCTTTTCTTTGGAATATTTTTCCACTATGCGGCACAGTTTGTTTTCCTTGCCTGCGTGGCTTATTTCTTCAAATACTGCATCAAGGCTGAAGGATTTATTCCTGTGGCTTTCTTTTGTTTGTATGTTCCTGCTGCGATTATGCTTCCTATTCTGGTGCAAGTATCCAAACGCTGGGGTAAAAAAGTCATGTTTAATGGAGGAATGGGGATATTTGCAATCGGCGTACTTTTACTCTTCTTTGTGAATTCCTATAATGTATTTTTACTTGTAGTTATATATGCAATAATCGGGCTTGGTTTCTCTGCTATTTACCAAGGTCCTTGGTCAACTATTCCGGATACTGTCGAGTATTCTGAGTGGAAGACCGGTATGCGTCGCGAAGGAATCATCTACGGCATATTTTTCTTCGGAATGAAACTTTCCGCAGGTGTATCAGCTTTTGCAGTTGGCTATATCCTCAATTTCGGGGGTTATGTTCCTGAAATACAGCAGACAGAAACTTCTCTCTTTACCATCAGATTTCTGACTACTCTGCTTCCAATCCTGTGCTACATAATTGGAGCCATATTTATTTGGATTTACCCAATAACTCAGAAGACTCACGGCCAGATGGTAAGCGAAATTCTGAATAGATCCAGAATCAGGCAATCTAAATAATATAATTAGGAAAATTTACTGATGTTTACAGCTATACAAAGTGTTTTGGCGATCATTGTAGTAGTGGCATTTGGTTTCTATGCAGGCAAGAGGAAGATAGTTTCAAATGAACTAAGCGGATCTTTCTCGACGCTGGTAATGCAGTTTACATTTCCCGCAGTCCTATTTACATCTATAGCCCAAACATCAGTAGATAAACTTCTTAACATCAGATTCATTATAGCTTTCTTTTTTTCTTTGATGACGCTTTATTTCGTTGTTTTTATTATAAGTAATAAAGTTCTCAAGCGTTCTCCTCAGGTTTCGGCAATGGTTGCCTTTACTTGCTCTTTTCCTAACATGGCCTTCATGGGGATTCCTTATCTCACTGAAGTATTGGGCAGTGACACATTGCTTTCTGTCGCTATTGGCAATGTAATATCTTCCGTAGTAATGATCCCGCTGACTGTATTATTTCTGGAAAAGAACACATCCGCCGGACCATCGACAAATGTCTTTAAAAGGGAATTGATGAAGCTCATAAAAAAGCCTCTTATCATCGCTCCTGTCCTAGGGATAATTGTGGCTTTTCTACATATCCCAATGCCTCAGTTCTTTATGAAAGGTTTGCATATCCTAGGGGAAGCCACATCTCCTGTAGCGCTATTTACATTGGGGCTTATGATGACCAAGTTTAAATTCAAACTAAGCCTTGATGCTGTAGCTGATATGGGGCTCAAACTTATCATTCAGCCATTAAGCGCTATTGCCTTTGTTTTAATCTTTGGATTGTCAGGCAAATTTGCCGCCGAAATTATAATTTTAACAGCTATGCCGACTGCTGTAATAGTTTCGATGTTCTCAGAGAAATACAATGTTTACAAGGAAGAGACTGTCAGCGCCATCATAGGAGGAAGCGTGCTTTCGATTATAACGCTTGTTATCTTCACAGTGCTTTCCCCATCATAAGAGGTATATGAATAGATTCTGCAAAAAAAGCATATTTGTTTTTCTTGTACTTTCCTGTTTATCTTTGTCGATCTATTCTCAGCAGATAAAACTTCTAATTACTTCGCTTATCTGGGCAGGAATCGTAGCACTTATTCATTTTATGATGGCAAAAACAGCCAGAATCTCATTTTACAGGACGATATTCTTTGCGATTTTGACTATTGCTTTTTTATTGGAGATGCATGTTTTCTTTGAGAAGGAGACAACCTTTTTGCCTTATTGCCACATTGGAATGGCAGGAAATATGCTGCACATTATTTATAATGAATTTCTGGCATTTTCAAATTTTACTTTTTTCAAATACGGCGCTCTAAGTATAGGAATATTATGGCTTTTCGTAATTCTTATAAATGGCGGAGGTTTCTGCAGCTATGTCTGCTTTTTCGGCGGAATAGACAGCACTCTTTCCAAGCTTCTAAAAAAACCGTTAATAAAAATCAAGCCGTCTGAAAAAATCCGAGAATTTCAGTTGGCAGTACTAATATTTTTTGTTCTGATTTCGTTCTTGTACAGTCAGCCAATTTTCTGCTTATGGTTCTGTCCGCTTAAACTTTCAGAAAGCATAATCAACCCAAATTCAAGGTCATTCATATTCCAGAGCGCTCTTTTCATTTCAGTGGGTTTAGTCTTTTTAATAATCCTTCCGATTGTAACGAAAAAACGGTTTTTCTGCAGCATGATCTGTCCATTTGGCGCTCTTCCTCCTTTGATACATAAGTTTATTCCCTACAAAGTTACGATTAATAAAACATCGTGTATTAGTTGCGGCAAATGCATGAATGTTTGCCCGAGTTTTGCCATAAACAAGAAGAAAAACAATAAGATCCAAATTACGCGCTACTGCACTCTTTGCATGACCTGCGCCGGCAAATGTCCTACAAAGTCTATACGACCTACTCTTTACAATAGAAAAGAAACGGAGCTTATTCCATTTGTATCAATGATACTAGCCGGGGCTATTTCTCTTTTCTATCTGCCTCAGGCTGTATTACATTTGCTGAAGGTTTTCTAATGATAAAATATATTATTGAACCTTTTATTTTGGGCATTACTATGGGGGGCTATTGTGCGGTAAGCTGTTTTCCTTTCATATTGCCATATATTTTAGCGGATTCAAAAAATAAATTTCTCAGGAAACTTTATGTTTTTGGGCAGTTTCTTCTTGGAAGACTCATAGCATATATTCTTTTTGCTGTGCTGGTTTCCTTTCTTGCAATTTCCACTGAAGGGTTCATCTCTCTAAGGGTAAATAGCTTATTAATGGTGATTGCATCTTTGATTATGATCATTTTTTCGCTTACAAATACCAAAATCCCATTTTGCCAATTTAAGAAACTGGGTGGTATTGCGCAGGGCTTTCCAGTGGTAACAGGTTTTATACTCGGATTGAATCTCTGTCCGCCTTTCCTGGTGGCGCTTGTGAACATTATTGAAATGAAAAGTGTTTTTTACTCCTGCGTCTATTTCTTCTTCCTGTTTTTAGGAACAACTATTTATCTTTTGCCGGTTGTTCTTATTTCAGCGACACTTAACTCTGACTTTTTCAGGCGCATGGGAATATATTTAGGTATTTTAATCGGCATCTGGTTCTTAATACAGGGAATAACAGGATTGCTTTAAGATGATCTGGTTTTATGGGATAACGACAATTATCAATCAAACCATACTCTTAAGAGAGCTTGCGAATCTTTTTCAGAGTAACGAATTGCTATTAGGTATTTTATTTTTTTCCTGGTTTATAGGAACTTCCCTTGGAAGCTCTCTTTTCAGATACATTCCTAATTTCTTAAAAGTGGGTGGTCGATATACTTCTACTTTGATATTGGCTTTGAATGTTCTGCTCCTTGTCCTGATAGTTTTCATTAGATTTATATTCAGCTGCTTCCAGTATCAGAGCCAGCCTAACTTATTTTACATTTCGGCCTTATTCTTTGTATTTGCTTTTCCTGTAAGTTTCTTGACTGGAGCATGTATGACATCTTTAATAAAAGACTATGCCAGGCCTTTAAGTTATATTTATTTCATTGAAGGAGTTGCCGCTTTCATAGGCGGTGTTGCTTTTACCTTCTTGATTGCAGGTCATTTTGATGCAATCATAGCGGTTTCTTTCTTTGTCTTTGTTTCGGGCTTATTTTTCATAAAAGATACTGATACAAATATGGGTATAAAGATATTGGTATTAGCATTTTCATGCTTTGTTTTGCTCTGTTCTCCCTACATTGTGAAATTCTCCCGAGATCTCGAATGGCGTAAAAATGAAAAACTCATAATTTCCACCGACTCGAAATATGGACACATCGCAGAAGTCGAAAATAAAGGACTCATAACAACTTATTATAATGGAATTGCTCTTTCTCACTCTTCTCAAATATTTTATGAAGAAGCCGCGCTTCTGCCTTTTCTTATCGGAGGAAGCCCAAAAACTATATGTATAATAGGTTCTACTCCTCCTGCGTTCATAGAAGAAATTATGAAATTCCACTCTGATAAAATTACAGCGCTTATTCCAGATGAAGTGCTTTCTAAAATGTTGAGAGAGGCAGTACAAAATAAAAACATTTATCTCAAAATTTATGTTAATAATTCAATAAGTTCTCTTAATGATATTAAAGAAAAGTTCGATCTTATATATGTCAATGTCGGCCTTCCGACGACAATAGCCAATGATGCTTATTACTCTGATTACTTTTACAAACAATTATCCAAAATTCTTACTCCAGAAGGAATTGTGGCTTTAAACATTCCTTACGAAGAAAATAATTTAACTTACTCTTCCTTAAAAAATCTAAAAATCATCAGGAGTACTCTTTACAGTGAATTTCCTTTTGTAGAGATACTGCCTGCGGAAAGTTTCCATTTTTTTGCATCTAACGCGAAATTCCCAGCATTGAAGGAAAGAATCCTATATAGACTTACACAGGGTAATCTTGACTTAAAGCATATTAATAGCGCCTATGTAAAACATTATTTTAATGATGAAAGATTGTCTGAATATTCAAAGTTGATTGGAAGCAGTCTTAACTCTGAAGTCAATACACTCTTTGCCCTTAAAATCTATAACGGCGCTCTTAAAAAGTGGATAATGAATAACCTCAATGACAGTTGGGTGATTCTTGTTATGTTGGTCATTTTTTTCTTCTATTTATTCAAACGCTATTTCAAAACTTTAAGCCGTTACTTGCTCCTCAGCAATAATTCTATTTCAATGTTTTTCATTGGCCTGGTGAGCATTGCAGGGGAAATAATGCTTCTAAATTATTATCAAATTATATCAGGTTATCTATATTACCTATATGGACTTGTAACTGCTATATTTATGCTTGGATTGGGGCTGGGAGGATTTCTGAGATATGGGTATAAGCAAAAATCTAAGAGTAGCTTTCAATGGTCATTTTTGCTTCTTTTATTATGGTTAATAGGAATAGAAATTTTATTTCTGGCTACGAAATTTGGATTTCTTGAAAAATTATTCCTGATAAATGCTTTAGTTTTTGTCTGGAACTTTTTCGGTGGGGTCTCACTCGGTGCGTTATTCAACTCCTTCTCAAGACGAAGAGAAATATCTGGGATTTCGGGTGAGGTAACTGTCTCTGAACTTTATTCTTCCGACCTGATGGGTTCAGCTCTTGGAGCTTTGATTACGGGAACATTGCTTCTGCCTTTATTGGGGCATACAATTACTATAGCGTTCATTTCTTTACTGCTTTTAATGGTGATGGCGTATGGTAAGAAATAACTTCCTTTTGACCTTTATCGAAAAAATAGGGGTAACCTTCAGTTTTCTAATCCTGGCGCTTCTGCTCGGAATGCTAATCCTTGCAAAATCTCCCTATGAGCTTTCACTTGTCAAAGTAAATGACAATTTTGTGAAAGAAGCAAGTTACTGGCACAAAAAAGACCTCGGTGTACAATGCGAACTGTGCCCAAACTATTGTTTTCTTCCTGAAGGGCAGAGAGGGTTATGCAAAGTCAGGATAAATAAAAATAACACACTCTACACGGAGGTTTACAATCAACCAGCTTCAATTCATATTGATCCGATAGAGAAAAAACCTATTTTCCACATGCTTCCAGGAAGCGAAATTTTGTCTTTATCTACAGTAGGATGTCCTTTAAAATGCAGTTTTTGCCAGAACTGGAGTCTCTCTCAAGCTTATCCTGAAGAAATAAAAATCATTCAATTTATGACTCCAGAAGACATTGTTAATCTGGCTATTGCTAAAAATCTTCCCTCCATTGCTTTTACCTATGGAGAGCCTGTTGCTTATTACGAGTATATGCGAGATATCGCCAAACTTGCTCACAAAAAAGAGCTCCGGAATGTAATGGTTACTTCAGGCTATATAAATGAAAAACCTCTTCTGGCAATCGCAGAGTATTTTGATGTGATAAAAGTCGATTTAAAAGGGATTAGCGAAAAATTCTACAAAGATGAGGTCGGCGGCTATCTTTCCAGCGTCCTGAATACTTTAAAAACCCTGAAGAAAGCAAATGTCATGATAGAAGTCGTTAACCTGGTGGTACCAAATAGAAACGATAGCGAAGAAGATTTCGACAAACTTACGAAATGGGTTTATGATAACCTGGGACCAGACACTCCGATTTTTTTTACGAGGTTTCATCCTGACTATAAGCTTTCAAATCTTCCACCTACACCTCTTAAAACTCTTGAGCGCGCAAGAGAAATAGCTCTTCACAATGGGCTCAATTTTGTTTATATAGGCAATGCCCCTGGCAATACCGGCGAAAATACTTATTGCCCCGTTTGCAAGACTTTACTTATAGAAAGAGAAGGTTATCTAATTCGCAGAAATATTCTTAAAGACGGGCATTGTCCTGTTTGCAACAGAGCTATTCCTGGAATCTGGTAAATATTATTATGTTATAAACCTGAATCGGAGATTTATATGAAAAAACTGCTATCGCTATTAGTTTTACTTTTTGCGCTAACAAGCATTCACTCTCAGGCACCTGATGAAATTGATTCTCCTTTGGCTGGGATATGGTACTCTGCAAATAAACAGGAACTGCAGTTTCAGATAGATAAAGACT